>Ga0123398_1039219_pt1 | contig 25152 bp, 17 predicted proteins | sample T5LHNO3metaT_FD_89926 | JGI IMG/M metagenome (GOLD analysis project Ga0123398, IMG submission 89926) | Methane-oxidizing artificial microbial communities from Washington, USA to study methane cycling - T5-LHNO3 metaT (Metagenome... | ecosystem: Engineered > Modeled > Simulated communities...
ATGGCCGGTCTCGACCGCCCGCGCCGGCTATTCGACGCCGCGCGGCTCCTACGCCCCGACCGGCATGCAGCGGATGCATTATTCCCGCAAATATCACATGTCGCCGATGCCCTACTCGATCTTCTTCCGCGGCGGCTACGCCATTCACGGCACCTACGCCACCGGCGCGCTGGGCAGCCCGGCCTCGCATGGCTGCGTGCGCCTCGCGCCGGGCAACGCCAAGCGCCTCTATGAGATCGTGCAGTCGGAAGGCGGCAGCATTTCGATCACCGGCGCCCCGCCGTCGAGCGGCGCGCGTTACGCCAAGGCGCATCGAAGCAACGCCGTTCGCTACGCCAGCCTGCGCCAAGGCCGCCACGCCCACGCCCTGGCCTATGCGCCGTTCCGGCGCCATCATCACGGCACTGTCCGAAGCTGGCAGGCCGAGCCTTTTTTCTCACCCTTCTGAAGGGGAGAAGAAGCGCGATTTGGTGAACGGCGGAAGCCCGAGCTTATCTTTTATGTAACCGCCCATTAACGGCTCTGAACCACAATGTTTCCATAGCGGAGCCATTGTGGGGCCGTTCGCGACGAGGGCCTCCGCATTTGCCGGAGACCCGATTTCAGGGCTGGCATGGGCGACATTATCGAAACGATCATCATCGGGGCCGGCCCTGCCGGTCTGACGGCGGGCTATACGCTTGCGAAGCATGGACGCGACGCGCTCGTGCTGGAGCAGGATCCGGACTATGTCGGCGGCATTTCGCGCACGGCGAGCTACAAGGGCTTTCTCTTCGACATTGGCGGCCATCGCTTCTTCTCGAAGTCGAAGGAAATCGTCGATCTGTGGAACGAGATCCTGCCCGACGACTTTCTGGAGCGGCCGCGCCTGTCGCGCATCTATTATCGCGGCAAGTTCTACGCCTATCCGCTGAAGGCCTTCGAGGCGCTGAAAAATCTCGGGCTCCTGGAGAGCGCCCTGTGCATGGCCTCCTTCGCCTGCGCCAAGGCCTTTCCGATCAAGGAGCCCAAGACCTTCCATCAATGGGTGCGCAACCAGTTCGGCGAGCGCCTCTTCGGCATTTTCTTCAAGACCTACACCGAGAAGGTGTGGGGCATGGGCTGCGACGAGATTTCCGCCGACTGGGCGGCGCAGCGCATCAAGGGCCTGTCGCTCGGCGCGGCGATCGTCGACGGCCTGCGCCGTTCGCTCGGCCTGCGCAAAAGCGAGGCGGGCGCCAAGACGCTGATCGAGTCCTTCCGCTATCCGCGCCGCGGCCCCGGCATGATGTGGGAGGCGGCGGCGCGCAAGATGCAGGAGATGGGCGGACGCCTCCTCATGGGTCGCAGCGTCGAGGCGCTGCGCTACGACGACGCCTCGAAGCTCTGGACCGTCCGCGCCAGGAATGAGAATGGCGAGGTCGAGACCTGGCTGGCCCGCAACGTCATGTCCTCGGCGCCGATGCGCGATCTCGTCAACGCCATCGAGCCGCGCCCGATGAGCCTCTTCAATGCGCGCGACCTCAAATATCGCGACTTCCTCACCGTGGTGCTGATCGGCCGTCCGCAGCGGGAACTGCCGGATAATTGGGTCTATATTCACGACCCGTCGGTGAAGGTCGGCCGCGTGCAGAATTTCCGGAGCTGGTCGCCGGAGATGATCGCCGACGGCGTCTCGACCTGCCTCGGCCTCGAATATTTCTGCTTCGAGGGCGACGGCCTGTGGTCGGCGCGCGACGAAGACTTGATCGCGCTCGCCAAGCGCGAGATCGGCCAGATCGGGCTCATGAATCCGGACGACGTGAACGACGCCTGCGTCGTGCGCCAGGCCAAGGCCTACCCCGTCTATGACGAGAGCTACGCCCAGAATGTCGACACGATCCGTCGCGAGATCGCGGCGCGCTTCCCGACGCTGCGCTGCATCGGCCGCAACGGCATGCACAAATACAACAATCAGGACCATGCGATGATGACCGGCATGCTCGCCGCGCTCAACATCGTGCGCGGCGAGGAGATCTTCGACGTCTGGCAGGTCAATGAGGACGCCGAATATTCCGAGGCCGGCGTCGAAGGCGCCGTGGAGGCGCTGACGAGCGAGCGGCTCGTTCCGCGCAAGGTGGCCTGACCATGGCGCTGCTGACGGAAGCCCAGGACGCGCTCGCCGCGCGCGTCACGCCGGCGCGGCTGTTCCGCTTCGCGCGCGACATGATCCGCTACGCGGCGGCGAGCGTCTTCGCGCTCGCCCTCGACTATGGGACGCTCATGACGCTGACCAAAGGCTTCGGCGTCGGCTATCTGGAGGCCGCCGCAGCCGGCTTCCTTTCCGGCCTCGCGCTCATCTATCTTCTCAGCATCCGCTTCGTCTTCGAGGGCCGGCGCGCCCGCGCGCCGCGCGTCGAGATGCTGGGCTTTCTTGTCACGGGCGTCATCGGCCTGATGCTCACGGAGGCGCTCATGCGCGTTTTCGTCGGCGAACTCGGCCTGTCGCTCACTCTCGCCAAGGCGGCGACGGCCGGCTTCGTCTTCATGTTCAATTTTCTCGCCCGCCGGGGCCTGCTGTTCAAGACCGGGGCGTGAAGACGCGACGCCCAGATCAGCGCGAGTAAAGGATTCCTTATGAGCGTAAACGTTTTCCGGGATCGCGCGCGGCCGTTTTCTTTGCCGCTTCAATCATCGGGCCTGCTGCGCGCCGCCAATGTCCATCTCGTACGGATGATGCTGCTTGGCGCCCTTGCGCCCGTCGTCGTCTTCTCGATCTTCCTGCAGCCCGTCGCCGCCGCCGCCTTGCTTTCGGGCGTCGCGCTCGTCGCCTATCTCATCCTTTACGGCTGGACGCCCGGCGCCCTGCTCGCGGCGCCGATCGACCCGCGTCTCCTCGCCGGCTGCCTCGCCGCGGGCCTCGCGCTGTGCCTTCTCGGCGGCGAGTATCACATCTTCTTCTCGACCTGGGACTGGTTCACGCGCGACGCCGTGCTGGCCGATCTCGTGAACAACAAATATCCGGTTTTCTATCATTATCAGGGGGCCGACTTCGTCCTGCGCGCGCCGCTCGCCATGTATATGGTCCCGGCGGCCGTGGGCTGGGGCTTCGGACTCGAGGCCGCCCATTTCGCGCTGCTTTTGCAGAATGCGGCGCTCTTCGGGTCCCTTCTTTATCTGGTCGCCTCCCTCGCGAGCGGCGCCAGACTGCGCTTTCTCACGCTTTTCCTGCTATTCGGGCCGGTCGACGTCATTCCGCATGTCGTTCTTTGCTATCTCTATCAGGACAAATTCGTCATCCAGCCGCATTTCATGATCTGGAACTGGCTGGTCGAATATTGGGCGCAATTGCCGCAGCTCTTCTGGGCGCCCAACCATGCTCTGGCCGCCTGGACGATCGCGACCCTGCTTCTGCTGCATATACGCCGCGAGATCGACGTCGCGCTGCTCGCCCTGGGCGCCGTCTTCCTGACCTTCTGGTCGCCGCTTGTCATGATCGGCGCGGCGCCGCTGCTGCTGATGCGCGGATTCGCCAGCCTGTCGCCCGATCTCCTTTGCCGTCGCACCGCGCTGGCGGCTCTGTCAGGCGTCTTTCTCCTGCCGCTCTTCATCTACCTCTCGCTCGACGCGGCGACGTTGAGCCGGGGCTGGCTCTTCGAAAAAAGCGACTTCTTCGTCTGGTATCCGCTGGGTCTTGCTTTCGGCTTCCCCCAGGCCTGGCTGTTGGCGGCGTCGCGCGAAGCCATTCCGCACTGGCTGAAGCCGACCTTTGGCGTCGTCGTCGCCGTGCTCGCGCTCTTCCCGCTCTATCGCATTGGCGTGACGCCGGAGGACAATGACATGGCGATGCGCGGGATGGAGGTTCCGATGTTCATTCTCGGCTTCATCTTCGCGGAGGCGGCGCCGGCGCTCGTCGAAAGCGCCCGGCCACGCGCTTTTTTCGCCAGCGCCATCATCATTCTTTCCTCCTTCACGGGATTGATGGAAATTCGCCGCGCCGTGTCAGACCCGGCCTATGAGATCAACGACTGCAACCTGCTGACCGCGACGGACAAGATCATGCCGGGCTTTCCGATCTTCAATTATCTCGCGCGTGTCGAGAAGGCGCCCGCCTGGCTTCTGAGCGCGGAGGGCCGCCGGCTCGAAATCGAGAAGCGGCAATGCTGGCCGGGCTTCGCGCCCATGGCTGGCGAATAGGGGCGGCCATGACGGACATCGCCACGCGCCGCGACGAGACGAATCTCGTCCTCCGCCGCGCGGCGGGCGACGATATCCGTCTGCCCGCGCGCATGGCGATCGTCGTCGCGCTGCTCTGCGCGGCGGCGCTCACTTTCTCCCGCGCGGAAGCCGTCTGGCGCAGCGGAGCCTTTTTCGATTCCGACGACGCGATGCGCGCCGTGCAGCTTCGCGATTTCCTCGCGGGCCAGGGCTGGTTCGATCTGACGGCGCATCGGCTCGATCCGCCGGACGGGCTCGTCATGCACTGGTCGCGCATCGTCGATGTTCCTCTCGCCGGGCTCGATCTCTTCTTCTCGAAATTCCTTGCGCCGGAATATGCCGAGCGCGCGACGCGGCTCGTCTTTCCTTTCGCCGCGCTCGGCGCGCTATTCGCCGTCACGGGCTGGCTCGGCGCCATTCTCTCCGGCGCCGGCGCGCGGCTTGCGGCGATCTGGCTTGTGATGCTGTCGGGCCCGATGTTCCTGCAATTCGCGCCCGGCCGCATCGATCATCACGCGCCGCAGATCGTGACGCTCGCGGCGGCCCTCGGCTTCTTCCTGCAAGGACTCGATCCCAGATACGCCTCCCGTCTCGCCGCCGCCGGCGCGCTGATGGCGCTCTCCTTCGCGATCAGCCTCGAGAACCTGCCCTTCTTCGTCGTGATGATCGCCGCATTGCCGCTGCTCTTCATCGTCGACGGCGCGCGCGCGCAACTCCTGTGGTTTTCCGCTGGCGCGCTCATCGCCTTTCCCATCTTCTACGCCGTCGTCAATCCGCCCGCGGCCTATTTCGTTTCCGCCTGCGACGCCTTCTCCTTCGTGCATCTCGCGGCGCTGATCGTCGGCGCGTCGGCGCTTGCTCCGCTCGCTCTTCTCGCGCCGCGCCTTGCATCCATGCGCGCGCGCCTCGCCGCTGTCGGCGTCGCCGGAATCGCGACGGGCGCGGCCATCCTTCTCATCGCGCCCAAATGCATCGGCGACCCGCTCGGCGGGCTCGATCCGCTGCTGCGCGATCTCTGGCTGTCGCATGTCGTGGAGGCGAAGCCGCTTCTCTCGCTCTACGAGACGACGCCCGGCATGGTCGTCGCGACCGCCGCGCCAGTCGCGCTCGGTCTCGGCGCCGCGCTGGCTTTCGCGTGGAAAACCGGAGGCGTCGCGCGCCGCCGCTGGCTTGTCGCCGCCGCCGTGATAGCTGTCGGCCTTGCGGCGGGCATGTGGCAGATACGCGTCTTCACCTCGGTGACGCCGCTCGCCATGGTTCCGCTCGCCGCCGCCATCGTCGCGCTTGTCGAGCGGCTCGACGTCGGCGCCGCGCTGCGCACCGCGCTCGCCGCCGTCGTCGCGATCTTTCTTTCGCCGATCGGCCTCGCGCTCGCCCTGCCCGCGAGGGACGATCCGGACGCCAGCGGCGAGCGCGCCTGCCTCGCGCCGGAAATCTTCGCGCCGCTCGCCGCTCTGCCGGCTTCCCGCGTCGTCGCTTCCTTCGATCTCGGCAGCCATCTTCTGGCGCATACGCCGCACAGCGTCTTCGCCGCGCCCTATCATCGCGACAATCGCGGCAACCGCGTCGCCGCCGACGCCTTTCTCGCGGCGCCGGATCAGGCGGAGCCGATCCTTCGCAAGGCCGGGGCCGAGCTTGTGGTCTGGTGCGCGCGCGCGAAGCAGGCGCCGCCTCTGGTCACGGCGGCGCCGAACGGCCTCGCCGCCATGCTGGCGCGAGGCGACGCTCCCGCCTGGCTGGACCGAAAATCGGCGCCGGGGGCGCCTCTCCTTGTTTTCGCCTTGAGGCCGGTGAAATAAAAGCGTCTTCAAAGCCACTCCGACGCCAGGATCAAAAACCCGTGACGACGACATTGGATCGCCGCCGATTTCTCATTGGCGCCGGCGCGCTCGCCGCCGCGCCGGCTGTCGCACAGCCCTCGGCGCAGGAGCTCGCGGACGAGCTTCAGGTGCGCGTCGAGAACAAATCCGTTCCCGAGCTTTGCGCGGAGAAAGACAATATCGAGCTCGATTTCGTCTCGCCGCGCATTCGCAGCCTGCAGATTCAGGCGGTGCATCCTTCCTATATCAACACGATCGTCTCGGACCGCTGGGCGCCCGACTGGTCGAGCTGCGATCTGTCGCACGATCCGAAATTCTTCGCCCAGGCGCGCCGGCGCACCTTTTTCGAGACGCCGGAATTCTGGCTGACCGGCTATACTTTCCCCTCCTTCTGGCGCCCGAACGACGTGCCGGTGCGCGTGGGCGGCGGGATCGAGGCGGGTTTCCATCTCGTCCAGGTCTGGATGTGGTATCGCGAGCGCGCGGAGGAGATCATGGTCTTCTATCCGCCGGACGGCTATTGGCGCGTGCGCCCGCTGCCCTTCGAGGACATGCGCTGGACCGCCTATGGCTCTTCCTTCCTCGTCGGCCCGGTGGAGACGCAGGAGCGGCCGATCGTCGATCTGGACGAGATCGTTTTCGAACCAAAGACGCGCACATTCGTTCTGAAGTTCAGGCGCGGCGGCGCGGCGCGGGTGACGATCCAGAGCGTCGATCAGGAGCGCCTCACGCTCGATGTCGACTTCGAGGACGCCATGCCCGGCGGCCGGCCTTTCGCGGCCCTGCGCTCCATGTACGCCATGGAGACGATGAGCGACGCCGCCATCGTCGCCTGGCGCTCCAAGCGCGGCAAGAGCTGGCAGGAGGCGCCCGTCATCGACTTTCCCGGGGCCAGCGCGACCGAAGTCTGGGTCGGCCGCCATCTGCCCTCGCGGCACAATCTGTCGGCGCCGGACATGGTCTTCGGCAAATTCCAGGGCGCGCCATCCAGATGACGAGAAAGAATTAGAGCGCGCGCCATGCGAAAAGCCGGTTCCCACTTTTTCGCAGCGCGCTCTAGCGGCGGCCGCCTCGGGGTTCTAGACGCCGCGCGCGGCCTCGCCGTGCTGGCGATGGTCGCCTTCCACGCCACATGGGATCTCGGCCATTTCGGTTATATAGACGCGTCGATACCTTGGTCTGCGCCCTTCAAGGCCTTTGGTCACGCGATCGCCTTTTCGTTTCTCTTCATCGCAGGTTTCGCGCTCGTGCTGGCGCATTGCGAGCGCATCCGCTGGCGCGCCTTCTGGCGGCGCTTCGCCATCGTCGCGGGCGCGGCGGGGCTGGTGAGCCTCGGCACCTATCTCGTCTTTCCGGCGGCCTTCGTCTTCTTCGGCATTCTGCACGTCATCGCGGCGGCGAGCCTGATCTCGCTCGCCTTCCTCTTCGCGCCCTGGCCAGTCTCGCTCGCCGCGGGCGCCGCCTTCTTTGCGGCGCCGCATTTCCTGGCCTCGCCGGTCTTCAATTCAGATTGGCTGCAATGGCTGGGGCTCGGAACCGCCGAGCCGCTGACCCAGGACTGGCGTCCGCTCTTTCCCTGGGCGGGGGCGATGCTCTTGGGTATCGGGGCGGCGCATCTACTCCCTCTCCCCGCTTGCGGGGAGAGGGTTGGGGTGAGGGGCGAGGCGACACGCGAGCCGATCGCCGTCGAGGCCGCTGCTGGACCGGACGGGCCCCCCGCCTGGCTAACGCCCCCCGCCCTCCACCCTGACCCCCTCCCCGCGAGCGCGGAGAGGGGGTGGCTCGGTTTTCTCGGCCGCCAGAGCCTGCTGATCTATCTCGCTCACCAGCCGCTGCTTTTCGCCTTCTTCACAGCGCTTGTGACGTTTGCCCCGCCGGCGGAAGACCCCAAGGCCTTCGTCGCGGCTTGCGAAAAAGGCTGCGTCGAGGAAGGAGCGGAAAAAGGCTTTTGCCGCGAGACCTGTCTCTGCACGCAGCAGGAGGCGGAACGCGGCAAGGCGCTCGCGGGCGTCGGAGACGACGAGACCCGGGGGAAAATTTTGCGCGAGATCGCGGAGCGATGCGCGGCGGCGCGGCGCGAATGAAGCGCCCGCGCGCGCCGGCTCACAGCCCGCCGAGATGCTCCGCGACGGTGAAAATGTCCTTGTCGCCGCGGCCGCACATATTCATCACCATGAGGTGATCCCGCGGCTTCTGCGGCGCCAGCTCCAGCACCTTGGCGAGGGCGTGCGAGGGCTCCAGCGCCGGGATGATGCCCTCGAGCTTCGAGCAGAGCTGGAAAGCGGCGAGCGCCTCCTTGTCGGTAGCGCTGAGATAGGTCACGCGGCCCGTCTCATGCAGCCATGAATGCTCGGGGCCGATGCCGGGATAGTCGAGGCCGGCCGAGATCGAATGGCCTTCGAGAATCTGGCCGTCGTCGTCCATCAGCAGATAGGTGCGGTTGCCGTGCAGCACGCCGGGCCTGCCGCCGGTGAGCGAGGCCGCATGGCCGTTCGGCACATTGATGCCGTGCCCCGCCGCCTCGACGCCGTAGATTTCGACGCCGCCGTCGTCGAGGAAGGGATGGAAGAGGCCGATGGCGTTGGAGCCGCCGCCGATGCAGGCGACGAGCGAATCGGGCAGGCGCCCTTCCATCTCCTGCATCTGCGCCCGGGTCTCGTTGCCGATGATCGACTGGAAATCGCGCACCATGGCCGGATAGGGATGCGGGCCGGCGGCCGTGCCGATGCAGTAGAAGGTGTCGGCGACATTCGTCACCCAGTCGCGCAGCGCTTCATTCATCGCGTCCTTCAGCGTGCGCGCGCCGGACTGCACGGGGATGACCTCGGCGCCGAGCATCTTCATGCGGAAGACATTGGGCTTCTGCCGCTCGACATCGACCGCGCCCATATAGACGACGCATTGCAGGCCGAAGCGCGCGCAGGCGGTGGCGGTGGCGACGCCGTGCTGGCCGGCGCCCGTCTCGGCGATGATGCGTTTCTTGCCCATGCGCCGCGCGAGCAGGATCTGGCCGAGCACATTGTTGATCTTGTGCGCGCCGGTGTGATTGAGCTCGTCGCGCTTGAAATAGACCTTGGCCCCTTTGCCGGGCTCCGCCTTCCCGCGCACATATTCGGTGACGCGCTCGGCGAAATAGAGCGGCGACGGGCGGCCGACATAATGCTTGTGCAGGTCCTGCAACTCGGCGTGGAAGGCCGGGTCGTTCCTGGCTTGCGCATAGGCCTGCTCGAGATCGAGCACGAGCGGCATCAGCGTTTCGGCGACGAAGCGCCCGCCGAAAATGCCGAAACGGCCGTTCTCGTCCGGGCCGGCGCGGAAGGAATTGGGAAGCGGCTTGGTCACGGGGGCGTCCTTTAGGCGCTTCCCTCTCCCGCCTGCGGGAGAGGGTGGCCCCTGCGTGAGCAGGGGTCGGGTGAGGGCCCTCATCCGTCGTCACTTCGTGCCGACACCTTCTCCCGCAAGCGGGAGAAGGGAGAACCACTAGATTGATCTCGTCTTTAGCGCGTCATGCGCCGCTACGAAAGCGATCGAATGGCCTCGACAAAGGCTTTGATCTTCTCAGCGTCCTTCACGCCCCGCTCGCGCTCGACGCCGGACGACACATCCACCGCCGGCGCGCCGGTGCGGCGCAGGGCCTCGGCGACGTTTTCGGGGTCGAGGCCGCCGGAGAGCATCCAGCTTTTCGCGCCGATGCTGCGCAGCAAATCCCAGTCGAAGGCGACGCCCGCGCCGCCAGGAACGGCAGCGCAGGGGGCGGGTTTCGCGTCGAACAGCAGCATGTCGGCCACGTCCTCATAGGCCTTGGCGGCGCCGACATCCTCGGCGGTCGCGACGCCGATCGCCTTGATGACAGGGAGCTTGAAGCGCGTCTTCACGGCGGAAACGCGCGCGGGCGTCTCTTCCCCGTGGAGCTGCAGCATCTCCGGCGCGAGGGCGGCGACGATCTCGTCCAGCGCGTCGTCGGAGGCGTTCACGGTGAGGGCGACCTTGGCGATGCGCCCCTGCGCCATCAGCCCGAGCGCGCGCGCCGTCTCCAAGTCAATGTGTCGCGGGCTTTTCTCGAAAAAGACGAAGCCCGCCATGTCGGCGCCGGCCGCGATGGCCGCGAGCAGCGTGTCGGGGGCGGAGAGGCCGCAGATTTTGACGAGGGTTCGAGATAGTTCTCGGGTCATGGCCACGCTTGTCGCGGCCCTCCACGCCGGGCCGCTTTGGGGATCATCGTGCAACTCTATACGGGCGTCTCGGCGTGGATGGCCGGCTCAAGGCCGGCCATGACGCAGGGAAAGGCCCGTGGATATTAACCCCGATTATATGCGTCCTCGAAGCGGACGATGTCGTCCTCGCCGAGATAGGAGCCGGTCTGCACCTCGATCAGCTCCAGGTCGATCTTGCCGGGGTTGATCAGGCGGTGCTTGCAGCCGATCGGCAGATAGATCGACTCGTTCTCATGGACGAGATGGATTTCGTCGTCGCGGCCCACTTCCGCCGTGCCGCGCACCACGATCCAGTGTTCGGCGCGGTGGAAGTGCTTCTGCAGCGACAGCCGCTCGCCGGGCTTCACCACGATGCGCTTCACCTGATAGCGCTGGCCCTCGTCGATCGACTGGTAATAGCCCCAGGGCCGGAAGATGCGCTTGTGCTCGCCCGCCTCGCGGCGGTTCTGCGTCTTCAGCTCGTCGACGAGCTGCTTGACCTTGTCCCCATGCTCGTGATGGAGCACCAGCACCGCATCCTGCGTCGTCACCACGATCACGTCGTCGACGCCGACGACGGTGGTGAGCGTCTCGTCCGAGCGGACATGGACGTTTTTCGCATCCATCACCACGCCATGGCCGCGCACGGAATTGCCCTGCGCGTCGCGCTCTGAGAGCTCCCACACCGCCCGCCATGTGCCGACGTCGGACCAGCCGATGTCGGCCGGGATGAGCGCGGCCTTCTCGGTCTTCTCCATCACGGCGTAGTCGATGGATTTCTTGGGCGCGCGCGCGAAGGCCTCGGCGTTCAGAACGCAAAAGCCCAGATCCTTGCTCGCGCCGTCGATCGCCGCCTCGGCGGCCTCGGCGATGAAAGGCTCGAACAGCGCGATCTCCGCCTGCATCACGTCGGCGCGGAAGATGAAATTGCCGCTGTTCCAGAAATAGCCGGCGTCGATATAGCTCTGCGCCGTCTCGCGGTCGGGCTTTTCGACGAAGGCTTCGAGCTTCAAGACCTCGCCGCCTGCATGGATCGGCGCGCCGGGCCGCAGATAGCCATAGCCGGTCGCCGGGTTGTCCGGCTTCACGCCGAGCGTGACGATATAGCCTTCCGCCGCCGCCTCGCCCGCCTTCTTGCACAGCGCCGCGAGGCCGGCGCGGTCGCGCACCACGTGGTCGGCCGCGAGCACGACGACGACCGTGTCCGGCGCGCGGCGCGCGGCGATGCCCGCCGCCACGGCGACGGCCGGGCCGGAGTCGCGACGCGACGGCTCCAGCACGATGTCGGCCTGCATGCCGATCTCGCGGAGCTGGTCGGCGACGAGGAAGCGATAGTCGCTGTTGGAGATGACGATCGGCTTCTCGAAAGCCGGGTCCGCCAGCATCGCCATGGTCGTCTGGAAGGTCGAGCGCTCGCCGACGAGCGGAATGAACTGCTTCGGCAGCGTCTCGCGCGACTCGGGCCAGACGCGCGTGCCCGAGCCCCCGCACATGATGACGGGCAGAATTTTTCTCATCCAGCTCCCCTCGAGCCCTTCGCGTCTTCCGGTCGTCCCAAGGATTTCAGGCGAGCGGAACTCAAATCCGTCAGCGACCGTAACCGATCATTCGCAAGGAAAACGCCGGCTTTCCGCAAGACTCGCCGCGCGAAGGCGGACGGCGCGGACGGACAGCCCCAATGCGCCCGTTTCTTGGCGACAATTTGACCGGAGCGGCTGGCCGATCCGGCCGGCCTTTTCAGCTCTTGCCCTTTTTCTCGAGCTCCGCCTTGAGCGCGGCGAGCTTGGCGAAGGGCGAATCGGGATCGGGCAGCCTCTCGCGCTTCTCGGGGGCGCCGCCCCCGCCCGGACGGCCGCGACGACGATCGTCGTCGCGCGGGCCGCGGTCGGATCGCGGCTTGTCGAACCGAGGCTTGTCGAACCGAGGCTTGTCTTGCGGCCGGGCGGCCGGGCGGCCGGCGCCCTCCGGGGCGGCGCCGGCTTCCGCCGGCTGCGGCCGGTCGCGGCGCGGGCCGCGGCGCTCGCCCTCGAGGCCCTCGCGGGGGCCGCGTTGCGGCGGGCCGTGACGCCCGCGCGACCCGCCGGCATGGACATGGCGCTGGGGCGCCCAGACTTCGATCATCGCCGGCGTTTCGGCGACGGCCGCCGCCGCTTCGGCGGGCGCTTCCAGGATTGCCGGCGCCTCGGCGACCGTCTCCGCCGCTTCGGCCGGCGCCTGCGCGACGGCGGGCGCGGCTTCCGGCTCGACCTCGCCCGGGGCCGCCTCGGCGGCGGACGCTTCCACGCTTTCCGGCGCCGTTTCCTCGGCGGGCGCCTCGTCGCTCGCAGGCTTCGGCGCGATCGGCTCCATCGAGGCCGCCGGGATCAGCGGCGCCGTGATCGCCGGGCCCGGGCGCTGCGCCGGCGCATAGCCGAGCGATTTCAGGATCGAGGAAAAGGCCTCGCCCGAGCAGCCGGTGAGGGAGGTCATGGCCACGGTGACGACGAAGCCCTCGCCGTCCGCCGCGCCGGGGGGCGGATCGCCCGCCGTCACGCCGGGCTTGTAGGCGATGGCGGGTCGGATGAGGTCGGCCAGGCGCTCCAGAATGTCGACGCGCACCACCCGCTCGCCGCAGACGCGGAAGCCGGCGGCGCGATAGAAGCCCTTATGGATCGACGGGTCGGCCGCGAAGGAGGTGCGGCCCGACGCCGCGAGATGCGGCACTTCCTCCAGCCCCTTCACATTGTCGAGTCCGCCATGCTGGAGCGCCCATAGCAGCGAGGCGAGCGCGCGCGGCGCAGGTTTCAGGAGCAGCGGCAGATAGATGTGATAGGCGCCGAAGCGCACGCCGAGCTTGCGCAGCGCGCCGCGGTCTTCCTGCGAGAAGGCTTTCACTTCTTTCGCGACGCGGGCGCGGTCGAGGACGCCCAATTCTTCCGCGAGCTGGAAAGCGACGCCGCGCGTCACGCCTTCGAGCCCCTCGCTCTTTTCGAGCGCTTCGAGCGGCCCGAGCAGCTTCTTCACATGCTGGGCGAGCCAGAGGTTGAGGCGATTCTGGACCTTTTCCAGCGCCGCGCCGGTCAATTGCTCGTCCGCCAGGACGCGGGTCGTCGGCGTCAGGACGCCCGCCCCGGCGGCGATCTTGGCGACGGGCTCGCCGAGCCAGCGGATGACGCCGTCATTGCCGAGCACGAAAGCGTCGTCCACGGCGTCGAAGACGCGGGTCGCGCGCGCCTCGAACTCCCCGGCCAGCGCCTTCTGGGCCGCGGCGTTCAGGGCCTTGGCGGCTTCCCCCGCCGCGCCCGGGTCCGGCGTGAAGCGGAAGCCCTGGAGGCTTCCGACATGCTGGCCTTCCACCAGGACGTCGCCGGCGGCGTTAATTTCGGCTTCGAGCATCGCATTCTCTCTTAAACGGCGCATCAGCACGCTGGTGCGGCGATCGACGAAACGCTGCGTCAAACGGGCGTGCAGCGCGTCGGACAGGCTGTCCTCTACCCGACGCGCGACGCTCTGCCAATGCTCGGCGTCGTCGAGCCAGCCGGAGCGGTTGGCGATGAAGCTCACCGTGCGCACCTGCGCGAGGCGGTTCGACAGCGTGTCGATGTCGCCGTCCACGCGGTCCGCCGCCGCAATATGCCTGGCCATCCAGTCGGCCGGAATCCTGCCCCGCCTCGCGATGAAGCCGAAGACCGACAAGGCGAGATCGGCATGGGCCGCCGGAGACGTCTTCCGGTAATCGGGAATCTGGCAGGCTTCCCACAGGCGCGCCACATCGGCCGGGGCCTTGGCGTTGCGCTGCGCGATTTCGTCGCGGCTCGCCGCTTCGAGCGTCGCCTGATCGACCGCGATCGGCGCGCGGACGAAGCGCGGATGGTCCGGCGGCTCGTCGAGCGAGCGGAGGAGGCCGGCGATGGAGGAGAAGTCCAGCTCGCTATTGCGCCATTGGAGGAGCTGGACCGGATCGAAGCGGTGATCCTCCAACTGCTCGATCAGCTCCTCCTCGAAGGGCGGGCAGCGTCCCGTCGCCCCGAAGGCGCCGTCGCTCATATGCCGGCCCGCGCGCCCCGCGATCTGGCCGAATTCCGCCGGGGTCAGCCGGCGATAGCGCCAGCCGTCGAATTTCCGGTCCGAGGCGAAGGCCACGTGGTCCACGTCGAGATTGAGGCCCATGCCGATGGCGTCCGTCGCGACGAGATAGTCGACGTCGCCGGACTGGAAGAGCTCGACCTGGGCGTTGCGCGTTCGGGGCGAGAGGGCGCCGAGCACCACGGCCGCGCCGCCCCTCTGGCGCTTGATCCATTCCGCGATGGCGTAGACCTCCTCGGCCGAGAAGGCGACGATGGCGGTCTTCGGGGGCAGCCGGGAAATCTTCTTGTCGCCGGCGAAAGTGAGCCGCGACAGGCGCGGACGGGCGAAGATCGGCGCGCCGGGAAAGAGCTCGCGGATCATCGGCTCCATGGTTCCGGCGCCGATCAGCAGCGTCTCCTGCCGGCCGCGCCAGCGCAGCAGCCGGTCGGTGAAGATGTGGCCGCGATCGAGGTCGGCGGCGAGCTGGATCTCGTCGATCGCCAGGAAATCCACATCGACGTCGCGCGGCATGGCCTCGACGGTCGAGATCCAATAGGCCGGCGCGCGGGGCTTGATCTTTTCCTCGCCCGTGATCAGCGCGACCGCCCCATCGCCGATCCGAGCCACGACGCGGTTATAAACCTCGCGCGCGAGCAGCCGCAGCGGCAGGCCGATGACTCCCGTCGGGAAGGACAGCATCCGCTCGATGGCGTGATGCGTCTTGCCGGTATTGGTGGGACCGAGAACCGCCGCCACTCCACGGGCGGCGGCGCGGCTTCCAGGCGGGAGCGGCGGCATGGACGTTGTCGCTTCTGTCGTTCTTGATCCCGGACGCCTGGAAGTCGGAGCGCCGCCGTCTCATAAAGGAACTTTCGGCGGCGCGCGACTTTACCTTTTGAACAGCGCGCGAACGAATCGCGGCCGAATCGCTGACTCGCGACGAGTCATGCTCTGTTCCAACATCATATAGGATTTTTTGAGAGTTCCGCCTCAAGAACTTGTTATGGGCCGGCTCGAAAGCCGTGTCGCCGGCGCGCGGCGTACGGACTCCGCCGGGCCTTTTTGTCAATGCGCGGAATCGGGCGCGGTTTCGGCGCCGCGTTAAGCTTCCGGAACAGGCGGGAACGGAGCCGGCACGAATCGCTGATGACCCCGCGTTGGCGGTTCGTTCAGCGAGATGTCGCGTTTGGATGAGCGTGTCGGCGCGACATCTGGCGGGGTCTGCGCGCGGCCCCGGCGCGAAAGCGCCGTCCCGGCGGCGCGCTCCTTAACGCTCTGTGCGAATGTGGGACGCGCCTATGCGGCGCCGCGGCGCCGCCTGTGGAAAAAGCGACCCTTTCTTCGTCCCGAAGCGCGTTAACGAATCGCGCGCGGCTCCCGCCGTCGCCACCGCTTTCCCGTCAGTTCTGGCGTCTTGGGCCGGAAATCCTTACGCCCGATAAGCCAAGCATTAACCAGTCGGAAGCCATAATGCGAAGAAGCCGACGACGCGCGACCGCGCCGCCGGCGACCGGCCGGACGCGTATCCGGCGCGAGCGGATCTGTGGCGACTCATGAAGGTAGTGATGCTGACCGGCGGTCTGGGCACGCGTCTCGCGGAAGAGACGTCCGTACGCCCCAAGCCCATGGTCGAAATCGGGGGTCGCCCGATCCTCTGGCACATCATGAAGATCTACTCGGCGCACGGCTTCAACGAATTCGTGCTGTGCCTGGGCTACAAGGGCTATTTCATCAAGGAGTTCTTCTCCAACTACTTCCTGCATATGTCTGACGTCACCTTCGACATGCGCACGCGCGAGATGGAGGTGCATCGCGGCAACGCCGAGCCCTGGCGCGTCACCCTCGTCGACACGGGCGACCAGACGATGACCGGCGGCCGCCTGAAGCGCGTGATCGACTATGTAAAGGACGACGACGTCTTCGCGCTCACTTATGGCGACGGCGTCGCCGACATCGATCTCTCCGCGGAGCTCGCCTTCCATCGTTCGCACGGCAAGATGGCGACGGTCGCCGCCGTGCGGCCCGAAATGCGCTTCGGCGCCATGACGCTCGACGGCGAGCGCGTGACGACCTTCGCGGAAAAGCCCGTCGCCGAAAGCGCCTTCGTCAATGGCGGCTTCTTCTTTCTCTCGCCGAAAGTCGGCGACCTCATCGAGGGCGACGCCACGATTTGGGAGCGCGATCCCTTGATCTGGCTCGCCGCCAATGACGAATTGCGCGCCTTCCGCCACAACGGCTTCTGGCGGCCGATGGATACGCTGCGCGACAAGCTCTACCTCGAAGAGCAGTGGAACTCCGGTCAAGCGAAATGGAAAATCTGGTGATCTCATCCGCATTCTGGCTGGGCAAGCGCGTCTTCGTCACAGGCCACACCGGCTTCAAGGGCGCATGGCTCGCCCTCATGCTCTCGCGCCTCAACGCCCGCGCCACGGGCTATGCGCTGGAGCCGCCGACTGAGCCCAATCTCTTCACGCTCGGAAATGTCGCCGATCATATAGACGACATGCGCGGCGACGTGCGCGATCTCGAAACGCTGATGACCGCGATGCAGGCCGTCGCGCCGGAGATCGTCATCCACATGGCGGCGCAGCCGCTGGTGCGCGAATCCTACGCCGATCCCGTCGGCACCTATGCGACCAATGTGATGGGCGCGGTGAACGTGCTCGAAGCGGCGCGAAAGACGGAAAGCGTGCGCCTCGTCCTCGTCGTCACGACGGACAAATGCTATGAGAATCGCGACTGGGTCTGGGGCTATCGCGAGACCGACGCGCTCGGCGGGCGCGACCCTTATTCGAACAGCAAGGCCTGCGCGGAGCTCGTCGCGAGCGCCTATCGCGACAGTTTTTTCCGCGCCAGGAAGAATGTCCGCATCATTTCCGCGCGCGCCGGCAATGTCGTTGGCGGCGGCGATTTCGCGGCCGACCGCATCGTGCCCGACGCGCTGCGCGCCTTCGTGGCGGGACGTCCGCTGAAAGTGCGCAATCCCAAAGCCGTGCGCCCCTGGCAGCATGTTCTGGAGCCGCTCGCGGGCTATCTGTCGCTGATCGAAAAGGCGATGACGGCGTCGCCGGAGCGCGCGGACGATTTCGACGGCGGCTTCAATTTCGGGCCCGGCCCGGCTTCCGAGCAGAGCGTGGAGTCCTTGCTCACGCATTTCATCTCGGCCTGGGGGTTGGAGGCCCGTTGGGAGAAGGACGGCGACCAGCATCCGCATGAAGCGCGGCTCTTGCGGCTCGACACAGCCAAGGCGCGCGAGACGCTGGGCTGGACGCCGCTTCTCGATTTCGAGCAGACGACGCAATGGACGGCGCAGTGGTATCGCGCCTTTGTCGACAAGGCGGACGTCCTGGAGACGACCTTGCGGCAGGTTGACCGCTATCTCGGCCAGCGCGTGCGCCTCACCTCGCCCTTCCCGCGTGGGGAGGCCAATGACGAGGCGCGCCGGGCGCCCGCCCGCCGAGATGCGGGGGCGAGCCAATGAAGGTCTTCCTCACGGGGGCGACGGGCTTCCTGGGCGCCGCGGTCGTAAGGAGCCTACTCGCGTCCGGCGCTGAATGCGCCGTGCTGGCGCGTCGTCCCCTCGCCGAGACGCGGCTGGAGACGCTCGCGCCGCGCCTCGCGCGAATCGCCGGCGATTTGCGCCAGAGCGAAAGCTATCGCGCGGCGCTCGCCGCTTTCGCGCCCGATGTCGTGGTCCACGCCGCCTGGGCGGGCGCCGACGGCGCGCATTACGACGATCCCGCGCAATTCGAAAATGTGACGGCGACGGCGCGCTTGGTCGAGGCGGCGATCGACAGCGGCGCCAAGGCGATCGTGGGCGTCGGCTCGCAGACCGAATACGGCCCGAAATCCGGCGCCATATCGGAGCGCGACGCGGCCAATCCGACGACGCTCTATGGAATCGCCAAGCTCGCCGCCTGTCGCGTCCTGCTTGCGAAATGCGAGGCGCATGGGCTGCGCGGCGCATGGGGCAGGGTCTTCTCCATCTATGGCGCCGGCGACGACGACCGCCGCTTCCTGTCGATGCTGATTCACGCGTTTCGCGCCGGGCGTTCGCCCGACCTCACTCCATGCGAGCAGCTTTGGGACTTTCTCCATGTCGACGACGCGGCGGCGGCGATCGCGGCGTTGGTCAAAACGCCGGCGTGCGGCGTCTACAACATCGGCTCGGGAGACGCCGTTCGTCTGCGCGATCTGGTGCTGGAGCTGCGCGACCGCCTGGCGCCGAGCGTCGAGATCGGCTTCGGGCGACTGCCTTATCGCCAGGATCAGGTCATGCGCCTGCAGGCGGATATTTCGCGGCTGAGAGCGGCGACGGGCTGGTCGCCAAAAATTTCGCTCGCCGACGGGCTCGACGCCACCCTTTCGGAACCGGCGGCGGCGCGTCTGGCGCCCGAGGCCGCGGCATGAGCGGCGCGCGGAAATGGGCGCCGGAAGCGCGTCGTCGGCTGTTCGCCGCGGCGACGCGGATCGACTCGCTGCGGGGCGAACGCTTCGTCAGGTTCCTTCTCGTCGGCGCGATGAACACGCTCTTCGGCTATGCCGTTTTTTGCGCCGCGCTCGCCGTGACGGGCCGGTCGGTCCTTTCGCTCGCCGTTTCCTGGATTATCGGCGCCATGTTCAATTTCCGCACCACCGGCCGGCTGGTCTTCGGCTCGACCGACTTGCGTCTCGTGACGCGCTTCATCAGCGTCTATGTCGCCGTCTTCTCGATCAACGCAGCGTCCCTGCGCGCGCTGGAATCGACCGGCCTCGCCTCGGCCCTGGCGGCGGCGATCCTCACGCCCTTCATGGCCGTGCTGAGCTATCTCGCGATGCGCGATTTCGTCTTCTCGGATCAAAAGGACCGCGCGGCATGAAGACCATCTCCATCGTCACGCCCTGCTATAATGAGGAAATGAATGTCCGCGAGTGCCACGCCGCCGTGAGGGCGCTGTTCGACGGACCGCTGAGGAATTATCGCCGCGAACATATCTTTTGCGACAACGCCTCGACCGACGGCACGCTGGCCATCCTGAAAGAGATCGCCGCCGCGGACACGGATGTGAAGGTCATCGGCAATGCGCGCAATTTCGGGCCCTTGCGCTCCAACTACAATGGCGTGATGGCGGCGACCGGCGACGTCGTGCTGCTGTTTCTCCCGGCGGACATGCAGGACCCGCCCCATCTCATCCCGCGCTTCGTCGAATTATGGGAGGCGGGGAACGAAATCGTCTACGGAATTCGCAAGGAGCGCGAGGAAAGCTGGCTGATGCGCGCCGTGCGCGGCGTCTACTACCGCGTTCTCACGGGTCTCTCGGATCTCGCCGTGCCGCCCGGCGTCGGCGATTTTCAACTCGTCGACCGCAAGGTCGTGGAGGCGATGCGCCGGATCGAAGACGCCTATCCCTTCATGCGCATGATGACCTTCGAATGCGGCTTCAAGGCCGTCGGCGTGCCTTATACCTGGGTGCGGCGCAAGCGCGGCCTTTCAAAATACACGCTCGCGCGCCTGATCGAAGACGGCATGAACGGCCTCGTCACCTTCACGGCGGCGCCGTTGCGGCTGCTGCTGTTCCTCGGCTTCGGTCTCGCCGCGCTCTCCCTCGCCTACGCCCTGTTCAATCTCGTGCTGGGCCTCCTCTACTACAAGAAACTTGCGCCGCCGGGGACGATGACGATCATCACCGCGCTCTTCTTTTTCGGCGGCGTGCAGCTTTTCTCCATCGGCGTGCTCGCCGAATATGTGCTCGCGATCTATTCGCAGGTGCGCCGCAAGCCCGTCGTCTTCGAGCGCGAACGCATAAATTTCTGACGCGCCCTGGAAGGAGCAATCATGAATTCGACGGCGCCGCGAGAGACATATATGCAGGCTGGGTCAACTGGCGCGGCGGCCGCGCTCGCCCCGGATGTCGCGCTGGAAACGGCGTCGCCCGCAGCCAAGCGGGCGCGGGCGTCCAATTTCGCGCTGGCGGTCGCCGCCGCTCTCCTGTTTATTTTGCCCAACGCCCTTTTCGCATCCGCCATGTCCCTCGTCCCGGCGGCGGCGGCGTGGGCCGGCTGCGCGGCGGCTTTCATGACGATCTGGCGCTTTTCGCCGGCTTTCGGCGGGAGGCTGATGGCGCGTCCGATCGACGCGCCTGTTTATGTTTCTTGCGCGGCGCTCGCCTTGGGACTGTGCCTGCTCGGCGGCGAGGGCCATTTCTTTTATTCGAACGCCGACTGGCTGATGCGCGACAGCGTGCTGGCGGACATCGTCCGCCGCGGCTTCGTCATCGGCTATCGCGACGGCGGCGTCGATTATTTTCTTCGCGCGCCGCTCGGCATGTATGTCCTGCCCGCGATCCTCGGGCGCCCCTTCGGCCTGGGCGCGGCGCATATGCTCATGCTGGCTCAGAATGCGCTTCTGCTGTCGGTCATTCTCTATTTCACGGCGCTGCTGGTCAGCGGCCGCAAGGTCCTCTTCTTCGCCGTCATGCTCGGCTTCAGCGGCATGGAGATCATTCCGGCCCTTTTCGCCCTGGCCAGCGAATGGCTGCGCAGCGGCGAGATCGTCCCGCTTCTGCAACTCGACGCCTGGACGAACCTTTTTGACTATTCGAGCTTCGTCGTGCTCGCCTTCTGGACGCCAAACCACGCTTTGCCGGGATGGTGGCTCGCGGTTCTGACCTTGCTCTATGCGCGGCGCGAAATCGATCTCGCCCTTTTCATCGCCTTCGCCGCCTGCTCGCTGTTCTGGTCGCCGCTTGCGCTGATGGGCGTCGCGCCTTTCGCGGCTTTGTTCGGCGTCGAAGCGCTTCTCGCGGGCCGCGCCTTGACGCGCCGTAATCTTCTTGCGGCCGGCGGCGGATTTTGCCTGCTCCCGATCGCCCTTTATCTCGTTCAGGACGCCGGTTCCGTGCCGCACGGCCTCATGCTGAACGAGCCGGGCTTTCTCGGGCTCTATGCGCTGTTTCTCATGATCGAGATTCCCCAGGCGGCGGCGGTTGTCGCGGGCTGGGAGGAAGTCGACGCCCGAGACCGGCGCATCATCGGTCTCGCGATCGCTCTTCTCCTTGTCATCCCATTCTTCAAGATCGGCGCCTTCAACGATTTCGTGACGCGCTCCTCCGTTCCGGCGCTCTTCATCCTCGCCTTCGCTTTCGCGGATCTTGCGGCGACTCCGACGCGCCTTCCTCCGAAGCTGTGCGCGGCCGTGATCGCAATCGTTCTGTTGTCGGCGAATACGGGACTTTTCGAATTACAACGCGCCTTCCTTCCGTCCTATCGGATCAGCGACTGCAATCTTCTGGTCGCCGCGTCGAAAGAGCAGCCATTCATTTTCCCCTCCAATTATCTCGCGCGCATGGCCGCCTTTCCGACCTGGATGCGACCGCCCGAAGAGCCCTTCCTGACGAAAGAGAAGCGCGTCTGCTGGCCGGATCATCCGCTCCTCGAGGATGAGCGCAAATGAAGATGATCGAAGCGATCGAACGGTCGGCGAAATTTTTCCGATCGCGTCCGCAGGATGAGAACGTCCGCGCCGCCACGCCCGGATCGAGCGCGACCGCGCGGCGAAGCGGGATCGAGTTGAGAAACGTCGATCTGTTCCGCTTCGTCGCCTTCCTTCTCCTTCTGCCGAACGCGATCTTCGCCTTTTCGTTTCGGGCGGCGCCCGGACTCGTGGTCCTGGCCGCTTGCATGACCGGGGCGGCGACGCTTTGGCGCAATCCGATCGCAAAGGACGGCCTCCTGGCCGCGCGCGTCGATCCCCGCACGCTTCTGGCCTGCGGGGGCGCGTCGCTGGCGCTTTGCCTGCTCGGCGGCGAGGGACATTATTTCTACGCGCCGCTGGATTGGCTGTGGCGCGACGCCGTGCTCGCCGACATTGTGAAGAATGGCGTCTCGACGCTTTATGAACAGAATGGGCAAGTCTATCTGTTACGCGCGCCGCTAGGCATGTATCTCACGCCCGGCGCGGTCGGCCTGTTCTTCGGGCTTCACGCCGCGCATATGGCGCTGCTGGCGCAAAACGCGCTGATCCTCTCGGCGGTCCTTTACTTCGCGGCGCTGCTGGCGCAGGTGAAGCGAACGCCTTTTATCGCCTTGCTCGTCGTCTTCAGCGGCGCCGACATCGTGGCGGCGCTCGTCGCCGAGATTCACGCCTTCCTGACGACGGGGTCCTTTCTGGAGTTTGTCGATCTCGAATGGTGGACCGCCTATTGGAGCAAATCGCCGCTCCAGTTCTCCAGCCATGTCACGCAGTGGTTCTGGGCCCCCAATCATATGATTCCCGGATGGTGGCTGGCGCTGCTGGCGCTGCTCCATGTCCGGCGCGAGGTGGATCTGGCCACATTCGGCGTCAGCTTTGCGGCCCTGGCCTTTTGGTCGCCATTGTCGATAATGGGGATCGCGCCTTTCATCGCGATGTTCGCGCTCGAAGTCACGCCGCGCGGACTGGCCTCGCCGCGCCTTGCCGGCGCCGCCGTCAGCGCCCTCGGATTTACGCCCATCCTGCTGTATCTCAGCCTCGACGCCAGCGCCGTGCCGCACGAAGTCCTGCTGGGGAAGCCCGGCTTCATCTTTCTCTATGTCGTCTTTCTCATCGTCGAATTGCCGCATGTCGGCGTCGTGGCCTACGCTTGGCCGCAAACGCCGCGAGCGGAGCGGCGCCTGCTGCTGCTCGCGATCGCTATTCTCTGCGTCGTTCCTTTCGTACGGATTGGCGAATTGAATGATTTCGTGATGCGCGCCTCGATTCCGGCCCTCTTTCTTCTCGGCTTCGCCTTTTCGCGAATCGCCGTTCTTACGCCGCGCGACAATGGGCCTTTCGCGACGGTCATCGGCGTCGTGGTCATTGTGACCTTCGCGATCCCGATGATGGCGTTCCAGCAATCCCTCCATGGCGCCTACGCCATCAGCGACTGCAGCTTCATCACAGCCGCCGCGAAATTGTCGCCTCGGCAAACGCCGATGAATTACCTCGCGCGGATCGAAACCGTTCCGGCCTCGCTGGCCGCCCCGGAGGGAACGCCGATCAAGGTCGAGAATCGTCAATGCTGGCCGGATCACCCGCTTCTGGAGCCGCAGCGCAGGTGACGCGCTCGGAGCGGGAGACCGCCCCGGCGTTTTGACGGCCGGCGGTCACGACGGGTAAAAGCCTCGTCTCGCGGAACGATTCGAGGCGGTTCATGGCGTCCATTATCGAGCGCATCAGCGTCGAGCTTTCGGCAAAACCCTGGCAGGTGGAGGCCGCGATCGGCCTTCTCGACGGCGGCTCCACGGTCCCCTTCATCGCGCGCTACCGCAAGGAGGCCACGGGCCAGCTCGACGATACGCAATTGCGCAAGCTCGAAGAGCGGTTGCGCTATCTGCGCGAGCTGGAGGAGCGCCGCAAGGCGATTCTCGAATCGATCGAGAGCCAGGGCAAGCTCGACGACGCGCTGAGGCGCGTGATCATGGAGGCCGACAACAAGGCGCGCCTCGAAGATATTTATCTCCCGTTCAAGCCCAAGCGCCGCACCAAGGCGCAGATCGCCATCGAGGCCGGCCTCGCGCCGCTCGCCGACGCGCTTTTGTCCTCGCCCGAGAAAGACCCGAGGGCGCAGGCGGAAGGCTTTGTCGACGCCGAAAAGAATGTCGCGACGATCGAGGCGGCGCTGGAGGGCGCGCGCGCGATTCTCGTCGAGCGCTTCGCCGAGGACGCCGACCTCATCGGCGCGCTGCGCGAAACTCACTGGCGGGAGGCCGTGCTGAAATCCAGGCCGCGCGCGGGCAAGGAGGCGGCGGCGGTCAAATATTCCGATTATTTCGAATTCTCGCAGCCCATCTCCAAGCTGCCCTCGCATCGCATTCTCGCGCTCTTTCGCGGCGAGAAGGAGGAGATGCTGGAGCTCGAAATGGCGCCGGAGGCCGAGCCGGGCGTGGGCGGCTATGAGAGCCGCATCGCGCGCCGCTACAATATCGAGGATCGCGGCCGGCCCGGCGACAAATGGCTGCTCGAGACCGCGCGCTGGGCGTGGCGCACCAAGATCGAGCTGCATCTCTCGGTGGACGCCCGTTCGCGCCTGTGGCGATTCGCGGAGGAAGAGGCGATTCGCGTCTTCGCCGGAAATCTGCGCGATCTCCTGCTTGCGGCGCCGGCCGGCGCGCGCGCGACGATCGGCCTTGATCCCGGTTTCCGCACTGGCGTCAAGGTCGCGGTGATCGACGCCACGGGCAAGATCGTCGCGACGACGGCCATCTATCCGCATGAGCCGCAGCGCCGCTGGGACGAATCGATCGCGACGCTGGCGAGCCTCGCGCGCCAGCACAAGATCGAATTGATCGCCATCGGCAATGGCACGGCCTCGCGCGAGACGGACAGGCTCGCGGGCGAGCTGATGTCGAAACATCCCGAACTGAAGCTCACCAAGATCGTCGTCTCGGAAGCGGGCGCCTCCGTCTACTCGGCGTCCGAATACGCGTCGAAAGAGCTGCCCGATCTCGACGTCTCGCTGCGCGGCGCCGCCTCCATCGCGCGGCGTTTGCAGGACCCGTTGGCCGAGCTTGTGAAGATCGAGCCGAAATCCATCGGCGTCGGGCAATATCAGCATGACGTCTCCGAGACGAAGCTTTCGCGCGCGCTGGACGCGGTGGTGGAGGACTGCGTGAACGCCGTCGGCGTCGACGTGAACACGGCCTCCGCGCCGCTGCTCGCGCGCGTGTCGGGCCTCGGCGAAACGCTGGCGGCGAATATCGTCGCGCATCGCGACGTCAACGGTCCCTTCCGCACGCGCGCCGCGTTGAAGAACGTGCCGCGCCTCGGGCCCAAGGCTTTCGAGCAGAGCGCCGGCTTCCTGCGCATCATCGACGGCGACGATCCGCTCGACCGCTCGGGCGTGCATCCCGAAGCCTATCCGCTGGTGCGCCGCATTCTCGACGCGGCGAAGACGGACATCAGATCGCTCATCGGCAAT
>Ga0123398_1050668_pt1 | contig 24945 bp, 25 predicted proteins | sample T5LHNO3metaT_FD_89926 | JGI IMG/M metagenome (GOLD analysis project Ga0123398, IMG submission 89926) | Methane-oxidizing artificial microbial communities from Washington, USA to study methane cycling - T5-LHNO3 metaT (Metagenome... | ecosystem: Engineered > Modeled > Simulated communities...
AGACGTTTTGCGGTCAGGTTCAGGGCGTCTGCGTCTCGACAGACCCTTGCGAAAGGCGCGCCATTGCGCCCTCATTCGACTGAGCGATTTCGTCGCACCCCGATGGCGCACGCCGACAATTCGCCGCTCGAAACCTGATCCGCGACGTAACGGCGTGACTGATTTTTTGCAAGCGAAGGGCTTCGCGATTCCGGCCTTCGCGACAATATGTCACTTCCGGCGGCGCTGGCCGCGCGGCGAGGAAGAAGAGGGGATCCACAATGCCCAGGCTGCTCATTCTGGCCGGCGCCGCGCTGATCGGGCTGGGCCTTTTATGGACGCTCGCCGAACGCCTCGGCGTCACGCCCGGTCGCCTTCCGGGCGACATCGTCTATGAACGCGGCGATGTGCGAATTTACGCGCCGCTCGCGACATCGCTGCTGCTGAGCCTCGCGCTGAGCGCGGCTTTCTGGTTCTTCAGACGCTGAGGCGGGTTCTCTTCGCAAGAATCTAAACGGCTCCTTAAGCGAATTAACGAGCCGCTTTTGACAAAGCCGCGCCCACACAGCCTAATGTCGCTGAGGGAGGAACGCGGTGTACGATCTGCTCAAGGGCTTCTCGACGGGGCAAATGGCGCTCCTGTTCTGCGGCGGCTTTGTCAGTCTCACCGTGGTCGGAATTTTCCTCTGCCGCCCCTATTCGCAACGATGGATTCACGGGCGGCGCAACGCCAATGACATGATCGGCTTTTCCCTGCAAAGCTTCGCCGCGCTTTACGGCATTTTGCTCGGCCTGCTCGCCGTCGAGGCCTATCAGGATTTCTCCGCCGCGAAGGACGCCGTCTCCAAGAAGGCGCTGACTTTCGCGACGCTCTATCACGACCTCAACGGCTTCCCCATGCCGTTGCGGGAAGCGCTTCAACGGGATTTGCACGACTATGCGGTGGAGGCGGTGGAGACGCATTGGCCGGAAGATCCCTATGCGCCGGCGCCCACGGGCGCGTCGCCGACGCTTCGCCGCATGATGACGAAGCTTCTCGGCTTCGAGCCGTCCACCAAGACCGAGGAGCTCGTCCATGGCGAGGTGTTTCGGCAGGTGAACGTCATGATCGAGCAGCGCCGCCTGCTGCTTGCAAGCGAAAATGCGGGCATCCCCGCGCCCCTGTGGGCCGTCGTCTATCTCGGCGCTTTTCTGTACATGCTGCTCATGTGCCTCTTCGACATGGAAAGGCATGTGCATCTTCTGCTTAGCGTGACGACCGCGTTGTTTCTCGGCGCCGTCGTTTTCCTCATCGCCGCGCTCGACAATCCTTTCCGCGGCGGCGTCACCGTCGATCCCGAGCCCATCATCGCCGTGCGCGACCGGAACGTCGGACTTGCGAAGTGAACGCCGCCAAGAAACGCGCGCCTCTCGTCTGCGCGACGGTCGCCCTCGTCGCCGCTCCGTGGCGGCCAAACGGGAAACAAGCGCCGGCGCGGCGTTTCGACGCCGCTCGATAAGGGCCGTCGCGGGGAACCGATTTCCGCCCGCCCGCGTTACCCGGATATGCGCCACGCTTTCGCCCTCGCCTTCGCAATTGCAGCATTTTTCGCGACTTGGACGCCGGCGAGCCATGCGCAAGAAAGCCGGTTCGTCCTGTCTTACGGCGCCGAAGGTCGTCCCGGCGAGCCGTGGCGGGCGCGGATCGAACGCGGCCGGATGGAATATGAGGCTTTCGCCGAGCGCGCCCTGAAAAAATATCTTTTCTTCGCGACAGGCCTCCGCGACGGGAGGGCGACAGGCGCGACGTCGATCATGCGGGACCCGACATTGCGCTCCGGCGACATTTACGCCGCGGCGACCGGCTTTCTGATTTTCCGCGGCCGCGCGGCGTCAATCCACCGGCCCTCGGATTTCGCGCCCCTGCCCGACGCAAAGGCCAGGGAACTCTCCCTCGCCATCGGCGCGGCGCGCTGATCCGCGCCCGACGACGACGAACGTCGCCTGTCGTCCAGGGTGGCGGGCCACGAACGACGATGATGAGCACTATGTCTACGCCATAGCCCTCTCATAGACCGGCTCATTCTCCCGACCAGGGCGCGGCGAGGAGATTGCAAAACCCGAGGGTCATGATAAGTTACATGTAACTGCTCTTGGAGAATTATCATGGCCTCGGCATCGAAGCCCAAGTCCACCCGCGTGAAGGTGCGGGAACATCGCGAGCGCCTGCGGTCCCAGGGTTTGCGGCCTATCCAGATTTGGGTGCCAGACGTACGCGCGCCGTCCTTCCAGTCTGAGGCGCACCGCCAATCGCTGGCCGTTGCAGCGAGCGCCCATGCCCGCGAGGACCAGGCATTCATCGACGCGGTGTCGGCCATCGATTTCGACAATGGCGGCAATGAATGAAGCGTGGCGACATCTGGACTGTCGCCGGCGGCAAGGATTACGCAGGCAAGCCGCGTCCGGTCGTCATTGTGCAGGATGACAGCTTCGACGCGACGGACTCGATCACCGTCTGCGCCTTCACGACGGACGAGACGGAAGCCCCGTTATTCCGTCTGTCTGTGGAACCCAATGAGCACAACGGGCTGCGGACGACATGCCGCCTGATGGTGGACAAGATCACCACCGTTCCAAAGACTAAGGTTGGCGCGCGGGTCGGCAGGTTAGATGACGAAGATATCCTGCGGCTCAATCAGGCCGTGCTCGTGTTCCTTGGCTTGGCGGTGTCGCCGAGGACCAAGCAGGAGGCATAACCAACGGTGGCGCAAAGGATATCCCCGGCTAGAATTGGGTCGTTCCGCTTGCGCAGGCTTCGCGCGACGCTGGCGGAATGTCGCGCTCCCGCTCATCGCGTCGCCGCGCCGAATGCGGCGTGCTGCCGGATGATCTTTACATTGTCCCGGGTCCGTGGCCGTGCATCGGTCGGCCGCCGAAATAGGACTTCACAGGCTGGGCCGTTACCGACGATTGGCCCGAGCGCGTGCCTGTCACCGACGCCGAGCTCGACGTATTCGAGGCATGGTTCGGCGATCTCTTCGATGAGCTGTTTGGGCCGCGCCGATGATCTGAGAGGACAATCGCGATGACCGTGCCGCTGCGTGCCGCGTTGTATCTGCGCGTCTCCACCGCGCGGCAGGCCGAGCACGATGTCTCGATCCCCGATCAGAAGCGGCAGCATTATCGGCTCGAAAAGCAACTTGCTTCAGACCCTCGCCGCCGCCGGCGTAAGGCCGGCTACGCCCGGCGTTCGCAGTTCTGTTCTGAAATGGCGGTCCCGACAGGATTCGAACCTGTGACCTTCGGTTTAGGAAACCGCTGCTCTATCCTGCTGAGCTACGGGACCGCGTTTTATATCTCGCTGATTTTCATTAACTAACGTGATTTCAGCGAGTTATGAAGGCGTTGACTTGTGTGGAAACTTGTGTGGAAGTCGCTTCCGACAGCGCCTACGCACAGGAATAGCACGCCATGACTAAGCGTGGAATCCCCTTCGTCATGAAGGTCTCCGGCAGTAACAATTGGTGGTATCGGCGCGACGTTCCTGCGGATGTGCGCGGAGCGCTTAAGGGGTTAACACGCTGGAGTAAATCGCTCGGGAGCGGCAGCCTTCGCGATGTCGCCGAAGAGGCGCGAGCGCTCGCCGCTCAGCATGATCGCATAATTGCAACCGTCCGGCGCAAGGACCCGCTGGAGGCGCTGAGCGCTGGCGCTCGGAAACGAGTCGAAGAAGCGGGCGGCGTCGAAGCTTTCATGAAGTGGCAGCGCGACCGCTGGCAGCGAGCAAACCTAACAGCGAACGCAGCGGACATGTTGCGAAGTTCCCTGCCGGGTATGACGGAAGTGGAAGCAGAAGCGCTGGAAGCGGAACTGGCGGCTGCGTCGGAAGCCGAGCGCGCGCGGGTGACGGCAAGAGCGGCGGCGCTGGTTACGAAGGCGGCGGCGTCAGGGGTGGACCCTGCTATTGCAGAAGCGGAAACGGCGGCGTTTGAGGCGACAGCGCGCGTCCTGGACGCGGCGATTGTGAAGGATGGGCCGATCCTCAATCAATTGGGAGTCGATTTGCCACCAAGGTTGCGGAGGTCTGTGGAGGGGAGCGCAGAGGTCATTACGCTACGGAACGTATTCGACGATTGGAAGGGCGCTGGACGCGCGAGCGAAGCGCAGTTCCGGATACCAATGGAAGCTTTTGAGAAGAAATTCGGGCCGGTCCCGGTGACGAAGATCACTGTCGATCAATGCCGAGAGTTCCGCGACGATCTGGCCAGCGCCGACAGGGCGGATGTCACTTCACGGAAATATTTTACGTCCTTCAAGACTCTCTTGAACTACGCCGTAAACGACGGACACATTGACGCTTCGCCAGCCGATAAGCTCACATGGCGCGCGGAGAAGGTTAAGCACTCTGAGCGGATCGAAGGGAAGCGCCGGACCTTCAGTCCGGCAGAGACGGACTCGATCCTCAAATCTCTGGCGGCCTACGCCACGGAGTCGAATGATCACGCGCAAGTAGCTTGGTTTGTGCGTATCGCGTGCTGGACAGGGATGCGGCCTGAAGAGATCGCACAGTTAGCGCCTGGGGACGTGTGCGAGGTCGCTGGCGTTTGGGTTTTTCGAGTGCACGACCTGGACGACAATAACGTCAAGACGCGCGCCGGTGTGCGCGAGGTTCCTGTTCACAGATGGCTGATCGATGCCGGGCTTCTGGCGTTCGTCGAGAAGCGCCAGAAGGCGGACCGGTTGTTCGCGCTCTGTGAGAAGACCGATGGTAGAGGTAGGCGTTATCCGCCGATCTATTCCAGGTGGAACCATTTTATGCGGAAACGCCTCAAGCTGATCGACACCAAGCTGAGCATGTATAGCTTCAGGCATGGAATGAAGGACGCGCTGCGACTGGCCAGCGTCGGCGAGTATGAGCAGGACCGGATATTAGGTCACGCGAGGAAGGGCAGAGAGGTCGCAGACGGTTACGGACGAGCTCAGATCGTCGTCTTGAATGAGGCCCTCCAGAAGGCGGACCCGCTGGACCAGAGCCGGACTGTGACGCTGTTTAATGGCGGCGGCGACGGTTAAGTTAAGTCCGCGCGTCACTCGGGAGCGCGTTAACCCTACCCCGGCCGCCGGGGGTCGAAGGGTCCCTTAACCTTAACCGCAAGGGTAAATCTGAAACTAAAGCGTAAGCGTATGGTCTGGGCCGTTCTGATCTCCACATCAATCATTCTCAGCGCCTCAACCCTCCCGCCTAACGGCGCGGCTAACGCGCCAGCCGCGCCAGCACGCGCTGGACCTGGATTTCCTGCCATTCCGCCTTACCGCGAGCCGTAGGAATGCCGCGCGTCGTCAGTGCCTTGGCGATGTCGCGCAGCGAGGTGACGCCTTGCTCACGAAGCTCAGAGATGATCGGAGATAGGTCAGATGCGCGCTGCGCTGCCTTTGCCCTCCGAACCTCCAGAGACTTATCCTTGGCGTCCGCAGGGGCTTTAGCGTTGGCGCGGTAGCCGCCCAACTTGACGCCGCGCGCCTTAGCAGCCTGGAGGGCCGCTTTCGTGTTGGTGGAGATGCGCTTGCGCTCTGCCTGGGCCATGATCGCCATCATGCCAACCATCATTTCGTTGGCTTCCGGCATGTCGGCGGCGACGAAGCGGACGCCTGAGTCCTGGAGGCTGAGCAGGAAGTTGGCGTTGCGAGACAGGCGGTCCAGGCGCGCGATGACCAGCGTAGCGTTGTGGAGGCGGCAGAGGCGAAGCGCTTCTGCGAGCTTGGGGCGGTCGTTACGCTTGCCGCTTTCGATTTCCGTTAGCTGAGCTACCAGATTCCAGTTGCCGCCATTCAGGAAGGTCCGGACGGCTTCCTGTTGAGCCTCTATGCCCAGACCGCTCTTGCCTTGCTTCTGAGTGCTGACGCGATAGTAGGCAATGAAGTTGCCGTTTGCCATTTTGGGACGCCTTTACGCTGACTCTACGTTTGTTCCAACGAACGTTGATGCAAATGTAGAGGCGTAAAGGGCCGGAGTCAAGCGGAAACGAGGCGGTTGAGAGCAGATGGCGCGAATGTGCTAAGGCATATTAGATCAGGCTTATATAAAGGAGCCTTTATGTGCCTGCCCCCAGTAACCTGAAGAGCTAAGGTTAATGATTTCTTAATATAAAGTTAACATTTGTTAACCTTTTACCCTCGCCCAAGCTGCCCGCGCGCGGTCTCGTCGAATTTGCCTTGGCGCTGGATAGAGGCTCGCGCGATGTCTTTTCACATGCGCCATACGTGGAATAAGAATCTGGACGGATGAATTCTGTTCTCCCCCGGTCTCGTCCGTCTTGGGCGACAGCGCGGTTGGTTCGGCGCGTCCACTGAGTCCGCCCCGAGTCCGCCCACAGGTGGACTCTTCAACCGCTAGAGGAACCTGGGCTTTCCACCCTGAGTCCACGAGTCCACCTACTTTAACTAATAAGATAGAAGAAAAGAGAGAGGTTTTTTCACACACCGCCCTCCCCACCTCCTCAGGTCCTCTCGTATCTTTCTCTCTCTCTTGTAAAAAAATCGGTGGACTCGTGGACTCTCTATATTATCCCGTTGTTTTATAGTCAAAAAAGCCGTCCACCTTGGCGTGGATCACAGGGCGGACGGCGTAAAAAAGTGGACGCTTTTCACCACTAGGCGCGGTCACCTACCTCAAAATCCAGGCAGTAATGGCGGACGAGCCCGACGCCGCGCACGCGACGATGCGAAAACTTCCCATCGGCGGCGCGCTCGATAATGCCTGCCGCCTCAAGCTCGCCGCAGAGCACGCTCGCTGAAATCGCATCGCCTGCCAGTTCCGCCAACTTGTCAGTGCGGACATAGAACACGCTCGCCATCCAATCCGGATCAGGGAACGCCTCTGTGTCTTCAGGCGGCTCATACCATGCGACCGTCTCCGCGAACTTGTTGCGACCGTCTGCGCTACCGCGAGCGTGAACGTCGCGCCCCATGCGGGCGTAAAGCGCCTCTCGTAACACCTCGATTGCCTTGGTCTCAGGCGACAGCGCTTCGGCCGTCTCGCCTTCCTTGTAGCCCTCCCAAAGCTCGCGAAGGCGGCGCTCTACCTCCCCGGCGTCAATAGACGCCGGTAGCAGCCCGAACGTCGCCAGCATCTCGCCAACCTGCCAGAGCACGGCAAAGACGCCAGCCGAACGCCAGACCAGCGATGACGCGCCCTTACCGGCGAGGCCGATAGCCTTGGCCTCAATGGCGGCGCGAACGGCTTCTGGGCTCCCCCCCGACTCGACCAAGTGCTCGACAAACTTCGGCCCAACATGCCCATAGTTCGCCGACAGCAACGCGGTCATGCGAAGATAGTCGTCTTGAGGGATGGGCTTCGCCTTCGACACGTCGATGTCAGCTACGCGAGCGGTGAAGCCGATGCGGGCAGAGCGCCCCATACGTTCAACAAGCTTCGCCAGCGGGTGTTCTGACGACAACATGGCGAACGTCAACCAAACTTTGACCGCGCGCTCGCTGGCGTCGGCCTTCATGCGGTGCTTTCCATTGCCTCCCGCAAGCATAAAAATAAGTTCCTCCAGCTTGGTCGAAGCGTCGCCGTGCGCGGTTTCATCTAAGCCGAGGAAGGTGCCGTTCGAACGCGCAGCAAGGAATTCGACCGCGTTTGGCGTTGATCGCAGTGAGTGCAGGAGCCCGCCGTTTCCACCCTTCGGCAAGTCGGGCCAGCCGAACGATCCCGCCGCAAGCTTCATGGCAGTCGTCTTACCAGACGAAGACGAGCCGGATAGGGTCACAATGGGCGTAGAGTCGAGCCCCGCATACTGGACCAGCGCACCAGCGACGCCGCCAAGGCAACCAACCAAGTGGTGCGCCCCGCCAAGGCGAAGGGCGATGTCCCAAGCCGCAAGTTGGCCCTCCAGAGTGCCGCTGCGCTGATCGGTAAGCTTGCTCGCCAGTTCAACCCCTTCGCCGTCGCTGCCGAGATCACCAACCATATTACCGTCAGGACAGACAAACGCCTTGCGATCAGGACGCCATCCGGGCTTGTGAATGGCGATGGTGCGCTCTTTGACTTTATCAGCGAGCCAGACAAGCAGACCGTTGAAGCCCTTTCCGCCAAGCGTGATCTTCATTCCGTCGCCATACAGGCGTGCGTGAAGGTCGCTTCCTTGCTTCTGAAGGTCATAAAGCGGAATGTGGGTCTGGCGTTTCTTCCCATCGCGGTTGATGAATTCGATGCGAAGTCCCCAGTTGCCATCGTTTTCGTCACGCATAACGTCGAGCGGTTCGAACGCTTGGCAGACGAAATGCGATTCCTTCTTACCGTCTTTCACTTCCCCGAACAAAACGACGTTTCCATAAATGTCAACGCCATAGTCAGAGCCGCTCAGAAGCTTCTCCAGCTTCGCGTAAGCAGGCTTTCCGTTAGGTTTGATCCCATCCGCGTTCTGCGTCGAGAACAGATAATCCTCCAGCGCAGGAGCGGCGACATTCGTCGCGACGACCTCCTTACAGATCATCTTCAAAAAGTCGCGCGTGTCGAGGTGTTTACAATGGTTGTGGTGACACATCATCACGAAGCGTTGCGTGCGATCGCCAGCACCAGAATTCATCACGACAAACCCGCCGTCGTCGTTCTGGTCGGAATGCGCCTTATAGTTCGGACATTTGAAGTCCTGCTTACCGCCCGCTCGCGCGCCGCGCTCTTCCCATCCTGCTTTATACAGCCATTCAATGGCGTTGAAGTCATCGGCGTGTTGATCACAAAAATCTTCGACGCCTGCGATGTCCTGCAACGGTTCGCCGCCGTGGCGCTCCTGCCAGACTGCTAGCGCCTCTTGACGTTTCGCTGGATTCTTAAAGCCGGCAGCCTCGCGCATCTCGTCAGTGCAGGCTGGAAGCACAAGCGGTGTTGATCCGCCAATGACGGCCTTATAGCGGTCGTAAGAGGTGCAGCGAGGGGCATAGAACGCACGCGATGGTTGCCCGGTCGTTTCATCTACCTGCAAGCCGAGCTTACGGGCGACGTGCAACGTCAGGGCCTCATAATCATCTAGCGCCAGCAACGCCCCGGCACCTTCAGGGATCACGTAATCCTGTGCGAGCGGGATGATGATTCGGCACTTGTGGATCGGCGAGTGCTTCAGGTGAACTTCAACAGGCTTTCCTGAGTCTCCGGTAGGTGCAAACGCATCGGGGGCAGCATCAACACCGGCAATCGAAACGCTCTCGATAACCGACGAATGAAAACCCTTGTGCGCGAGATAGGCTTTCGCGTCTTCTACAGTCGGCGCGTAAGCGGTCCCGGTAGGGACGCCCTTAAACTCGCGGAGTTCCTTAAGCGGAATGCCTTTCTCGGTTTTTCCGTTTGAAGGGCTCTGATAATAGATGAAATTCAGACCCGACGCGATCAACGCAGGGAAAATCTCACCCTCCGGTTGCCCATTGTCTACGTCAAACACGACCGCGTTGCGGCGCTTCACGTTCGCTTTCAGGCGGGCGATGGTCGTCTTGCCCGGCTCTGGCGCAATCTCGCCGAAGACAAACATAGCGCCGTTTTTATCGGGAGATTTTACCGGCTCCAAATATTCTTGGAGGTGGTCGCGCCACGACACTTTTTGAGGAATCCAGCCTGTGAGCGAGTCTCTCGTCACTTCACAGAGCGTGTTGCCGACCATCTCTTTTTTGGTAATCTTTTTTGAAGAGTCAGCGCCCCATTCCGCGCGCGGCGCGCGCATCAGAGTGATTTCGCGGTCTAGAAGGTCGTCCGACCAACCATCGTCAATCTGAAACGCGTGCCCAGAACGCGCGACAATCGGACGTCCAAAAAACGACTCTGAGCTAACCAGTTCCTCGTCAACGGCGTCGGCGACTTCCTCGGCAGATTCCTCGAATTCATCTTCCAGAAGATCGAAATGTGCCGCCGCATCCTCGAACGGATTCGGGGCCACAGACGCCGGACTCGGAACAGAATCCTGGACATTTTCATCAACATGTGTCATGATACGCGCACTAACTTTCTGCGTCCTTCCTATCCGACGCGGTTTGGTTGGTTGAGAGAGAACTTCACTTCGGACCGACGCGGATTGACTCACCGCGTCGGCTTTTTCTTTGTTCGCTGTTAGCGTCTAGCACTCTACTCAGTCCGCGCCGCCAACGATGGGCGACGCGCCCGGCCCGGATACGAGCAAACCGCCTCTATATTTCCCGATGCGCCAAGCGTGTCGACCAAAGCGCTCGTCTAAGACAAAAACCAGTTCGGCAAGATGTTGCGCGATCAGCGAGTCGATGTCGTCTTCGTCAAAGTCTTCGATGCCGTCAGTCATTTTTGAAGTTCCTATCAGTAGGCGCGCTTTTGCATCGCAGCCTTCAAGTGTTTGCGGCGACCTGCGTGGAAGCTGACCGGCAGTCCGCCCGTGATCGCTCCAAGTGTCGCGCCTTCGACACGAAGGCGGCGTTTGAATTCCTCCAGGAATTCTTTCGACGCGCGAGAGTCAGGAGCGCTAGCGAAGTAGGTGCGCCCGGCACAACCTTCCAGGCGCTTCGCATCAACGCGCCAGACGAGGCCCCATCCCTTGCCTGTCTTCAGGTTCTTGATGATCACGGTCGTCTGTAGGCCGATACCGGTTCGGGTCACGTAGGGCTCAACGAGAATCCATTCGTGCTCATGTCCGGCTATCACGGCCTCGTCGATTGCTTCGATAATCGGGCCGAAATCCTGACGGAACTGCGCTTCTTTGCCGATTGCCATCGGTCAGCCTCGCTTCACATGCGAGAACCAAGCGACGCCATCGGCCTCGCCGGTCTGCTTCACGACCGAAATGCTACCGCCCGGAGGGACGTTCATGATAGCGCCGTGGAGCAGAGCGGCGAGGGGATAATCCGAAGTCGTGGCATCCTGACCGTCAGAGCGGATGTGGATGCCTGTATTGCTCCACACGCGAACCAGCCACGGCTTTGGATCGTTCAACGCGTTCGGGTCGCCGGAGGCGAGGTCAGGTTCGAACGTGTATGGTGTCGAAGTGACGCTATGGGCGGTTGTCGAAAAGATTGTAAGGGACTCAGTCACTGGTTTACTACTCTCCCGCAATCGCGCGCGTCAGGCGCTCTTCATGCGTCTCATTCGTTGGATTGGGCTCGAATTGGCGGAAGCGGCGCGAGCGCTGTGGCGCTCGGCGGTTGGTTCCTGGATCAACAGGCGGGCGCTTACGCCCGTCCCATGGTCCGTCCAGCGCCGGATCGAATTCCGGCACGCGAGGGCGTCGTGGCTCTGTCACTGCGAACCTGCTTTCTGTTGCTGGATCAGCGCGCCTTTGACGACCGCTTCAATTTCGAGTCGGCGCTCCAGCGCCAGCTTCTGAAAATCAGCGAGCGACAGGCCAGAATGCGCGGCACACATCGAGTCGGTCACGTTCGGAACGCTCTTCTGCCAGGACGGAGTCGCAGGTCCCTTGTCGGCTTCTGAGTAGCGGCGCTCAGGAGACATCGCCTCCCAATCGGCGCGCTCAAAGCCGTGATACTGGTCCGGCTTCGGTGCGTCCTGCGGCGCGGTCAGCGGCGTCGTGGGGCCGGTCCACAAACGTCCAAGGATGCTTCCGAGTCCTTCGCCGCTTGGGCTGACAATGTCGCCCGATCCCGTCTCAACGAGCCCTTCAGCTTCGGCGCGATCCAGGAAGGAGCGGAGCAGCTTGTTGTCGTAGGGCCATTCGAGCGCGTCCAAGAGTGTGACCGCGCCGATGGTCAGCTTGTTACGCATCGACATCGGCGACTCCCTGTTCGGTTGCACGGTCACGGCGCGCCTCGTCTTGAGCGTAAGAGCGGCGCTTTTGTTCGGCCTTCCAGGCGTCCAGGACGCCGCGCTCAACAAAGCGGCGTGATCCAATCTTGAAGCTTTGAGGGAATTTCCCTTCCTTCACCCATTGGTAGCCTGTGTTTTGGGTAATGGGGATTTCGCGGCACGCGTCCTTGAACGGGACCGCTTCTTCCGGGTTTGTTGCAACCATTTGATTTATCTCGCTTGTTTGCGATTTATTGACAGAGGTGTCAGGAAAGGCGTTGACAGGCCACTGACACAGGGTTAGAAGGATGCTGTGGGTAGAAATCTAACCACGGCCAACCTTGGGATTGATCTTAAGTGTGGGCGTGGTTTTTTGTCAATGTTTCTGTCATCGCGGCTCAGAACAAATCGTGAACACGGGTTTTCTGCGCTTTGCGCGAGGTGACGCACCGTGCGCTAGTAATCCTGACGCTGATGCCAGCCAATGTTGGTATTTGTAGCGCTTAACAAATTGTTTCGTAAGACAAAATAGCGTATTGACCCGCGCGACGCGCTCTGAGAGCCTATCGTTGTTGGCTCTAATCAACACAACATCGCGCAAAGCGTTCGCGCTGCGCCTCCAGAGGAATCGAATATGAAAAGCACGAAGATGAATACGCGCGTTCGCCTGGACAAATTTGAAGAAAGCTTCGTTGAGCTTCGCCCTCTTGAGGAAGATTTGGACTTCGTGGGGGAAGCGGTCGAAACCGTCGAGCAGGCCCGTAAGCAGATCACCGCCGCGCGCCATGTCCTGGCGAAGATGGCGAAGGCTGTAGACGCGTCGGAAGCGGCGCTAGCCTAACCTACCAGCCGAGACGAAAGCTTGCCCGGCAATCGCGGCGGCGGCATTCTACAGCCCTTTAATTAGGGCAGCCGCCGCCATGGTTCAGGTCGTTGGGGCAATCATCGCTCTTTTCTTTTGGTATGTAGCCGCGTCTGAGGCCAATAAGCGAAGAAAGGCGGTCTTAAATTGGGCAGTGCCGCTCGCGTTCGAGATCGCGCGCGCGAGAGAATGGGTATCGCCCAACCGGTTGATGAATCAACTCAACCTCACGAAGGCTGACGCGCAAGCTGTCCTTTTCGAGGCGAGCAGACTCGGCCTCCTACATCAAGCCCTCAACGGTCGATATTATCCAAATCCGGATGCGGTCATATTTCCAAACCAGATCGACGCGACGGTTGTTGAAGAGTCGCCCGAAAGCAGCGGCTACTCAACCCTCGAACTGTCCCTGATTTTCCTTATTGGAATCACATTACTGACGGGCTTCTTCATCGTCAAAGACCGGTGGCCTAGTGCAGCGACTCCCAGTCGCCCGCCGCCAACGCAGAAAGCGATTGAGAAGCCATCCCCGCAAGCCATCGTTGTATCAGCGATCAGCGAAGCCGCTGAGGTGGCGACAAAAAGTGACGGCTCCTATGAGGTTGTTTACACCCTGGACCCTGTGCTTTCGCTTGGAGTGAAACATGCTCGCGAGAAATCGTTGCAGAACGCCGCGATAGCGTCGGATGCGATCTTCCACGCCTTCGACGAAGCAAAGCGGGTGACTGTAAAGACCACTGCCACCTACAACGACAAGAAAAGGGCTGGACAGACTTACGCCTTTAATACGGTAACATTTTCCCGAAAGACGGCTGGCAACAGGAAGCTGAAGGACGTTGGGGCAGCGGATGTTCCGAAGGTCGCGGACTCCTATTGGGAAAATCCAGCCGTGAGTCGCATCAAAAACTAAATGACGCACGACGCGAAGCCTTTGACAAGTGCAACAAGATGCGACAACATCTCTCTGCGTCGCGAGAGATTCGCGATTGCCACCTCCAGCGCCGTGATGGCGTCGGGTCCCAATGATGGAGAACCGCCAATGAATAGCGGCTAATCCTCCCCCACAAAAAATCTGGTCAGAGATCGATGGCGGCTGCGGCCTCGCAGCCATCAATCGATGGCGCGTGCGTAATGCGCAACCATGACAAACCGCCTGCGAGGCCGTGTCCGGTAATCGGAGTAATCCCGATGATCTGGGTCGAGTCTTACTACAGGGTTCGCTTTGGGCGAACCGAGTGCGTCTCTGCGCACTGGCGCGGATTGCCGCGCCGCTAGCCGGTCGTTGCCGTTTCAACTTGAAACGGCAACGAACCTCTCGCAGCCATTCCTACCTAGCACCTGCGGCGCTGCTAAGCGCTAGTTGTTTCGCGCGCCGATACGGCCAACTTCACGCTGCATAGCCGCAACAATCTGCCCATGCGAGCGGCGGAACGAATGGAAGTCGTTGACGCCCTGGACATTGGTCGTGACGTTCGTGTTGTGAATGTGCGTGTCGCCACCGGACCCCTGAAGCCCGGCCGCAACGTTCGCTTGCTGTGCGCGATTCAGGACGATCTCGCCGGGGTGCGCGATGATCGGAATGCCGTCACCTACCGCGCCGCCGTTGGAGTAGCGCTTCGCCCCGTGCCACAGCGAGGCTGGGAAGACGCCGGTTTGTGTTGGACTATCGACGCTACCACCATCCGAGAACAGCCCACCGATGAGGCTCTCTGCCCCGCCGAGAAGCCCTCCAGAACCGCCGCCGCCACCAAGGCCAGAGGCGAGCTTCTGGATCATCTTCTCAAGCTCGGACGTGAAGCTTTCCGTCGCGGGAACGCCCTGAGAAAGATTCTGCGATAGCTTCGACAAGCCGCCATCGAATGATTGCAGGGGCTGACTAATTTGCTGCGTCACGGTTGACGCCTGCTTGGTCGTCTCTTCGATCTTCTTCGTTGCGGCTGTCTGCGCTTCAAGAGCCTGTTGCGCGCGCTTCGATTGATCGGCGAGCTTGCCGATTGATCCGGTCGGCGTCATGTCCACGCCCGACTGATTTGCGCTCAGCTTGTGCGCGCCCTTCCAGCCACGCGGCAACTGCCAATGGTCGTAATCCTTGAAGTCGCCGCCCCACTTGATCGGCAATCCATACTCGCGACCAGCTTGCTGCATAGCGCTGTTAAATTGACGATAAGCTGGATCAGCGCCGTTGGAGATATAGCGCCCATTGCGATAGAGGTTCACGTCGCCAGCGGTGCCCTCCAGGTGCTGCGAATTGCGAATGCCGAGCCCGCGCGCCGCGTTGGCGTTCGCCTCAGCCTGCGAGCGCAGGCCCTGCCCGTGATTCATCGTGAAGCTCTGACCAGAGATTTCCTTGGCGCGAAGGAAAGTGCGCTGAAGGTCAGGATGAATGCCTTGCAGGTTCTTGATGGTCCCTGCATCCAAACCGGAGCGCTTATACATTTCGGCGAGCGAACCGCTGATAGGCGTCAGGCCCGCGCGTTCGGCGACAGGCGCGAGCTTCTGGAGGCCCTTACCGAATGCCGCAACCGACTCTGCGCTGGACAGCTTAAAATCAGGGATCGCCTTCAGCGCGCCGCCTACGTCGCCAAGGCCCTGGCGACCGGAAAGGCCAGCACCAAATAGCTGAGCGCTGTTCGACGGAATCGAACCAATGCCAGACTTGACGCTATCCTTGAATCCAGGAAGCTGGCCAAGGGCGTTATCGTTCTTGAACAGCGGCGCGGTCGCGTCGGCCGGCTTGATACCGCCAACGGCTGACGGATTGACGGCGGACTCGATGCTCTTGCCCGGCTTGAATGCGTCCAAGCCGCTCGCGCCGCCGATGGTAGCGCCGTTGAGATAGACGACGCCCGCTTCCACGTTCATCTGGGCTGTTGCCGTCTGACCGATGGCCTTGGCCGCATCGTCCAGGCTGCTATTCGCGCGGTCCAGGACGCCTTGACCGAGGCCAAGAGCCTTGGCGATGGAGTCGTTTGCGCCGGTCCCGAAGATGGAGCCCAGATTAATCTGCTTCAGGCCGTCCGACATTAGCGAGCGGATTCCGGTGCGGATCAGGTTCGACGCGATACCGCGAAGGATGTCGCGGAATTCAGCCTTGATGGCGTCACCAAGCGACTTGAACTGTCCCTTGCCTTGTGTAGAGACCTTGGCGATTCCATCGGCGAGCGAATCGAGCCCGCTGCGAATATCGTCATTGAGGCTATCAACTGCCGACTTCTGAGAGTTAGCCCACTGAGAGAATCCGTCTTCGCCGCCCTTCTGGAGTTGGGCCTGTGCCGCGATCAGCGCGCGGATGGCCTTCTCTTCCTCGCCGGTAAGGGTGACGTGCTTCTTCAGCATCGACTCCTTGAAAGTCAGGAATTCCTTTTCCTGGCGCATGGCTTCCGACGAAGTGTTGCCGTTGAGATTCTTCAGGGCCTCTTGCTCCAGGCGGATAGAATCCATCATCGCCTGGATATGCGATGCGACCGGGAAGCCTTCCGTCAGAGCCTTTTCGCGGGCGGACTGAGTCAGGTCATTGATTTCAGCGTCGCCAATCGGCTTGCCGGTGATCGGCGAGAGCTTGCCGCGCATCTTGGCGATGGCCTGGAGGTTTTCCTTATATTCCAGAAGTCCCTTGTTCGCCGGGCTCAGGCGCTCATAGACCTTCTTCAGCGACTCGGTCAGGTCGTTATTGGTCTGTGCGGCGTAGTGCGCGGCGTTGCCGCTGTAATCACCGGAGCCGTTGAAATCGCGCGGAGTCGATTCCTTGTAGAGCTTATCCCATTCCTTGCTGAAGGAAGTCAGGTCGAAGGATGGCAACGCGCCCTTCAGAGTCGATCCGAGCTTACCGAACAGAGTCGCGGCGGTTGACGCGAAGCCCTCGCCGAATTCCTTGCCCTTGGTGCGACCATATTCGCCAGCGTCAAACTGAGCGCCCGCTTGTGCCGCGAGTCCCTTCGACTCAGCCCAGGACTTGCCAGAGAAGAGCCCATTGGCCAGTTCGTAAAGCTCAATTGCGCCCTTGATCGCCTTCTGAAGATCGATCCAGCCGCCCGTTAGGCGCTTGATGGCGGCGGCACCGGCATTGAAGCTGGCGTCACTACCGCTGAAGACGGATGCAAGGTTACCCCATTGCGAAGAGAGCAGCGCCGCAAGGCCCGCCGCCATGCCCAAGGGGGACAAGAGCAGAGCGACCGCGCCAGCGGCGAGTCGGATTGATCCGGCAGCGATTGCGTATCCTGCCAGCGCCTTGGCAACCGCTGTGATTGGCTCGCGTAGCTCGATTACCTTCTGTGTGAACAGGCTGGCGGCAGTGAATCCGACGCGGAACGCCTCGCCGATGCTCTTGCCAAGATCATCAATGCCGAGCGAGTTGAGCCCGCCCTGAAGCGTCTTCAGGAACGTCGTGAAGCCCGAGTCGAACCCATTCTCAAAGACCGACTGTTGCAGGCGCGTGAGGCTGTTCTGAAGCGCGACGATGTTCTGTTGCGAGTGACGGAAAGCCTCTGGCAACTGCGAACCGTAGCGCTGTTGCAGGATGTCTGCGGCCTTCGTCCAGGTCTCCAGCGGCAAGCCGCCCGACTTGAACATTGAATGCAGGCCCTCGCCGTTAACGCCAAGCGCCTGTTGCAAGAGCGCCGCCATGCCCGGCAAGTGCGACCCGGCCGAGAGGATAGCTTGTCGGGTATGAATTACGCCTTGGCTGTAGGTTTCAGCTACCTCGCGCCAGAAAAGCTTCTGGTCCGCCGACGATACGTGCAAGCTCGTCAACGCCGTCTGGAATCCTGAAAACACGCGCTTGATTTCGTCTGGGCCTCGGCCCAGGGCGCGCATGTTGACATAAAGCTGCTTGAACGACTCGGTTGCTGAATCCAGCGGCGCGCCGATGCGAGTCGCCGCGTCACGGATATAAGCGAGCGCGTCGCCGGATTCCTTCGAAGAGGTCGCGACGGAGTCAACGCCGATCTTGAAGGACAGTAGCGCGTTGCCGACGCTTTGAACATCGCTGGCGAACTTGCCAAGCGTCATTGTGCCGATGGCTGTTGCGAATAGGCTTGCCGCCGCGCGGCTAACCGAGAACATGTTGGCGAGCGCGCCGACTGCGGCGTTAGCCGACTGAGCGCCGCGCGAAAGGTTGCTGAAGCCGGATGCGTTGAGGGAGCCGAGTGAACGCGAAGCCGCAGACAGAGCCGCGATTGATCGGCTGAGCGATTGGAAGGACGAATTCGTCGCGCTCAACTGGTTGGACAGGTTGCCGAAGGCGTTTTGAGTGGAGCCCAGGGCGCGGAGGTCGGTTGCGGTCGCGCGCGCTGACGCTGACAACGCCTTCAGACCGGCTTGGGCCCGCGTCGAGTCAATCGTGATTTTGATGGAGTGGGAATTCTCAGCCATCTGTCAAACTCAAACTGGCGCGACCTTCGCGGCGCGGATCATCGCAAGGCGCGCATCGAAAAGCGCGAGGTTGAGGGATTTTTCATTCGGGTAAGTTGGCGACAGCGAACCTTGGTTCGCCACGATCCAGGCGCGCACCGCTTCCGAATCGTAATACACAGCCGGGTGCGAGATTCGCCCGCGAGGGAAGCTCGCGAATCGGTTGCGTAGTTTTGAAAGGCTGGCCACGCTGCGTCCGAGGCAGTGCGCTAGTTCGGTTGTCGAGATCAACGCCATCGGTTAAGCCGCCTCTTCTGGAATCTGCGATGGCGGAACCCACTGACCAGTGGCAAACGCTCGCACAGTTTCGACCGCCCATCGCTTTGACTTGTTGCAGATGATCGGCGGCGGGAAGCGCCCGGCTTCAACCATGGCGCGCAACGTGAAGGCGCTGATACCCAAGACGGTGCAGACATTTGAGCCGGTCAAAAGGCGAAGGCCGAAGTCTGTTTGTTTCATCGTGCTACTCAACAAGGGAGGGCGCGGAGTCGGCAAATGCCAGACCGACTCCGCGCGGTTGCGCCTCCGCCGACTTTCAATGGCTGAGAAAGCCGACACTGCGGACGGAGTCACCGCGTTGGAGGCGCTGCTTTGCGCTTTAGAACCGCTGTCCCGACTTTCCGAGGATCGGGAGGGCGGCAGCGCAACTGAATTTGTTAATCGGGGAAGCGCGACGACGCCGTTAAGGTGTCATCCGAATGCGGGCGTCGCCGCGCTAAAGCAAAACCGCTTAGCTAATCGAGGCACTGAGGTTTTGCTGTAAGAATGTCTACCACGATCGTCTATCAGGCCATGCCGTGAACCTGCGACAATTTAGGAGAAACGCGCGATCACCGAGCGCGCATCGCGGATTCGCTCAACAAACCAGAAACGTTCGGCTCGACGATTGGTTTGAAGGGCGATTATCCGCCTTTTCTTGACTATCTACATAATACTCGAAGTTGCAGAAATTTTCCAGTTTCTTAGCATCGCGTCCCAGAATCGCGCCTGTCCGCGCCGGATCATCTCGATTTTTTCGAAATCAACTTCTCGCTAGCGCTCAGAGAAGCGTCCCTTGCTTTTCGTCTGACTCGCGACCGGCCTTCTTCAGGCTTTCCGTGAAGCCGAAGGGCACCTGTGGGCGGCGATTGTCGAGCATCGGGGGTCGTTAGAAAAACGCTTTAGGTGGCCAACCTTCAATCGCCGCGACGATAGCTGCGATGGCTCCAAGCGCGGTGATCACAAATATTGATTTTTCGTAGAGGCCATCCCTACTTTTTCGCCATGCGATTTCGGCCTGCACTTCCTGTCGAGTCACCACGCCGTCGCGCAATCGTATTAGATCACTGGTTGCTTCGTGATAGAGATTAGCCAGGTGATCGGTGCTATAGGTCGAAATAGCTTCCCTATTTCGGTCCGCTAAGAGCGGTCTGCGAGTTATGAGACCAATCATTGGAAGTCCTCATCAGTAAGAGTCGAAGCATCTAAAACGACAGGCTTCTTCCGCAGGTCGCTTATTGGCGTCCAGCCCGTGTCTCTGGGCCTCTTCACATACCAATATTTCCAGCCATCGAGTTTTGTCTGATTTCCCTTCCTGGTGATTGCGACGCCACTAGCAGCGCCAGACGGTGAGTCAAAAATTTGATCATCGATCACCCAAACACCATCCCGAATATGCCCGAAATGCGCTTTGCCGCTGTATTCCATACGGATAGCCGTCCCATGTGGAAGGACAACGCCTTTGTCCGACCAGTCTCTGCGTGGCGTGAAGTCCCGCTTCGCGACGGTGGGTGCATTATCCGGCAGCTTCAATAGACGCCGTAACGCGTCATTCGGCGTTTCGTCGAAGCTTCGACGCTCGCCCTCGATCAATTTGTGGATGTCGAAGTCAATCTCGATTGTGCGGAGATGCTGCATTGCGGCTTTCCTCCTTGTTGAGTAGTTAAGGAGTAACTCCGCAATGGGGCCGTGTCAACCTGTCAGGCGGGGCGTGGCGACGCGCACCTCAGTTCGCCGCGACGACTCGATAGTTTGATGTGGAGAGAGGCCGCAGGCGGGGTGTGGCTCCCTTAGTGTGATCTGGGCTGCGAAAAAAAGAGGCCGCCGGTTCTGCCAGCGGCCCAAGTCAAGGGAGGAAACGCCCAAGGAGGGCTAGCAGCACAAGCTCTCATGCTGCATTGCAGTAGAATATATTGCGGTGCACAAACGTCAAGGCCGTTGCTCCAGACCGAATTCGATACCACATTGGAAAGTCGGATGGTTGCTTGTCGCCATACAGGTAGGTTTTGGGCAGGCCGACTTGTGTGGAACTTGTGTGGAAGGCTTGTGTGGAGCCCCAAAAAAGACCAATAAAAACAAAGGTGAAATCTCAATCTTGAGTTCTGCTGAGCTACGGGACCCCGCGATCACCTTCTACCACAGCGGACCCGTTTGAAAAGTTGCGATTGTGGAAGACCAGCCATGTTCGAATCCGCGCGCCTGCCGCATGTCATGACCAAGGAGGAGTTCGCCGTCGCCGAGACGCGGCTGCGGGAGGCGCTGCTCGATGCGCAATTCGAGGTCGCGGAGCAGAAGCGCGCCGCGATCATGGTCCTGATCAACGGCTCGGACGGCGCCGGCAAGGGCGAGGTCGTCAACCGTCTCTATGACTGGCTGGACGACCATCTCGTCGAGACCCTCTCCTACGGCGAGCCGACCGACGAGGAGCGGGCGCGGCCCGGCTCCTGGCGCTATTGGCGGGACATGCCGGCAAAGGGCCGGATCGCCCTCGTGCTCGGCTCCTGGCACCATCGCCTGCTGCGCAACCGCGCATTGCGGCGGCTCGACAAGAACGCCTATGACAATGCGCTCGAGGAGATGATCCGCTCCGAGGAGATGCTGCGTCTCGAGGGCGTCCATCTTCTCAAGATCTGGCTGCAGATGGACGACGATGAGGCGCAGCGGCGGCTCGAGAAGCTGCGCGAGTCCGATGGCGCGCTGCGCCGCCCGGCGGTGATCGAGTGGGACGAGCTCGACAGTTCGAAAGCGCGCGCGCGGCTTGTCGACGCCGCATGGGAGATGATCGAAAAGACGTCGACCGGGGACGCGCCCTGGGCGGTGGCGCCGGCCTCGGACCCCCATTACCGCGACGCCGCAGTGGGCGATCTGCTGCTGCAGACCCTGACGCGGGCCGCGGCCGGCGCCCAGGCCTCGCCACGCCTGCGCGCCGTCGCCGCGCCCGCGCCGGACCTCCCCCATCCGAGCCTCGCCTCGGCGCTCGACCTGACGAAGACGCACGACCCCGAAAATTACGGCCAGGAACTGCGCGCGCTCCAGCAGCGCCTCACGCAGGCGACGACGGCGAGGAGCTTCCGCGATCGCGGACTGATCCTCGTCTTCGAAGGAAATGACGCCGCCGGCAAGGGCGGAACCATCCGCCGCGTGCGCGAAGCGCTGGACCCACGGCGCTTTCGCGTCCATGGCGTCGCCGCGCCGACGGACGAGGAGCGGGCGCGACCCTATCTCTGGCGCTTCTGGCGCAACATTCCGCGCCGCGGCGACGTCGCGATCTTCGACCGGAGCTGGTACGGCCGCGTGCTGGTGGAGCGCGTCGAGGGCTTCGCGGCGCCCGAGGACTGGATGCGCGCCTTTCAGGAGATCAATGATTTCGAGCGCCAGCTCTCCGAGACCGGCTATCTCGTGGTCAAATTCTGGCTCGCCATCTCGCAGGACGAGCAGTTGCGGCGCTTCCGCGATCGCGAGGCGAAACCCTTCAAGCGCTATAAGCTCACGCCCGACGACTGGCGCAATCGCGAGAAATGGGACCTTTACGAAGCGGCGATGACCGAGATGGTCGACCGCACCAGCTCGCGCCTCGCGCCCTGGACGCTGGTCGAGGCCAATGACAAGAAATTCGCGCGGCTCAAGGCGCTGCGCACGATCGTCGAGCGGCTCGAAGCCTGATCCGCGCGGCAAGCCTCGCGACAGGCGACGACCCTAAGCTCTGCGGGCGTTATGTCCATGACGGCCCTTCCGATCCGGAAGGAGAGACGCATTGCGAGGATCGACATGCGGGGGAAAGACGCGCTGGCGCTGCTGAGCTTCTCTGACCCGGATTTTCTCGACGCCGCCGGCCCGGCCGTGCTGCGGCTAAAGCTTCTCGAAGCCACCCATCTTGCGCAGAGCCGCCGCCTGCCGGACGATATGCGCGAGGCCGCGCGCCGCGCCGCGAATGAGCTGCGCCGGCTCATCCGGGAACGGCCCTGCGTTTCCTTGATCGATCACGCCGCGCAGCGGGCGGTGGGCGATCGCCCGCTCGGCGAGACGGCGCCCCATATCAGCGCTGTCGCCGGACGCGCCTGAGCGGTCCAAACCCCTCATATGCGAGAACTGTCAGTCGCCTGATCACTTCGCGGCGGCGTTCGCGCGCCCGTCATTGCAATGACGGGACGCGCGAACGAATCAAACGGAACCGGCATCATTCCCGACGCGCGAAGCGCGGTCGGGAATCCAGAGCGACTGCATGCGTCGGCGCGATGGCCCTGGACTGCCGGTCGGGTCGGCGGCGCGTCGGGAATGACAGCCGCCTCACAAGGACGCCCTAACTACGACGGCCCGCGCTCAGGTCCTTTCGCCGAGGCGTTTCTCCCAATCCAGCGCCTGACGCACGATTTCATCCAGATCGTCGTGCTCGGGCTTCCATCCCAGGATATTCCTGGCGCGCGCGTTGGAGGCGACGATCGCCGCCGGATCGCCGGGCCGGCGCGGCCCATATTCGACCGGAAAATCGACGCCGGAGATGCGCTTGACCGCCTCGATCACCTCGAGAACGGAAAAGCCGTGCGCATAGCCGCAATTGGCGACGAGGCTCTTTCCGCCGCCGCGCAGATGGCGCAGCGCGTCGAGATGGGCGCGGGCGAGGTCGGTGACCTGAATGTAATCCCGCACGCATGTTCCGTCCGGCGTGGGATAATCCGTGCCGAAAACCTGCATTTTCGGCCGCTTGCCCAGCGCCGTCTGCGCAGCGACCTTGATGAGGTGGGTGGCGTTGGGCGTCGATTGTCCGGAGCGCCCCTCCGGATCGGCGCCGGCGACGTTGAAGTAGCGCAGCGCGACATAGGCGAAATCATGCGCCCGCGCCGTATCCTCCAGCATCCATTCGACCATCAGCTTGGAGCGGCCATAGGGCGAGACCGGCTTCAAGGGCTCGTCCTCCGTCACCGGCAGATGGTCCGGATCGCCATAGACGGCCGCGGTCGAGGAGAAGATGAAATGCTTGACGCCGCAGCCGACGGCGGTCGCGATCAGCGTGCGCGCCTTCGCCGTATTGTTGAGGTAGTAGCCCAGCGGATCGGCGACGGAGTCCGGCACCACGATCTTCGCCGCGAAATGGATGACGGCGTCGACGTCATGGCGGCCGATCGTCTCGGCGACGAGGTCCGCGTCGCCGTCGTCGCCGACGATGAGCGGCGCGCCCTCGGGCACGGCCCAGCGGAAACCAGTGGAAAGATCGTCGAGCACGATCGGCTTCTCGCCGGCGTCAAGCAATTCGAGAACTGTGTGGCTGCCGATATAGCCGGCGCCCCCCGTCACTAAAACAGCCATCTTCGTTTCCTATCCATCCTCACGCGAAATTAACGTCGCAACCTTAAGAATCAGGCGCCTCGCGGGCGGCTCCGGCCCTCCGCGAGCTTCGGCGTCCTCCCGTCACTCATTCACTCGAAGCGGACACTCATGACCAAGCGCATTCGCAAGGCCGTTTTCCCCGTCGCCGGACTTGGCACGCGTTTCCTGCCGGCGACCAAGGCCGTGCCGAAAGAAATGCTTCCTGTCGTCGACCGTCCCGTGGTCCAGCATGTGGTCGACGAGGCGCGGGAAGCCGGGATCGAGCACTTCGTCTTTGTTACAGGACGCGGCAAGGGAATCATAGAGGACCATTTCGACATGGCCTATGAACTCGAAGACACCTTGCGTCGCCGCAACAAGACGAAAGAATATGAAGCGCTGATGGCGGACCTCCCCCCGGCGGGCGCCACGAGCTTCACCCGCCAGCAGGCGCCGCACGGCCTCGGCCACGCCGTCTGGTGCGCGCGCGAGATCGTCGGCGACGAGCCTTTCGCCGTGCTGCTCCCGGACATGATCACCCTGCCCGCCCCCGGCCAGGCCGCGCGCTGCCTGGCCCAGGCCGTCGCAGCCTATGAGAAGCATGGCGGCAACATCATCGCCGTCGAGGAGGTGAAGCCCGAGGAGACGCACCAATATGGCGTCGTCGCCGCTGGCAAGGACTACGGCGCGACCTTCGAGATCACCGGCATGGTGGAGAAGCCGCCGCAGGGGACGGCGCCGAGCAATTACATCATCTCCGGCCGCTATATCCTCGAACCGGAAATCTTCGATCTGCTCGAGAAGGGCGAGAAGGGCGCGGGCGGCGAAATCCAGCTCACCGACGCCATGATCCATCTCGCCGGGAAGCGGCCGTTCCACGGCGTGCGTTTCGACGGCCGCACCTACGACACGGGCTCGAAGCTCGGATTCCTCGCCGCCAACATCGCCTTCGGCCTCGCCCGCGCGGACATTGCCGACGGGCTGCGCGCGGAGATCAAGAAACTCCTGGACTGAACGGAGCGACGCAAAGCGCGGGGCCCCGGCCCCCGCTCACCGCCAGCGGGCGATGGCCCAGCGCAACAGGACGATCTGCGCCGCGAGCGCGGCGAAGCGCGCGTTCCAGTTCACGAAGAAGGCGCAGGGCTCGTTCGGGTCGCCGCAGCCGAAAGCGCGCTCGACCGGTGCGTCGGCCAGGAAGCCGCTCAGCGGCCCAAGGGGAAAGGAAAGAAGCAGCATCCCCTGCCGCGCGAAACGCCCGACGCCGCGCAGGCGGTCGCTCACATCGTAATCGTCATAGGCGTTGACGTAGATCGCAAACAGCGCCAGCGCGGCGACGATCGTTGCGATGGCGTAATACAGCCAGACCTTGCGGGCCATCCCGCCCCGCCCGCGACTCAACCCC
>Ga0123398_1028622_pt1 | contig 24929 bp, 28 predicted proteins | sample T5LHNO3metaT_FD_89926 | JGI IMG/M metagenome (GOLD analysis project Ga0123398, IMG submission 89926) | Methane-oxidizing artificial microbial communities from Washington, USA to study methane cycling - T5-LHNO3 metaT (Metagenome... | ecosystem: Engineered > Modeled > Simulated communities...
CCAAGCGTCCCGGATGCCGCTCTGCCCCTCACCCTAGCCCTCTCCCCGTTTCCACGGGGAGAGGGGAACCAAATCACCACTTCTCCCTCTCCCCGCGCGCGGGGAGAGGTTGGGGTGAGGGGCGAAGCCGCGCGGTTACGCGCCGATCATCAAATCCAGATTCTGCGCCGCCGCGCCGGATGCGCCCTTGCCGAGATTGTCGAGCCGCGCGACGAGAACGGCGTGGCGGCGCGCCTCATTGGCGAAGACGAAGACTTCCATGGCGTCGGAGCCATTGAGCGCGAGGGCGTCGAGGCGGCCATTCGCTGGCGCGGGCGCGGCGCGCACGTGAGGCGCGCCCTCGTAATGACGCCGATAGGCGGCCTCGAAATCGGCGGCCCTGGGCTTGCCGGGGAGAGCGTCGAGCGCGAGCGGGATCGAGACCAGCATGCCCTGCCGGAAATTGCCGACCGAGGGGACGAAGAGCGGGCGCGCCGTGAGCTTCGAATAGGCCATGATCTCGGGAACGTGCTTGTGCTCAAGCCCCAGCGCGTAAAGCTCGAAGGCCGGCGCCTCGCCCTTTTCGTAAGATTCGATCATCTGCCTTCCGCCGCCGGAATAGCCGGAGACGGCGTTGATGGCGAGCGGCTGGTCCGGCTGGATGAGGCCGGCGTCGACGAGCGGGCGCAGCAGCGCGATCGAGCCCGTGGCGTAGCAGCCGACATTGGCGACGCGCGCCGCCTTGGCGATCTCCTCCGGCTGTCCGGCGCAAAGCTCAGGAAAACCATAGACCCAGCCCGGCGCGACGCGATGCGCGGTCGAAGCGTCGAGAAGGCGCGGGGCCTTGTCGCCGAGCGCGTCGCAGAGCGCGACCGTCTCTCTCGCGGCGTCGTCGGGCAGGCAGAGGATGGCGACGTCGACCGAGGCGAGAATTTCACGCTTGGTTTCGACGTCCTTGCGCTTCTCCGCGGCGATGGCGACGATCTCGATGTCCGCGCGGCCCGCGAGCCGCTCGCGGATTTCGAGCCCCGTCGTGCCGGCGTCGCCGTCGATGAAGATTTTGCTGGCCATGTTCGGATCGTCCTGAAGGGAGCGGCGCTCTTCTGCGCGGCTTGGATGATGGCTGCATGACGCCTTGTCAACATGCGGGCGTCACGTCAGCGAGCGCGCCAGCGCGACGATCTCCTCGACCGGCGCCTCGAAATCGAAATGCTCGCCATCATAGGCGCGGCCTTGCGCAGTAGAGGCGTCGATCATGACCCGATGCAGGCGATGTCCGGTCAGGTGCGAGATGTAAAGATATTCGTTGGAGACGTAATTGCTGGTGGCGATCTCCAGCACGCGCGCGCCGTCCGGCATGAAAGGCGTGTTCCACAGCGCCGCGCCGAACTGGCCGACGGCGACCGTCGCGCCCGACATGAGCGCGATCTGCTCGCCAAGCGTCATCTCATGCGTGCGGGCGATATGAAAGCCGATGCGCCGCAAGGCCTCGCAGAGATCGCGCTCATTCGTCATGCGCCGCGCCGAGGGAAAGCCCAGCCGGCTCAGGAACACATATTTCGGCGCGGGCGCCGCGTCGCGCGCGAAGCGTTTCCTGACGAAGTCAAGGAAATCGACCACGCGCGCCGATGGCTTCATATTCGCGTAGGTGCTCAACGGCGAGGGATAGAGTAGCCGCTCGCCGCGCACATATCTGGCGCTCGTCTCGACGATCGCCTCGGGCGGCGCGCCGAGCGTCACGAGCTCCTCGCGCCGCCTGTCGTCGAGCGGCGGACACAGGAGCTTCAGCCGTCCCGCTTTCAGTTCGTCGAGCGCGAGATAGACGGAGAACAGCGTGTTCATCAGCCAGTGGCCATAATTGATGCGGCTCGCCCATGTCGTGCAGAGCATCAGGGGGGCGTCCAATGTCAGCGTCTCTTCCGAGTCCTGGCGGCGAAGCCATGCGTAACGTCCGCCGACCGAGAAGATGTCCGGCGCGCGGACATTGGCGCCAGGCGAGAGAATGGTCGCGTAGGCGGAGTCGCCCCACGCCTTGTCGTCGTCGAAGATCACCACGCCATTGCGCAGATCCACACAGGCGCGGCTGAAGGCGGCGACATAGAGCGGCGGCGCGGTCCAGACGCGCCGTTCGAGAAGCTCTCCGAAGGCGTCGCATTCCTGCCCGATCGACGCCTCTTGCGCGAAGGACGGCGTCGCGTCGTGCTCTTCCGCCTGCGAGAGCGCCGCTATGGCGTAAGGCGCTTCGACCGGCGCCGTCGTCAGCTCGGCGAGGTTTCTGCGCGCGCCCGGAAGATTTTCGCCGACGCCAGAACCGGAGCAATCGTCGCGGCGGAAACGCAAGGGAAAGACGAGCGCATCGGACGGTTGCCCATGCGCGCCGAAGCGTCGCTGGACGCGCCCTTCGGCTGCGCCATGCTTGCGCCAATGGTCGCGCCCGGACGCCGCGTCGCCGCGCGCGACCGCCGCCGCCACGTCCGGATTGGCGGCGAGATAGGCGCTTTCGTCGAAGGTCGCTTCCGTCGGCGTCTCGTTCACGCCGAGCGCGTCGTCCATCGCGGATTTAATCTCGCGAAAGAGCGGGGCCGCGTCGATCGCCTTTTCGACCCTGCGTGCGAGCTCCGCCTCGCCGCAATGCGAGATCGCATGATTTTCCCGCCAGAGCTGGCTGTCGAGCGCCGCTGAAAGATGCGCATAGTCCGCCGCGCCGAAGGCGATGCGCATATAGGCGTGCAGCGCGGGCAGGGCGGCGGGATCGCTCATCGCCCGCAGGCGCAGGAGGTTGAGCGCGAGAGAGGCGCGAGAATTTGCGACGGCGTCAGCGGCGCCGAGCGCGTCTTCCTCGGGCGAGAATTGCGGCGCGGGCGCGCGGACGAGCGCGTGGATGCGCGCGGCGAGTTGTTCCGCCGCCACGGCGTCCGGCGGCGTCGGCGGCGCTTTGCCGAACAACGCCCGAAAAATCGAAACGCGCATTTCTCTCCGCCTGCTCCGGCGACTCCGTCCGGCGGCGGAACATAGATCACGGCGCGGCGAGACGGAACGTCCGGCCCTCGGGGCTGGCGCCGTTCTTGTAACGCGATAGCTCTCCTGTAAAGCGCGGCGCGCGCCGCGGATTCGCATCGAAAGCTCGGGAGGCCGTCATGACGGGACCGGCGTTCATGAACTATCTGAAAGATTACGGGGTAAGGCTGACGGATTCGCTCTATTGCGCGTCGCTGGTCTCGACCCTCGCCTTCAGCGGGGCGATGCTCCTGCTCGGCGTCGTCGCCGCCGCCGTGGCGACGGGAGCGGTCAACGTGCCGGAGTTCCATCCGAAGTGACCGGCAAGCGCCTTCTCGTCGTCGCGCACGCGCCGTCTCCCAACACGCGGCGCATGCGCGACGCGATCCTCGAGGGGGCGCGAGCGCCGGAAATCGACGGCGTGGAGGCGCGGGCGCTGGGCGCCTTCGAGACGCAGTCCGCGGATATCGTCGCCGCGGACGGCGTCGTCCTGCTGACGCCCGAAAATCTCGGCTATATGAGCGGCGCGCTGAAGGATTTTTTCGACCGTTGCTATTATTCCTGTCTCGACCGCACGGAAGGCCTGGCCTATGCGCTTTGCGTCCGTGCGGGCGGCGACGGGACCGGAACGCGGCGCGGGGTCGAGAGGATCGTCACCGGGCTGCGCTGGCGGGCGATCCGGGATCCGCTGATCTGTCGCGGCGACTGGCGCGAGGACTTCGTCGGCCAATGCCGGGAATTGGGGATGCTGATGGCGGCCGGACTGGAGGCAGGCATATTCTGACGCCGCGAAACGGGGCCGAGTCCGCGAGGGGCGATGAATTTCTGGGCCAGCCCAGGGGGCTTGGCGTTCTCTTCGCCTCGGAGCTTTGGGAGCGCTTTTCCTATTACGGGATGCGCGCGCTCCTCGTTCTCTACATGGTCGAGCATCTGCTCGCGCCCGAGCGTCTGAGCGAGGCGCTCGGCCTCGCGGGCCTCAAGCGCGCGCTGGAGGCGCTTTCCGGCCCGTTGGCGCCGCAACCTTTCGCATCGCAGATCTATGGTCTCTATACGGGCCTCGTCTATCTCACGCCGATCCTCGGCGGGCTTGTCGCCGACCGCTTTCTCGGCCGCACGCGGACGATCGCGCTCGGCGCGGCGATGATGGCCGCCGGCCATTTCATGATGGCGGACGAGCGGCTCTTCCTGATCGCGCTCCTTCTCGTCGCCTTCGGCTGCGGCGCCTTCAAGCCGAACGTCACCACGCAGGTCGGCGAGCTTTACGCGGCGGGCGACGCGCGGCGCGACCGCGCTTATTCCATCTTCTATGTGGGCATCAATGTCGGCGCCTTCCTTGCGCCGCTCGTTTGCGGCACGCTCGGCGAGACATTGGGCTGGCATTACGGATTCGCCGCCGCCGGGGTCGGCATGGCGATCGGGCTCGGCGTCTATCTTTTCGGCCGCTCATGCCTTCCGGGAGACGCGCCGCGCCGCCAATATCCGGTCGCGGCGCGGGGCGCGGGGACTCCGTTCCGCCGCGCGCTTTTCAGCATTCTGCTGCTCTTTCCCTCGTCCGCCCTGTTCTGGGCCGCTTTCGAGCAGCAAGGCAATACGATCGCACTCTGGGCCGCGCAGTTCACCGATCGCGGCGTCGATCTCCTCGGCTGGCGGACCGAGATTCCCGTGACTTGGTTCCAAGCCTTCAATCCCCTGATGATCTTCCTCCTCACGCCGCCGCTCGTCGCCTTCTGGGCGCGGCTGGCGCGGACAAGGCGAGAGCCCTCGACCCTGCGGAAATTGTCGCTCGGCTGCCTCGGCGTCGCGCTGAGCTATGGCGTGATGGCCCTCGCCGCCCATGCGAGCGCGGGAGACAGAGCGAGCTGGCTCTGGCTCCTCCTATATTTCTTTATGATCACGCTCTCGGAGCTGCATTTCTCGCCGATCACGCTGTCTCTCGTCTCCCGTCTCGCGCCGGAAGGATCGCGGTCGGCGCTGATGGGCGTCTGGTTCACGTCGATGTTCCTCGGCAATCTCGCGGCGGGGTGGATCGGCAGTTTTTGGTCGAGCATGACGCGCCCGGCCTTCTTCCTGATGATGGCGGGCCTCGGCCTTGCCGGCGCGGCGATCGTCGAAGCGGCGCGGAGGCCGCTCGGCGCCGCTATTTCGACTGAAAGATGAAGAACGCGCCGGCGGCGATGAGGCTGAAGCCCAGCATGGTCCGCCAGCTCGGCGCCTCGCCCAGCACGAAAAAGGAAAAGCCCGAGAAGATGAGAAGAGTGATCACCTCCTGAATCGTCTTCAGTTGCGCGGCGGAATAGGCGCCGTAGCCGATACGGTTCGCCGGCACGGCGAGGCAATATTCGACGAGCGCGATCAGCCAGCCCATCATGATCGCCTGCGACATGGAAAGGCGCGGGAATTTGAGATGGCCGTACCACGCGGCGGTCATGAAGAGGTTTGAGATGACGAGCAGCAGGATGGGCGCGACGGTCGGCGCGCGCAGAAAGCTCAGCATGGTTGGGTCTACTCCCGGCGAAAACGTCCGGCTTTTTCTTGCGAGCGAAGCTATTGCTTCGGCAGCAGGATCACATGCTCCTGCTCGTCGCCGTCATTGCGCGCCACGATGGCGATGGCGGGCTCCGTCTTGCTCAGATTGACCGGCTGATGCGGCGTGTCGGCGGGGATATAGATGAAGTCGCCCGCGACATTGACGACGCTCTTTTCGAGATTCTCGCCATAGCGCGTCTCGACCGAGCCCTCCAGCAGATAGATCGCCGACTCATAGCCCTTGTGCACATGCGCCTGCGCCGAGCCGCCCGGCGGGATGACCACTTTCAGCAGCGAAAGATTCTTCGCGCCGGCGTTCTTGTTGGAAATGCCGGGGAAAAAGGGAAGGGACTGCTTGGACGTCGCCGCCTCGGGCACGCGCACGGTGACGACGTCCTTGCCATTCTTCTCGCCGATGATTTGAGGCTCGGCGGCGAAAGCGGGGGAAGCGAAGAGGACGCAGGCGACTGAAAAAAGCAAAGCGCGCATTTGACGCCTCCGTTACATTGGGCGGCGGGATGATAGGGAAGGCGCGGCCGCCAGACAATCAATTCCGTACTGAATAGCATCGGCCCCGGTTCGAGCGGATCGCGGCCGCAAGGCCGGACGGAAGGACGACCGGGCAGACGCCGGGCATGAGCGCATCCCTTTACGCTTTTTGAGCGCGCTCGCGGTTGCGGCTCGGCGGAGGCTCCGTTAGCATTCGCGGCGCCTTCGCTGGCGCTCCCTCATGCTAGGTTTCCGCGTTTCCGATGTCTCTCCTGCCCGACGCGCTCGCGCTCATCATCGGCTACCTTCTCGGCTCGATTCCTTTCGGACTGCTGCTGACGCGCGGCGCGGGGACGATGGACCTGCGCTCCATCGGCTCGGGCAATATCGGCGCGACCAATGTGCTGCGCACGGGGCGCAAGGACCTCGCGGCGGCGACGCTGATCCTCGACGCGCTCAAAGGCGCGGTCGCCGTTCTCATCGGCGCGAGGCTCTCGCCCGAAGGCGCGATGGTCGCGGGCTTCGCCGCCTTTGTCGGACATATCGCGCCCGTCTGGCTGAACTTCAAAGGCGGCAAGGGCGTCGCGACCTTTCTCGGCTGCCTGTTCGGCCTGCATTGGCCGGTGGGACTGGCCTTTTGCGGCGTATGGCTCGCCGTCGCCGCCGTCACGCGCTATTCCTCGCTCTCCGCGCTCGTCGCCAGCGTCGTCGCGCCGCTGCTGCTGTTCGTTCTGGGCCATGGCGGCGAGGCTTTCGTCGTCGGCGCCATGGCGGCGCTGCTGTGGCGCAAGCATGCCGAGAACATCGCCCGACTGCGCGCGGGGACGGAAAGCCGCATCGGGCAGAAATCATGAGCGGCGTGGCGGCGGGCGCCCGGCTCAGCGACGAGCAGCTCGTCGATTGGCTTCGCCTGATCCGCAGCGAGAATATCGGGCCGCGCACCTTCCGCGAGCTGATCAATCGCTTTGGCGGCGCGCGCGCGGCGCTGGAGGCGCTGCCGGGGCTCGCGGCGAAGTCCTTGCGCGGCCGGACGATCCGCATCGCCCCACGCGACGAAATCCTCCGCGAGATCGAGCGCGCATCAGTGATGGGCGTGCGTTTCGTCGCGACCGGCGACCCCGATTATCCGGCGCTCCTGCGCGAGATTCCCGACGCGCCGCCGATTCTCTCCATGCGCGGCGACATGCGGACAGCGCGTCGCGACGGCGTCGCGCTGGTCGGCTCGCGCAACGCCTCGGCGGCCGGCCTCGCTTTCGCCGAGCGGCTCGCCCGTGGCCTCGCGCGGGCGGATTACGTCATCGTCTCGGGTCTCGCGCGCGGCGTCGACGCCGCCGCGCATCGCGCGACGCTCGAGACGGGAACCATCGCCGTGCTCGCGGGCGGGCAGGCGCGCCCTTATCCCGCGGAGCATGAGCGGCTCGTCGCCGAGATCGCCGAGAAGGGACTGCTCGTCTCGGAAATGCCGCTGGAATGGGAGCCGCGCGGGCGCGACTTTCCCCGCCGCAACCGCATCATCTCGGGTCTCAGCCGGGCGACCGTCGTCGTCGAGGCGGCGCGGCGGTCCGGCTCGCTCATCACCGCGCGATTCGCCAATGAGCAAGGCCGCGAGATCTTCGCCGTCCCCGGCTCGCCGCTCGATCCGCGTGCGGAGGGAACGAACGATCTGCTGCGGCAGGGCGCGACGCTCTGCGCCCGTCCGGAGGACGTGATCGACGCCTTGGCCGCCGGCGTCCACAGGCCGGCCGGGACCTTGTTCGAAGATGCGAACGACGCGCTGGACGACGCGCCGCTCTTCGACGAATTGGACCTCTCCCCGGCGCAAGGCGGTCTGGCCTTCGAGGAAAGCCCGCCGCATCCCGCAGAGTTTCCGGCGCCTTCTCCGCCCGCCGCGCTGATTGCTCCGGCCCCGCCGCGCGCCGATGCGCGGGATCTGGTCTTGTCCCTGCTGGGACCGGGCCCCGTTGCGGTGGACGAACTGATCAGAGTCGCCGGCCTGTCGGCGCGAGAGGTCCAGGGCGTTCTCGTCGAGCTCGACCTCGACGGCCGCCTGGAGCGGCACGGCGCGAATTCCGTATCCTTGATTTACAACCGTTAGGAGCGATTACTCGTTCCGCTTGATCTCGACGCCGCCGAGCTCCCGGGAGCGCATTTCCGCCTCGACCCGGGCGAGACTCAGGAAATAGGCGACCATGGGCATTTCGGCGCGTCCGGCCAGCTGGGAAAGTTCTGAAGCCATATCAGCGATATAGCTAGCCATGGCGGCCGCGTCCTCGTCTGACCGGCGCTTGTCCGTCGCGGCTTCGGCTCCTTTTTTTGGCGGCGCTTTCGACGCAACTGACGCGGATACAGTGGAGCGAGCCATATGTTTAGCCTCCGCGACGCGGAGCCTCTGCAAAAAAAGGTTAAAGCACGACCTTAACGTGTCTTTTTCTTAATACTCAGCCAGTGGATGTCAAGTTAGAATTAACACGCATAAGTTGTATACAATGGAGCGCGTCCGATTATCCTTTTAAAATTTTCTTTGACCATCAGGACTTACCTCATCCGGCCGTTCGGCCAGCCGCGCGAGACGGTCGAGCGCGCCCTGAAGAATATAGGCCGCCGCCATGCGGTCGACGACCTCCGCGCGCCTGGCGCGGGAGGCGTCCTGCGCGATGAGCTCGCGCGTCACCGCCGCCGTGGAGAGGCGCTCGTCCCAGAGGGCGAAGGGCAGGGGAGTGAGCTTGCGCAAATTCCGCATGAAGGCCCGCGTCGCCTGCGCGCGCGGCCCCTCCGTGCCGTCCATATTGAGCGGCAGGCCGAAGACCAGCGCCCGAACCTCGAAATCGGCGGCGCGCTTCAGAAGCGCCTTGGCGTCGGTCGAGAATTTGACGCGCCTGATCGTGTCGAGCGGCGAAGCGAGCCGGCGCTCGACGTCGGAGAGGGCGAGGCCGATGGTCTTCGAGCCGAGGTCGAGGCCCATGAGGCGACCCTTGGCGGAGAGATTGCGAGCGATCTCTGCGAGCGATGTGGCGTTGTCAGTCATGCTTCGCGCTAACACGATGGGCGATTGCGATAAACTCCTTGCATCGCGTTAATCTGGGACTGGGCGGCGGCGCTGCATTGCGCCCCGTCTCCCCAGGCGCTATAGCGCCGTGGCAGGTTCAATCCGGCGGAGCTTCCCAATGTCTGTCGATTCCGCGGTGGTTCGCCGCATCGCCCATCTCGCGCGCATTGCGGTCGAGGAGAATGAGGTGGAGCGTCTGCGCGGCGAACTCAACGCCATACTTTCCTTCGTCGAAGCGCTCTCCGAGGTCGATGTCGAGGGCGTCGAGCCGATCGCCTCGGTGCTGCCCATGCAGATGAAGAAGCGCGCCGACGTGGTGACGGATGGAGGCATCGCCGATGACGTGCTCGCCAACGCCCCGGTCAAGGAAGACCATTACTTCGTCGTGCCCAAGGTGATCGAGTAGCGCGCGCCGCCGCATCGTTCCGCCTTCAATATATAAAGAGACTCGATGTCCGATCTGACGCATCTCTCCCTCGCCGACGCGCGCGACGCGCTGACTTCGAAGAAAATCTCGGCCGTCGAACTGACCAGGGCGCATCTTGCCGCGATGGAAGCCGCGCGGGCGCTGAACTGCTTCATTACCGAGACGCCGGATCTGGCGCTGACGCAGGCCGAGGCGAGCGACGCGAAGCTTGCGAAAGGAGAGGCGGGACCGCTCGAAGGCCTGCCGCTCGGCATTAAGGATCTCTATTGCTCCAAGGGCGTGCGCACGACGGCGGCGAGCCGGATACTGGACGACTTCACGCCCCCTTATGAATCGACCGTCTCCGCCAATCTCCTCCGCGACGGCGCGGTGACGCTCGGCAAGCTCAATCTCGACGAATTCGCCATGGGCTCGTCGAACGAGACGAGCGCTTTCGGCCCCGTCATTTCGCCTTGGAAACGCAAGGGCGATCCGAACGCCCGGATCGTTCCGGGCGGCTCGTCGGGCGGCTCCTCGGCGGCGGTGGCCGCGCATCTGTGCCTCGGCGCCACGGCGACGGACACGGGCGGCTCGATCCGCCAGCCCGCCGCCTTCACCGGCACGGTGGGCGTGAAGCCGACCTATGGCCGCTGCTCGCGCTGGGGCATCGTCGCCTTCGCTTCGTCGCTGGATCAGGCGGGGCCTATCGCACGCACCGTGCGCGACGCCGCGATCCTGTTGCGCTCCATGGCGGGGCATGATCCGAGAGATACGACGAGCGTCGACGCGCCCGTGCCGGATTATGAAAAGGCCGTCGGCGCCTCGGTGAAGGGCCGCCGCATCGGCGTGCCGAAGGAATATCGCCTCGACGGCCTCTCGGCCGAGATCGCCGCGCTTTGGGATCAGGGCGTGGAGTGGCTGAAGGAAGCCGGCGCGGAGATCGTCGAGATTTCCCTGCCGCACACCAAATACGCCCTGCCGACCTATTACATCATCGCGCCGGCGGAGGCGTCGTCGAATCTCGCGCGCTATGACGGCGTGCGCTACGGCCTGCGCGAGCCGGGCCGCGACATTATCGACATGTATGAGAAGACGCGCGCCAAGGGCTTCGGCGCGGAAGTGCGCCGCCGCATCATGATCGGCACGTACGTGCTCTCGGCGGGTTATTACGACGCCTATTATGTGCGCGCGCAGAAGGTGCGCAGCCTCATCAAGCGCGACTTCGATCAGGCTTTCGCCGCTGGCGTCGACGCGGTGCTGACGCCTGCGACGCCCTCGACCGCCTTTGCGCAGGGCGAGCAGGGCTCGACCGACCCCGTCGAGATGTATCTCAACGACGTCTTCACGGTGACGGTGAACATGGCGGGCCTGCCGGGCATATCGGTTCCCGGCGGCCTCGCCGCGAACGGCCTGCCGCTCGGCCTTCAGCTCATCGGCCGTCCCTTCGACGAAGAGACTCTGTTCTCGCTTGCGGCGGCGATCGAGCGGGCGTCGCCGAAATTCGATTTCCCGCGGCCCTGGTGGCGCTGATGAGCAAGGCCGCAGCCGAGCCCGACCTCAAGGCGATGCAGGACGAAATGTCCGACGTGCGCCGCGTCATCGACGAGCTCGACGACGAGCTCGTCGCGCTGCTCGCCAAGCGTCAGCGCCAGATCGAGCGCGCGGCGAAAGTGAAGCCGGCGCTGGGCATTCCGGCGCGCGTGCCGGACCGCGTCGACGAGGTGCTCGCCCGCGTTCTGGGCGCCGCGCGGCGCGAAGGGCTTTCGGTCGAAGTCGCGATGAATTTGTGGACGGCCATCGTCGAATGGTCGATCCAGTATGAGGAGCGCCTGATGGGGGATCGCGCGCCGAAAGGGGAGTAGGCAAGGCGATCGGGTGAATCCCGGGCATGAACGAATCCCTCCCCTTTACGGGTCGGGTGGGGTCAAGCTCCCATCAATATTATGGCGGCGCGAACCCCACCCGGCGGTCTCGCAGCCAAGTTTACGCAGGCTGCGTAAACTTGCCTGCGATCGCCGACCTCCCCGTAAAGGGGAGGTATGGGGCGGCTAACCACCCGTGCCGCCGGAGCTGTGGACGGATGATTTTATCCAGCCTCGTGATAATGCGGAGCGTCCGGGGCCCGATTTCGAGTGATCCTTCTCGACACGAATGTCATTTTTCAAGCGATTAAGCCTGAAAGGAAATTCAGCCGTCCGCTCCTGGTTGAGCTCCAAGCTCAAATCCGACCTGTATCCCTGCGCGCCGGTTCTCGCGGAACTTTGGTATGGAGCGGAAATCCTGCCTTCAGGCGGAAAGCGCGAGGCGTTGATGCGCGCATGCGAATTGATCGAAAGGGAAAAATTCGCCGGGCGCATTCTGACCTTCGACCAAAAGTCGGCGCGGCATTTCGCTCGCTTGCGCGCCATTCGCAAATTGGCTGGCGAGCCTCTTCCTGTCATGGACGGCGTCATTGCGTCGATCGCTGCTGCGCATTCCATGACTTTGGCGACGGGCAATACAAAACACTTTCAGGACCTCGGCGTCCCGCTCGTCGATCCCTTCGCCGACTGATGGCGTTTCAGTCCTCGTCGCCCTTCCGCTTCACGCGCACGAAGCCGTGGCGGATCGACCACCGCAGAAATTTCAGATGTTGCCAATGCAGGCTCCGCGACAGCCTCTCGGCGCCTGGCCAATGCGGGGCGAGGATCGCGAGGCCCAAGGGAACCATCCAGACGCCAAAAACGGGCAAGGGCGCGAGGATCGTCCCGCCAAGGACGAAGCCCACGCCGACCGGGACCGCGAGATAGCGCGGCGCTCCGCGCATGCGCGCGACGACGCCGGAGAGGCGCCTTCTTACGTCGTCTTTCCCGCCCATCGCTCTCGCTTCCCCCATTGCTTGGCGTCGCCCCGTTCCGCTCGCGCGCGCCGTGGTCTATATGGATGGCGTAGGTTTAGCGAGGAAAATATGGCGACACAGGCGGCACCCTCCAAGCTCATCAAAGGCGCGACCGGCGACTGGGAAGTCGTCATCGGCATGGAAATCCATGCTCAGGTGACGTCGAAAGCCAAGCTCTTCTCGGGCGCCTCTGCTGAGTATGGCGGCGCGCCCAACGATCACGTCTCTCTCGTCGACGCGGCCATGCCCGGCATGCTGCCCGTCATCAATGAGGAATGCGTCAAGCAGGCGATCCGCACGGGGCTCGGCCTTGAGGCGCAGATCAATCTGCGGTCGATCTTCGACCGCAAGAACTATTTCTATCCCGATCTGCCGCAGGGCTATCAGATCTCGCAGTACAAGCATCCGATCGTGGGCGAAGGTCAGGTGATCGTCGACGTCTCGCCGACCGAGCGCATCACCGTGGGCGTTGAGCGCCTGCATCTTGAGCAGGACGCCGGCAAGTCGCTGCACGATCTTTCGCCGGGCGAGAGCCATGTCGACCTCAACCGCAGCGGCGTCGCGCTGATGGAGATCGTCTCCAAGCCCGACATGCGCTCGGCGGAGGAGGCGCGCGCCTATGTAACGAAGCTGCGCGCGCTGCTGCGCTATATCGGCTCCTGCGACGGCAATATGGAGCAGGGGTCGCTGCGCGCCGACGTCAACGTCTCGGTGCGCCGGCCGGGCGCACCGCTCGGCACGCGCTGCGAGATCAAGAACGTCAACTCGATCCGCTTCATCGGCCAGGCGATCGAGGTCGAGGCGCGCCGCCAGATCGGCATTCTCGAAGATGGCGGCAAGGTCGATCAGGAGACGCGGCTCTTCGATCCCGGCAAGGGCGAGACGCGCTCCATGCGCTCCAAGGAGGAAGCGCATGACTATCGTTACTTCCCCGACCCCGACCTCCTGCCGCTCGAGTTCGACCAGGCCTATGTCGACGCGCTGAAAGCGCAATTGCCTGAGCTGCCGGACGCCAAGCGCCAGCGCTTCATCGACGAATACGGCCTGCCGCCCTATGACGCCGGCGTGCTCGTGATGGAGCGCGCGAGCGCCGACTTCTTCGAGGAGACGGCGAAGGGCCGCGACGCCAAGCTCGCCGCGAACTGGGTCATCAACGAGCTCTTCGGCCGGCTGAACAAGGAAGGCCTCGACGTTGCGCAGTCGCCGGTTTCGGCGCAGGCGCTCGGCGCGATCATCGACCTTATTTCCAGCAACGTCATCTCGGGCAAGATCGCCAAGGATCTTTTCGAGATCGTCTGGACCGAGGGCGGCGATCCGAAGGAGATCGTCGAGAAGCGCGGCATGAAGCAGGTGACGGATGCGGGCGCGATCGAGGCCGCCGTCGACGCCGTCATCGCCGCCAATCCGGACAAGGCCGAGCAGGCGAAGGCGAAGCCGACCATGCTGGGATGGTTCGTCGGCCAGGTGATGAAGCAGACCGGCGGCAAGGCGAATCCGCAGGCCGTGAACGAGCTGCTGAAGCAGAAATTGGGCGTCTGACCGGCGCCTCGTTTTGCGATAAACGAATCAGAGTCGGCTGCGTCTTGCGCGATTTTTCGATTCGCGCATGATCGCAGCCGACATTTTTTTGCCTCTTGGCGCGCTGCGCACAATTTTTTTTGCGACGTGTCGCGCATGCGCCGATGCGTCGGCGGCCGGCGGGATCAATGCGGGAGAGAAGGCGCGCATGCTCGTCTCCCGACGATGCGCGCGTCGCCTCAAAAATCAAATCCGTCCGCGCGCGCCCACATTGTCACGACTTGCGCGGGGCGCTGTATTCTCCATGCAGATGCGCGACGATCGCAAAGAAAAACAAATAATTGAAATGCAGTTGCGCGCGTCGCCCCTATTGCGGCGATTGTGGCGCGCGCCGTTCTTATACATGCATATGCGCGCGCAACCGGCGAACGGATGTCGTCTGCTCCGACGCGCTGAGAAAACATTCGCGCGGCGCCTCCGCAGGTCATTCGTCGCGCTCTTCTTCGTTGTCGACGCCGTCGCGAGAGCACATGCGAAGCGTTGACGCCGTTACTTCGCGCGCGTCGCCACTTGAACCGCTGATTAACCACGTTACGCTATTTGCGCGTATTGTCGGTCGACCATAGTTCCGGCAATTCGGATCAAGGGGACTTATTATGGCGAGAGCTACAACGAAGCGTAAGCCGGCCAAGAAGGCGGCGGCGAAGAAGGGTACGCGTAAAACCGCTACCAAGAAGGCGGCGACCAAGAAGCGCGCGACGAAGAAAACGGCCGCCAAGAAGGGCGCGCGCAAGACCGCCGTGAAGAAGACCGCTCGCAAGGCTGTCCGCAAGGTAGCGACCAAGAAGCGCGGCGCGACGAAGAAGGCCGCCACGAAAAAGCGCGCGACGAAGAAAGCCGTGAGGAAGGCGCCGGCCAAGAAGCGCGCGCCGCGCAAGGTGAAGGTGGCCCCGCCGGAAACGCCGACCGAGGGCGTCTGAATAAGGCGTTTTCGCCATGCGTGATCCCTGGATCGCGCGTCGTGAATGCGCTTTCGCGAAAAAATCATCGCCCGGGGATCGCGCGTCGACCGCGCGCCTCGGGCGAAATCTTTTTTGACGTCCTCGACCCGCGCCTCAGCGCGTGAGGCAGCCGGTCGCGAATTCGCGCCACATCGGCAGGGGGGCGGTCGCGCCGCGCTTCTTCTTTTCCCACTCCTCGGCGCAGGCGCGCATGCGCTCGCGCGAGGCGCGGGGCAGCAATGGCGGCGGCGCCGACACATCTGGGGGCGGCAGCGGCGCCAGCTTTGTCTGCGATGGCGTGGGAGGCGGCGGCTTCGAGCCAGGTTTTTGCGATACGCCGCTCATCTGCGGCTTCGCCGCCGGCGCGGCCGCGAGACGCGCATTTGGCGCCCGAAGGTCTTGCTGCGCCTGGAGCGGCTTCGCCGAGACGCAACAAGCGGCGGCGAGACAGGCGGCCGCGACGCTGGCGAATAATGATGAGACTGCGCCCCCGGCGGCCATCTTCTCTTTCCTGCGCGAGCGCAACGGGCGCGCCATATGTTTATAGCGATCCCGCGCGCCGGAGTCGAAAGGCGGCGGCGCGCATGTTAAGCGTCCGCGATAAGGGAGGCGATAATGGACGACACGGCGACTTCTCCGACACGGCTTCCGCTCGTGCAGCGGCCCCGCCGCAATCGCAAAAGCGACTGGTCGCGGCGTCTCGTGCGCGAGACCTCGCTCGACGTTTCCGATCTCATCTGGCCCGTCTTTCTCGTCGAGGGCGAAGGCCGTCGCGAAGCGGTCGCCTCCATGCCCGGCGTCTTCCGACAGTCCATCGACCTCGCCGTGCAGGCGATCGCGGAAGCCGCGGCGCTCGGCGTGCCGGCGGTCGCGCTCTTTCCCAACACCGATCCGAAGCTCAGGGACGAGAAGGCGAGCGTCGCGCTCGACCCCGACAACCTGGTTTGCCGCGCCTGCCGCGCGATCAAGGAGACGACGCCGGATATCGGCGTGATCACGGACGTCGCGCTCGATCCCTATACAAGCCATGGCCATGACGGCCTGCTGGTCGGCGACGAGATCGTCAATGACGCGACGGTGGCGGTCCTGACCCGGCAGGCGGTGACGCAGGCGCGCGCCGGCTCGGACATCATCGCGCCGTCCGACATGATGGACGGGCGCGTCGGCGCCATCCGCGCCGCGCTCGACGCCGAGGGTCTGCAGAATGTGCAGATCATGAGCTACGCCGCGAAATACGCCTCGGCCTTCTACGGCCCGTTCCGCGACGCCATCGGCACCAACAAGACGCTGCGCGGCGACAAGCGCGCCTATCAGATGGACCCCGCGAATACCGACGAAGCGCTGCGCGAGGTGGCGCTCGATCTGGAGCAGGGCGCCGATATGGTGATGGTGAAGCCCGGCATGCCCTATCTCGATATTGTGCACCGTGTCGCCGAGACCTTCCATGCGCCGACCTTCGCATATCAGGTCTCCGGCGAATATGCGATGATCATGGCGGCGGCGGAGAATGGCTGGCTGGAGGAGGAGCGCGCCATGATGGAGAGCCTGCTCGCCTTCAAGCGCGCCGGCGCCTCGGGCGTGCTGACCTATTTCGCGCCGCGCGCCGCGCGGATCCTGCAGGAGGCGAATTAGGCTCAGCGTGCGGCGCGGCCGTAGCCGTCGATCGTCGCGAGCCATCGTTCCGCGGTCGAGGGCGTCATGTCCCTGATCGAGCCGATCAGCGTCGCACGGACGGGCGAGACGCCGGCGTAAGCGAGGACGTTGCGCTTCAGATTGCGCAAGCCGTGCGCGAAGAAAAAGAAACGGTAGATGAAGCTCGGCATGCCCATCGTTACGATGACGCGCGCCGATTTTCCCTTCAGCAAACCCTCGGGGAACTTGCCGGGCCGGTAGCGCAGCGCGAATCCGGGCCGGAAGGTCTGCTCGATAAAGCCTTTCAGCAGCGCGGGCTCGTCGCCGAGCCAGAGCGGATAGACGATCGCCCAATGGTCGGCCCAGCGCAGAGTCTCCTGCGCTTCCGCGATGGAGGCCGGCGGGGCGCCGCGCTCGAAGTCGGCCTGGCTGCGCAGCAGCGGGAAATCGAGCGCGGCGACGTCGACGCGCCTCACTTCATGACCGGCCTGCGTCGCGCCGCGCGCATAGGCGTCAGCCAGCGCGCGGCAAAAGCGTTCGGGGGCGGGATCGGGATGGCCCTGGATGATCGCGATGCGTTTCGACATGGCGGTTCCTTGCTTTCCCGCGCCCCGAGGCCGCGCGCGATCATTGCGCGGGACCGGACAGCTTCGTCGGGAGCTTCTGCGACAGGCGCCGGCGCAGATTGCCGAGATCCTTTCGATTTCGCCAGTCGCAGATCTGCGAGTCAACCGAGGCCTGCACGGGCTGGGACAGCCACCAGCTCATCGAGACCTCGCCCATCTTCGGCGTCTTGCCGGAAAGCGGCGCGCAGGCCTGCGCGAGTTCCTTGTCCTCTTCTCCCGCGTCCTTGTCGCATTGGCCCCTGTCGAAACGCGGATGCTCATAGAGCTTGTAGGTGAAGTAGCTGGAGCGGATTTCCTCCGGGCTCAGCGCCTCGTTGACGCGCTCGGTCATTTGCTGGAGGACGCGCTGCGCCGTCTGCGCCTCTTCATCCGCATGGCCCGCGCGTGTCGCGACCAGCGCGTTGAAGGGCGTCGCCAATGTGCCGAACACGGCCTCGAGCCCTTGAGGATCGGCGACCTTCAGATGCGGCGTGCCAGCCGCGCGCGGCGGCAATCCGTCGGCCCCGGCGTCATTCCTGTCGACCGCGTCGCAATTTCCGAGCGTGGGGTCGTTTTGCGCCCAAAGCACGACGGGCGTGACGCCGCGCGAATGGAGCGCGCGGGCGATGTCCATCGCGGTCGTCAGGCCGGCGTTCTCGAAATAGCCGCCATCGACGACACGGTCGCCAATGTCTGCGCCCGGAGGATTGTCCTTGCCCGCCGCCGCGTGAATGATTCCGGCTGGCGAGACGATCGGGAAGCGGGCGGAGTCGAGCGCCGCCGTGGACAGGCGCACATCGGCGCCGTTCCGAATGTCGGGCGCGTCTTCCGCGTCCTTCTCGGCCGCCTTGCAAATCACGTCGCTGACGCCGCCGCAGGGCGACGAAAGCATTTCGAAGAGATCGAAGGCCGCCGGATAGAGCGGCGTGCGCCCGGCTTCCCGGCCCGGCTGCGCTGGCGCCTTGCGGGTCGAGATCACGTCGGAGGCGATGATCCGCGCGCCCGTGTTCACCGACGTCCCGTTGAGCAGCAGCAGCGGAACCCAATGTCCGTCGGTCAGCATGTCGCCGACATAGCCGAAGCGGCGGCGCAGCCCCGCTTCCTCGTCATTCTTCGGCAGCGCGAGCACTTTCGCGAAATGATCCTCCCACGCCTTCTCCACGAGAACGGCGCGATCGTCCTTGATGAAGGGCAGGGGCGGCGCGACATTGTCCCTGAAGCCGAGGCCGATGAAGGCCGGCGTGAGATAGTCGCCCACGACGAGCGCCTCCAGGCAGGCGCGCCAGCTCGTCTTCACGGCGGCCTTGTCCGCGTGGAACCACTCCGGAGGCGCCTCCTTGCATGGCGGGGTCGGCGACGCGGGATTGGCGCGCGCCGCTTCCCACAGCGCGGTGCGGACCGTCGCCGCGCCGAAGGAGCCGCCGGAGACTCCGGAGATGGCGAAGATGCGCCGCGCCGGCGAGGCGCCGGGCGCATGCGCGTCGGGGAGTTCGTCGGCGCGATCCAGAAGATAGCCGACAGCGGTCGCGAGCGCGAAAGCCGCGCGGCTGGCGCCGCCTTCCGCCGAGACGATGAGCGCGGGCGGGCATTCGCCGCCGCCGTCGCAGTGATTGGCGGCCTTCCAGCGGTCGATGGCGACGTCGATGTCGATCTGCCGCGCCGCGAGCTTCTTTGGATCGGCGGGCAGGACGCGTATGTCGTTATAGTGCTTGTTCAGCGCGGTGACGCCGAGCGCGGCGGCGATGGCGAGGCCGAGAAAGGGAATTCCGGTCTTTTCCGCCATGCGGGCGAGCCAACCGGCAAGAAGAACGAGGCTGCCGAAGAGGAAGGGCACGACGATCGCGCGCGGCGCGATTTCCGCCAGCGTGAAGGGCATCGCATAGGCCGCGAGGTAAAGCGCCACCGTGACGACCAGGCAGAAATTGGCGACGAGTCGATAGAGGTCGCCGCTGAAATCCGCGCGAGACGACAGGCCGCGCCGCGTCGCGATCTTGGACGCGATGGCGGTCATGATGTCTCTGCGGGCGCGGATGAAGAGAAGGAAAAGAACGCCGGCGACGACGTCGAGGCCGGTCAGAATGAAGATCTGCAGCCTCGCCTCGGCGGCGCTCTCGAGCCCGTCGACCTCGCTCACGACCCAATAGGCTCTGAGCAATCCGAAGGCGATGGCGATGAAAGGGGTCAGACCCAGCAGACGCGGAATGATCGTCGTCAGGCGCCTGTGCCGCTGCGCGCCCGCCGCGTCGATCTCCTCAATGGATTTCTCGTCGATCTCCTTCAAACGGGCCGGCGCCACCCAGTCCTTCTCGTCCAGCATCCGCCGCGCGGCGTAATGCACGGGGAAAGCCCAGAAGAAGAAAGTATAAAGAAAGAAGGCGAGCCAGCGGGACCAGGCCGAGAGGCTGTAGGGAAGCGCGCCGAAGGAGACGTCCGCGAAGAGGTCGCGCGCCTGCGGCACGAAATCGAAGAGGAGAAAGCCCGTCGCGGCGCTGATGACGCTGACGCGGCAGGCGACGAGAACGCGTAGAAGCCAGGAGGTCCAAAGCATCGGTGTCTCCAATCAATTGGCAAAAAGCAGGGCCGTGAGCGCTAACGCTTGGCCCGCAAAGAATATTTTTCTCTCTTTACGTACGCAAGACATTGGGCGGAAACATGATGTGGAAGCTTCGCGCCTTTCTGGCGGCGGCAAAATTCGGGCGCGAGGAGCGGGGTTGCCAAACCCGCCCTCACGTGGTTTGCCTTTCCCCACGGCGGCGCTTCGGCGGCGCCGTCCGACCGGTCCCTCCACGTTTCGCTCCAAAGATGATGCGACGCCTAATCCTTCCCAGCATTCTGACGGGTCTGACGCTGACGGCGCCGGCGCGCGCCGATTTCCGCCTGTGCAACAACACGAATACGCGGGTTAGCGTCGCCATCGCCTATACGGATGGAAGGAACTGGCTTTCCGAAGGCTGGTGGAACCTGCGTCCCGCCGGTTGCGAGACTCTGCTGCGCGGGCCGCTGGCGGCGCAATATTATTATGTCTACGCGATGGACGAGCGCGGCGGCGAATGGAAAGGCAAGGCCTTCATGTGCACGCGCGACCGCGAATTCCGAATCGACGGACGCGAGGATTGCTTCGCGCGGGGCTACGAAAGGACGGGGTTTTTCGAGATCGACACGGGGCGCGACGCCAAGAGCTGGACGGTGCAGCTCACGGATCCGAACGCGGCGCCGGCGCAATGACATAGAGCCGCGCTATAGCGGCCGTTGAAGCGCGCGGCGAAAAAGTGGAAACCGGTTTTTCGCGGGAAGCGCGCGATCTAGACGAGGGTTTGGGAACGGAAATGAGAAGGCTGAGGCGGACCAAGATCATCGCCACGCTCGGGCCGGCGACAGTCGACAAGGCGGTCATCGCCGGACTCGTGCGCGCGGGCGCGGACGTGTTCCGCATCAATATGAGCCATACCGATCACACGGCGCTCGCCAATTATGTGCGCATCATCCGTGAAATCGAGACAGAGATGGAGCGGGCGATCGGCATTCTCTGCGATCTGCAGGGGCCGAAGCTGCGCATCGGCGCTTTCGAGGAAGGCTCGATCCATCTGCGCAAGGGCGACGTCTTCGTCTTCGATTCGGACCCGACGCCGGGCGACGTGACGCGGGTGCGCCTGCCGCATCCGGAAATCCTCGCTGCGCTCAAGGTCGGCGACACGATCCTCATCGACGACGGCCGCGTGCGGCTGCATGTGGTCGAGACGGCGCCCGATCGCGCCCATGCGGTGGTCGACGTCGCCGGGCGGCTGTCGAACCGCAAGGGCGTCAGCCTGCCGGACACGGAAATCCCGATCACTTCCATGACCTCCAAGGACCGCGCCGATTTGGACGCGGCGTTGAAGGAGGGCGTCGACTGGGTGGCGATCTCCTTCGTGCAGCGCCCCGAGGACGTGATCGAGGTGAAGCAGATCACCAAGGGCCGCGCCTTGGTGATGGCCAAGATCGAGAAGCCGCAGGCGATTCATCGCCTCGACGAGGTGATCGAGGTTTCCGACGCGCTGATGGTGGCGCGCGGCGATCTCGGCGTCGAAGTGCCGCTGGAGCGCGTGCCGGGCCTGCAGAAACGCATCAACCGCTCCGCGCGCCGCCTCGGCAAGCCGGTCGTCATCGCGACGCAGATGCTCGAGTCGATGATCCTCTCGCCGCTGCCGACGCGCGCAGAGGTGTCGGACGTCGCGACCGCCGTCTTCGAGGGCGCCGACGCCGTGATGCTCTCGGCCGAAAGCGCCGCCGGTCAATATCCGCAGGACGCCGTGGCGACCATGAGCCGCATCGCCGAGGAAGTCGAGACCGACGCGGTGTTCCGTTCGATCATCAACGCCCAGCGCGGCGAGTTGCCCAACCCGACTTCCGCCGACGCCATCGCCGTGGCGGCGCGCGACGTGGCGCAGACGCTGCACTCCAAGGCGATCTGCGCCTGGACCTCGTCGGGCACGACGGCGCTGCGCATCGCCCGCGAGCGCCCGCAATCGCCGATCCTCGCGCTGACGCCCAAGCGCGACACGGCCCGGCGCCTCGCGCTCGTCTGGGGCGTCCACGCGCTCGAGACGCGCGACGCTTCGGACATCGAGGACATGGTCAAGCGCGCCTGCGAATATTCCAAGAGCGAGGGCTTCGGCGACGACGGCGACCGCATCATCATCGTCGCCGGCATGCCCTTCGGTTCGCCGGGCGCGACGAATATGATTCGCATCGCTCATGTCGGGGAAGAGCTGCGGCTCGGCGGCGACGCGCCTTAAGAGAGAAGGATCGCGGGCCGCTCAATCGGCCGCGCGCCACTCCATCTGAATCGTCGCGCGGCCGGAGAGCGTGTTCTCTCCGCGTCCGATCCGCACGAAGCCGCCGCGTTCATAGAAGCGGATGGCCCGCAAATTGTCGGCGTTCACGTCGAGGCGCACCACGCCCGGCGAGATGGCGCGCGCGGCGGCCATGAGCGCTTCCGCGCAGCCATCGCCCTTATAGGCGACGCCGACGCAGATCTGGTCGAGCCAGCCCGTCTCGGGATGGATGATGACGAAGCCGGCCAGCGCGTCGTCGTGAAAAACGCAGAGCGTAACGGCGCCGCCCTGCTCGAGCGTCGCGATCTGCTTGGTCAACCAGGGGCGGCGCGCGTCGAAATCGATCTCCGGATAGGCGGCGCGCCAGGAGGCGACCCAGAGATCGAGCATCCGGGGCAGATCGGCGTCCACGCGCCGCCGCAGGCGGGGCGCCGCCGAGGCGGGCGGAGGATCGCTGTCCTGTTTGGCGAAGGCGTTCACGCCTTCCTCATCACGTCGAGAAGTTGGCGCTGGATGGACTCGTTGCCGGCGCAGATTTCGCCCTTTCCCAACATGTCGGCGCCGCCCGACAGGTCGGTGACGAAGCCGCCGGCCTCGCGCACGAGAACGATTCCCGCCGCGACGTCCCAGGAATGAATGCCGCGCTCCCAATAGCCGTCGAAGCGGCCGCAGGCGACCATGGCGAGATCCATGGCGGCGGCGCCCATACGGCGGATATTGCCGATCCTGGCCATGCCGGCGGAAAGCTCGCGCTTGAACGATTCGTGGTTCCTGACGCCCGCGAGGGGCGGGATGCCGCAAGCGATCATGGACTCGGCGAGCGTCCGGCGCGCAGCCACGCGCATGCGGCGATTGTTGAAATAGGCGCCCTGGCCCTTTTCGGCGACGAACATTTCGTCCGTCGCGGGATTGTAGACGAGGCCCGCGACAAGCTGGCCGTCGCGCTCGAGACCGATCGAAATAGCGAAGACGGGGACGCCATGCAGGAAATTGGAGGTGCCGTCGAGCGGGTCGATGTGCCAGACATGGCTCTTGTCCGACCCTTCCACGACGCCGCCTTCCTCCATGACGAACCCATAGCCGGGACGCGCCCTGGACAACTCCTCGAACAGCGTCTTCTCGGCCTTTTTGTCGGCGGCGCTGACGAAGTCGCCCGGTCCCTTCACCGATACCTGCAGATTCTCCACCTCGCCGAAATCGCGCTTGAGGCCGCGGCCCGCCTTGATCGCGGCGGCGGTCATGACATTCATCAACGCGGAACGAATCATTCGGGGAGGCCTCGGGGAAGGGGAGGAGCGTTCACATGCCTCCCGCCCGTCAACGCGTCAAGCCGTATCATGGAGTTAGCTGAAGCTTTACAGAAAAGTAAGAATTTCGATTAAACTCTACGAAAGAATTTAACGGAGTGTTCAATGGCGAACATAGACGCCGGCCTCGGGGCGCCGCCTCGCGAACGGCCCCGCGCGATCGTCGAAGCCTATCGCTCTTCCATCAGGGAGGAGCAGCCGGCGCCGCCGCCGCGCCCGGTTTCTCGCCCGAAATTCTCCCGCGTCGATTCCGGTCAATTGATCCGCTCGCTGATCCTCGTCATCCTGTGTCTCGGCGTCGTGCAGCTATCCCATGCGGAGAAGGGCGGCGATGGCGGAAACGGCCCCGCCGCGCCGGCGCGGCGGCTGTAGCCGTTCCATTTATCCGCTCCCTGAAAATCCAATTTCACGAAGTTCCGGCCCATTTTCTCGGGATTTTGAAGGATTGCGCGCGTTGACGGTAAATTAATGAATCGCGCTCAGCCTTGGATCGTCCGCGCATCGGACGCGAGTGGCCCGTCTCTTCTCCACTCGTCCTTACGCCTCCCTGTCATCAGACTTGAGAGCCGCTTTGGCGGCTCTCTTTTTGGCGTTATACAGTTTCCGCCTGATTGCTTTCGCTACAATGCTGGCGAATGAATCAAACGGAAACGATATTAAAACTCCGTCGCCGAAATTAAGGTTAAAAAACGGCTAAGCAAGCGCGCCCATTTCAATTGCGCTAAGGTCTCTGTGTATCGAGTTCGCCGGCGTCAACCAGACCGGTGAGAGCGCGCGGCGAAAAAGCAGAAATCGGTTTTTCGCGGCACGCGCGCTCTACACTCTGAAATTGATCACGTTTTCTGCGACGGGGCGATTCCGCCCAATCGCGGCGTGATCCGGGAGCGTGAGCGTGGCATGGGGCGTTTAAGTGACAACCGGGGCGTGGACCAGCCCGTTTCCTTCGTCGAAAAGCTCGCCGGTTCCGAGGCTTTTGGCGCGATGTTCAAAGAGGGCATGGGGCTGGTGGAGGAGGCGGCGGCCTATCTCGACGGGCAGGGCCGCGAGGAGGCGAAGGCGCTGCCCCGCGCCGAGGCTCTGGCCTATGCGGCGGAGAGCATGCGACTCACGACCCGCCTCATGCAGATCGCCTCCTGGCTTCTGCTCCAGCGGGCGGTCAATCAGGGCGAGCTCACCCGCAGCCAGGCCGCGAGCGACCGCCATCGGGTCAAGCTGCATCAACAGGAGCTTGCTTCCGCGCCGGACATCTTCCAGCGCCTGCCGCAGCGCCTGCGCGATCTGGCCTTGCACTCGCTGCGCCTCCAGGCCCGCATCATTCATCTCGATCAATTGATCTACGCCGCGCCGGAAACGGCCCCCTCCCGCGCCGCGCCGGCGGCGAGCCCGGTGCAGGAGCAACTGGCCAAGCTGCGCGACGCCTTCGCGCAGTAACGCCCTTATGGTCGGCGGGGAAGTTCGGGCGGGACGCGAGTCCCGCCCTTTCTTGTTTCGGACGCCCAGGAAAAACGCCCAGGAAAAACGCCAAGAAAAACGCCAAGAAAAAACGTCAAGAAAAACGCCGGGGCGAAAGCCCCGGCGCTGGTGAAAATTGATTTAGAAGGAGCGGGTTACTTTTTGCCGAAGCTGAGGCCGCCGAAGCGCGAGTTGAAGCGCGAGAGACGGCCGCCGCGGTCGAGGAGCTGGGTCGAGCCGCCGGTCCAGGCCGGATGGGTCTTGGGGTCGATGTCGAGA
>Ga0123398_1016182_pt1 | contig 24589 bp, 19 predicted proteins | sample T5LHNO3metaT_FD_89926 | JGI IMG/M metagenome (GOLD analysis project Ga0123398, IMG submission 89926) | Methane-oxidizing artificial microbial communities from Washington, USA to study methane cycling - T5-LHNO3 metaT (Metagenome... | ecosystem: Engineered > Modeled > Simulated communities...
CTCCAAGCTCGCGCGGCTCGTGGACGTCTTCGCCAAGCGCCTGCAAACGCAGGAGGCGATGACGGCGCAGATCGCCGGCGCGATCGAAAGCCATCTCCTCCCGCGCGGCGTCGCCGTGCTGATCGAGGCCGAGCATATGTGCATGTCCATGCGCGGCGTGCTGAAACAGGGCTCGTCCACCGTCACCGTGCAGTTCTCCGGCGTCTTCAGGGACGATCCGGCGCAGCAGGCGCATTTCTACACGCTGCTGCGCGGCGCGCGCTGATGGCGGGCGCGAAGGAACTGGAGGAGGGGACGGAATTCACGCCCCGCTTCGACGCGAACGGCCTCATCGTCTGCGTGACGGTCGAGGCCGCGACGCGCGAGATCCTCATGGTCGCCTATATGAACCAGCTCGCGCTCGACAAGACGATCGAGACGGGCGTGGCCCATTACTGGTCGCGCTCGCGCAATGCGCTCTGGCGCAAGGGCGACACGTCGGGACAAATACAGCGCGTGCTGTCGCTGTCGGTCGATTGCGACCAGGACGCGCTGATGCTGACGGTCGAGGCCGGCGGCGACGGCAAGGCCTGCCATACGGGCCGGAAATCCTGCTTCTATCGCAAGCTCGTGACCGAGGACGGCGCGCCGCGGCTGGCGTTTACGGAGTAGCGGACTCCGTCATACCGATTCCGTGTCGATTCATTCTCGTGCGCCGTCACAGCAATGACGGGGCGCGCGAACGAAGTGATCAGGCGGAAACTGTATGACCAAAAGCCAGCCTCTTCGTTCAGAGCAGAAATTTCCGCTCGCCATCAGGGAGCCGTCCACCTGTGACGCGAATGGGTCAAACGAAGCCGGTATGACGCGCGCCGATCAAGGGGGCGGCGGGTCGGGCGGCTCCGGCAGGAGCGGCGCCGCGGCGCCCGAGCGGCGGATGAAGGCCTGCGGATCGGGCGCCAGCGTCAGATCGTCCCACGCGCCTACGAGATCGAAGGCGATCTGAAGGCCCTTTTCGCGCGGCCGGCCTTGCGCGTCGGCCTCCCGCGCCGCCGCTTTGAGCGCGAGGCTGCGCTCGGCGAGATTGGCCGTTCCCTTCAGGCTGAGCGCGAAGCCGGGTCCATGGACGGACGCCTCTTCCAGCGCGCCGACGCCGTTTTCGACGAGGAGCGTCGCGCTGGCGCGATCAAGCGTCGAACTACCCGAGCGAATGTCCTGGGCGCTCGACAGCGGACGCTTCTCGAAGCGTCGAAGCGCGCGCTCGAAGTCGACGCCGGCGATCTCGCCGTCGGTCAAAGCGAGGGCGGCGCGCCCGCCGAGGCTTTTCATCAGGTCGGCGACCGTTTTGCCCGAGGCGTCGAGCGAGACGGACGAGGTGAGCGCGCCGCCCACCGCCTGCTTGCCGAAAGCGTCCCAGAGCAGGGCGCGGGCGTCGACTCCCGAAGTTTGCGCGGCGGCGTGAACGATGAGCGCGCCGTCGCCGGCCGGCTTGAAATCGGCGCGAGCCTTCAACTGTCCGCGATAGGCTTGGGCCTCGACGAGCGAAATATCGAGCGCGCCGTCGCGCAGCCTCACGGAGACGGCGGCGTCGTCGATCGTAAGACGGCCGAGCCGCATATGGGCGGCGTTGAGCCTCAGGTCGACGTCGGCGCCGGCCATGTCCGGCGACGCGAGCGGCTCGTGGCTCCATTGGCCGTCCGGGCCGGTGAGCGCCGGCGCGTCCGAAAACAAAGGCTTCAAGGCCACGAAATCGCTCTTGAGCGTCGCCGAGACATTCGGCCGCCCATCCTCGTCGCGGACGGTCAATTCTCCGTCGAAGGCGTTGCCGTCCACATGGACGTGAAGATCCTTCAACGCCGCCTCGCGCGCGCTGATCGTCGCCTGCGCGGAGAACCGGGCGTCGCCGAAGGGGCCGGGCAGCGGAACGTCGACGTTGAAGAGCCGCAAGGCCTCGCGCGCCGAGGCCGCTGAGCCGGCGACGCGTCCGGCGTAATGCGCTTTGGGCAGGGTCTCGGCCACGCCCTGCGCCTCGAGCCGCAGATTCTCGCCGTCGAGGCGGGCGGTCGCGACGGAAGGGTCGCCGCGCAGGAAAGCGCCGGGACGCGCCACCCACAGCATCAATTGCAGGCGCTCCCCGCGCCAGTCGAACGCGGCCGTCAGCAGGGCCGGCTCGCCGATCCTGCGCCAGTCCAGCGCGCCCTCGATTTTCTCGGCCACATAATCCACGCCGCCGCGCCGCAGGCGCAACGAGCCGTCGGCGACGGTCAGCGCGCCGAGGCGGAAGCTGTCCGCCTTCTGGGCCTCCTGGCTCCCCGATTTCGCCGCCGCGGCGCGCGCCCCGGCGCCGGGGGCGTCGATCGGCTTCTGGTCGAGGTCGATGCGCATGCGCGGTTTCACCAGCACGAGGCCGTCGACGTCGAGGCGGCCGGCGAGCAGCGGCGCCAGCTTGAGGACGCCGTGAAGCTGCTCGGCCTCGACGACCAGCGCGCCATTGTGGTCTGCGAACACGACGCCTTCCAGCGTCACATGAGGGCTCGGCGTCAGCGACAAACGCGGATAGCCGCGCGCGGCGACGTAAAGTCCGGTGGCGTTCTGGAGCTGGGCGTAGACGGCCGACTTGGCGGCGGCGGGAGAATAGAGCCAGGGCGCCAGCGCCGCCGCCGCGGCGGCGGCGACGCAACAGGCCACGACGAACCCGAGCAGAATACGCGCGCGCCGGCCGCCCAGAGCGCGACTCCGCCAGCCCGCTTCGTTCGCCTCGCCCGTTGCGCTGGAAGGATCGCTCTCGGTCAGCGACAAGCGCTTTTCTCCTCCGCCGTCTTTCCCCCGCTTCTCGCGGGCAAGCGCGGCGAGAAAGTGGCGTTTTCAAAGTATGGGGGACGCTTCTCGCGAAAAACCGGCGTCAGTTTTTGCCGACGCGCTCTATAGCGCCGCCTTCGACTGCCTGTGGCGACGGCGGTCGCCATTCATGACGGCTAGGCGCCCCTGCGGGGTCTTCAACGCCGTCTCGATCGCGTAGAGCGCGCTCTTCTTGGAGAGCGGCACGTCGCTGCTCTCGGCGAGCGACAGGAAATCCGTCTCCTTGAATGGGTAATGGCTTCCGCGCCTCACGACGCGAACGCCTTGCGGCGTCACCACCGAGTCGCCGGGCCGCAGCGTCGAGTCGGACAGCAGCGCGCGCGTCGCGGCGGCGGCCGTCGCCTCGGTCTGGCAGGAGCAGCTCTTGGCGCGCCCGTCGGAGAGGTCAAGCCGCGAGAGGAAGGCCGCGTAGGTGCCGCCGCCTTTGTGGGCCTTCGCCTCCTCGATCTTCTCCGACCCTGCCGGAAAGACGAAGAGAGTCGCCTGCGCGCCGGGGCAGAGCTTCTCGCAGCTCGCCTGCTGGGCGGCGAGGTCCGACGCGCGCGAGACGGGGAGGGCGGGGAAATAATAGCCGTCGCAGGCGCGCACGCAGACGGCGCGCCGGCTAACGCCGCCGCCGGAAGCCCCGGCGGTCGCGGCGGCGACCTTGAAAGTCGCGCTGCGGCTCGGCCAGACGGGCTCGACGGCGGCCGAGCGGCGTTGGTCGACAATCGCCGCATGGCGGTTGAGCGCGAATTTACGCCGCTCGACGAGCTGCCGCCGCGCCTGGGCGTAATGCGCGCGCGCTTTTTTTGCGTGACGGACGCGCCGGCTCCGCTCATAAGTCGGACCGGCGCGATAGCCTGGCGCGTAGTCGTTATAATAATAGAGCTGCGCCGGCGAGACCGAGGGGCCGAAAAGCGCGTCGAGGACGCCGCCGGCGGCGCGGCCCGCCCGGACGTCATAGCCGGCGAAGACGAGGCAAAACAGCGCGAAAGCCGCGCCGAGGGAAATAGACGACCGCGCACGGGCGAAGCGGGCGTTCCGGTGGGAAGCCGGGGCGGAACTCGAGGACATGGAACGCGCTCACGTCAAGAGAAAATTAAGAATCCTTTTCGCGCAGAATAGAATGGACGCGTTCACGCTTCAAGCATTCCGAAAGGATTTCAGGGTCGAAAAATCAGTCGTTGTTATTGTTGGTCAGCTCTTCTCTCAGCGTGCGAAGTATCTCTTCGACGTAAAAGGGCTTTTCGACAATCGGCCGTTGGAGATAGGCCTCGGGCAGGCCGGCGCGCCCGCAGCCCGTGGTGAAGACGAAGGGAATCCCGCGCGCCGAGACGATGTCCGCGACGGGGTCGATCCGATCCTGGCCGATATTCACGTCGAGAAGCGCGAGATCGAAGGCGACCGTCTGCGCCAAGCGCATCGCCTGCGGCAGGCTGCGGGCGGAGCCAGCGACCACCAGTCCGAAATCGGTGAGAGTCTCTTCGAGCGCGAGCGTAATGAAAGGGTCGTCTTCGACAATCAGCACCCGGCGTCCGAGCAGCGGGTCGCTCGGCCGTTGCGTCGCATCGCTCGATGCGCCGCCAGGTCGAGGGTGTGGCGCGTCCGAGACAGACATATGGACAATGGTGCGGCCGTTTGCCGCGCGAGTCCAGCAATAGCGCGCGCCGGCTGAAAATCACGCTCGATTGTTGCTTTTTGGCCGCAGCTTAACTTCGTCGGGCGATTCCCGCGGCGCCCCAAAGGGCGAGAGCGAGCCAGGCGAGAATGGTCAGCGAGCCGCCGATAGGCGCGGCGAAGGGAAAAAGCTTGCCGCCGAGATAGACCCGCGCCGCGAGATCGGCGGAGAAGAGGGTCACGCCCGCTTGAAGGGCGAAAGCCGCCCCCGCGAGAATGCGGGGGAAGGCGGGGGCGGTCCGGGTCAGCGCGGAGAGGGCGAGACCGGCTCCGGCGTGTATCGTGAGGAACTGGCTGGCCGTCCCGACCAGGGGATTGGCGTCGACATGGGCCGCGGCGGCCGCGAGAGCGACGCCGGCGGCGCCCTGGAGCGCCGCGACCGCCGCGATGATCGACGCCTGTCTCACGCCGTGCTCCTTTCCGCCCTCAATAGGCGTTTTCGGCCTTGATCAGGGCGAAGGGCGTCAGCGCCAGAATATAGATGTCGAGGAAGATCGACCAGTTCTCGATGTAATAGAGATCGCATTCGACGCGCTTCTGGATCTTCTCCGGCGTGTCGGTCTCGCCGCGCCAGCCATTGATCTGCGCCCAGCCGGTGAGGCCGGGCTTGACGCGATGGCGGGCGAAATAGCCGTCGACCACCTCGTCATAGAGATGATCCGCCGCGCGCGAGATCACGGCGTGCGGGCGCGGGCCGACGAGCGAGAGATTGCCCTTGAAGACGACATTGAAGAGCTGAGGCAATTCGTCGAGCGAGGTCTTGCGGATGAAGCGTCCCACGCGCGTGACGCGCGGATCGCCGCGCGTCACCTGCTTCTCGGCGGCGTAGTCGAGCTTGTCGACATACATCGAGCGGAACTTGTAGACCTCGATGTTCTCATTGTTGAAGCCATGGCGGATTTGCTTGAACAGAACCGGCCCCCGCGAGTCGAGCTTCACGGCCAGCGCGATGAGCGCCATGACCGGCGCGAGCAGGATCAGGCAGGCCGCGCCGACGACCTTGTCGAAGACATATTTGACGACGACGTCCCAGTCCGCGATCGGCTTGTCGAAGACGTCGATGACCGGGACGTTGCCGATATAGGAATAGGAGCGCGGCCGGAAGCGCAGCTTGTTGGTGTGCGCCGCAAGGCGGATGTCGATCGGCAACACCCAGAGCTTGCGCAGCATTTGCAGGAGCCGCGCCTCGGCCGAGATGGGCAGGGCGAAGATGACGAGATCAATGCGCGTATGGCGCGCGAATTCGACGAGATCGTCGATCGTGCCGAGCTTGGGATATCCGGCGACGACGTCGGGCGAGCGCTTGTCCGTGCGGTCGTCGAAAAGGCCCAGGATCTGAAGATCGCCGTCATTCTGCGCCGCCAGCGCCCGAAGAACCGGGTCGGCGAGCTCGCCGCCGCCGACGACGACCGTGCGGCGATCGAGTTTGCCCTGGCGCGTGAGCATGCGTACGACGAGCGAGAGCGCGAGGCGCTCGGCGGCGAGCGAGGCGAGGCCCGAGACGTACCAGCTCAGGAGCCACACGCGCGAGAAGGAGTCGTCGAGCTTGAAGAAGAAGAGCGCGACGAGCGCCGCCACGAAGACGAGCGACCAGGCGGCCGCGATTTTCAGGCCGTTGCGCATCGGCGCGCGAAAGGCGTTCGTGGTGTAGAGGCCGAGCGACTGCAGCGCGACGACCGCCGCGAGCGCCATTGCGGGCATGACGAGATAATAGTCGAGCGACCGGCCCCAATTCGCGGCCACATAGAATTCGTGTATGGCCACGCCGGCGGCGAGCAGCATGGAGAGCTCGACGAGGCGGACGACGCCGGCGAGCACGATCGGAGAATAGGCCTTGCCAGGCGCGCCGTTGCTCGCGATCTCGGCGAGCAGCGGGCTGAGCTTCCGTTTTTGGGCGGCGCCCCCCTTGTTTTCAGGAGGCGCGCTTTTCATGTCGCTGACGGCGAAAGCGCACATTTTTTCGTTCTCCCGTTCGTCAAATCGCGAGTCCGGCGAGAGGCCGGCGCACGCTTGCGAGCGCCGCGCGGTAGCCGCGCAGCACGCCTTGGTTCATCGAGTCGATCGTGAAGCGGGCTCTCACGAAATTCGCCATGTCGTCGGCGAGCGCCGCGCGCGCTTCCGGCGTCATCCCGCGCACGGCCCGCATGGCCGCCGCGAGGGCGGCCGGGTCGCGCGGCGGCGCCAGCCGCGCCGCGTGCTTTCCAAAAATTTCCGGCACGCCGCCGACATTCGTGGCGACGATCGGCGTCTTCGCCGCGATGGCCTCGAGGACGATGTAGGGCAGGGATTCGGCGCGGCTTGGGACGACCAGTATCTTCCCAAGGGCCAGCGCGTCGCGAGCGGGGATGCGCGGATGAAAGGTCGCCCGGCCGTCAAGGCCGAGCCGCGCCGCCAGCGCGCGAAACCCTGCTTCGTCGAGTCCCGAGCCGACCAGCGCGAGGCGCGGATTTTCGGGCAGAGACGCAAAGGCGCGCAGCAGGTCTTCCACGCCCTTCGCGACGCGCATCTCGCCGATGAAGACGAAATCGGCCGCATCGGATGCTGGCGTCACCGGCGCGAACTCGCTCGCCGAGAGTCCGTTATGGACGACGGGCGCGAGCGTCCGCGGCGGCTCGATCGTTTCGGTGAAACGACGCCGCGCATAGTCGCTCTCGAAGGGCATCAGGTCCGTCACGCGGCCCATTATGCGCTCGGCGGTAAAGAAGACTCTTCCGGCCAGCGTATCGGCGCGGAAATGAAGCGTGCCGCCATGAGGCGTATAGACGCGCGCGACCGGACGCGGCGGGCGGGGGAATATGGGGAGGACACGGGGGAGACGCGCATAGAGGCCGCCCTTCGCGCCATGGCCGTGCACGACGTCCAGCGACAATTCGCGCGCCAGCGAGGCGATGCGCCAGGCGACGCGCAAATCGTCCGGATGGGGCAGCCGGCGCATGGGCAGGCGTGTGACGCCTAGCGTGAGATCGCGTGAAAGCGCGTCGAGAACGCGCGCGGCGTCGGCGCCGCCCGTCAGGGAGTCGACGACAAGGCCAACCTGGCAGCCGGCTTCAGCCTGGGCGCGCGTGAGATCGGCGACATGGCGGAACAGCCCGCCGACCGGCGCGCGCATGACATGGAAAACGCGCAGTCCCGAAGGCTCCGCCGCATCTTCCGTCGCATCCTGATCGTCGACTGCGGCCACAATTGACCTTTCTTTCCCGGAAAACCTAGAAAATTCGCTCTCGCACCGTAATCGTGTCGCCGGGCCGGACCGGCGTGTCGAGCGGCACGCGGCCGGTTACGGGATAGCCGTCGATGACGCGCGTGAGATCGACCGCGCCCTGGTAGCCGCGCGGGCCGAAGCCGCCCGCGATGGCGATGGCGGTGCGGGCGGTCATGGCCTCGACGAAGGGATATTGGCCGGCATTGGCGACTTCGCCCAGCACGAAGAAGGGACGGAAGGCCTCGACCTCGACAGAGACGCGGGGCTCGCGCACGAAGCCGTTGCGAAGCCGCGCCGCGATCTCGCGCTCGACATCGGGGACGGCGAGGCCCTGAACCGGAACCGAGCCGATGAGCGGCATGGCGATGCGGCCGGCGCCGTCGACCGAATAGGAGTTGGAAAGCGCGTCCTGGCCGAAGACGATGATGCGCAACCTGTCGCCGGCCGCGAGCGTATAGGGCTCGTAGGCGGAAGCGGCGAAAAGCTCCGGCCTGTAGGACCCGGGAACCGCGCAACCGGACAAGAATGCGCTCGTTGTCATCGCTATCGCCAAGGTGAGCGTCTTGCAGGCGACCTTTCTGGAGGCGACTGGCTTCGCCATTTCGGTTCCATGAGTTGTAGCAAATCGGATGACCGCCATTGGGCGACGATCCGGTTTTATTGTCTCATGGTTAACAAACTTTGACCCGCGCGGGCGGCGCCAGTTTAACCAGCCCTAAACCATAATCGCGTTACCACGGCGAAGTTGACCTCGGAGATGCGATGCGCGCGGGTGTTCCAATCGAGACGGAGGCGGTGACAAACGAGGTCGATTTGTCACATATCGGCCGCGCGCTCGCGAAGAAGCGCTGGTGGGTCGTCGGACCGACGCTCCTCGCGCTTCTGGGCGCGCTCGTCTTCGTCAACGTGGTCAAGCCGCGCTATACGTCGGACGCCAAGCTCCTTCTCGAAAATCAGGACGATTTCTTTACGCGCGTCGACAAGGGCGAGCGCGTGGACGCCAACGGCCCCGACCCAGAAGGCGTGCAGAGCCAGATCCAGCTTCTCACCTCGCGGGACCTGGCGCGGCGCGTGATCAGGCAGCTCGGCCTGCAGGGCAATGTCGAGTTCGATCCGCTCGCCAACGGCGTCGGCGCGCTGACGCGCGTCATGGTGCTGCTCGGGCTGACGCGCGACCCGACGCAGATGTCGCCGGAGGATCGCATTCTGGAAAAGTTCGGCGAGAGGCTCTCCGTGCTGTCGCCGACCAAGACGCGCGTTCTCTCCGTCGAGTTCTCGTCGCGCAATCCGGATCTCGCGGCGCGCGGCGCCAATGCGGTCGCGGAAACCTATATCGAGATGCAGCAGGAGGCGAAGCGCGATCTCGCGCGCGACGCCGCGCAATCGCTGGCGACGCTCGTCTCCGATCTGCATGCGCGGGTCGCCGAGGCCGAGGCGAAGGTCGAGGACTATCGCGCCAGGACGGGCCTTCTCGTCGGCGCGAACAATACGGTGATCTCCACCCAGCAGCTCGGCGAACTGAACAATCAGCTTTCCAACGCCCGCGCCGTGCAGGCGGACGCGCAGGCGAAGGCGAATATTCTGCGCGACATGCTGCGCCAGAACCGCGTCGGCGAAATTCCCGACGTCGCGAATAACGAGGTGATGCGGCGCATCTTCGAGCAGCGCGTCGCGCTTCGCGCACAGCTCGCGCTCGAGGCGCGCACGCTGCTGCCGCAGCATCCGCGCATCAAGGAGCTCAACGCCCAGCTTCAGGACCTCGACATGCAATGGCGCGCCGCCGCCGAGCGCACGGCGCGGACGCTGGAGAACGAGGCGCGCATCGCGTCGGTCCGCGTCGAAAATCTCACCAAGGTTCTCGAAGACCAGAAACGCGTCGCGGGCGCCGCCGGCGCCGAGGAGGTCAAGCTGCGCGATCTCGAGCGCGGCGCGCGGCTCTTGAAGGACCAGCTCGAGAGCGAGACCGCGAAATATCAGGAGGCGTTGGCGCGCGAGCGCGTCAAGGCGACGCCCGCCGACGCGCGCGTCATCCAGCGCGCGCTCGCCCCGCAACTGCCGTCCTTCCCCAAAAAGCTTCCCATCGTCGCTTTCGCGACGGTCGCCGCATTGATCCTTTCCGCGGGCGCGATCGTCGCCGGTGAGCTGCTGACGGGACGCGCGCGCGTCGCCTCGCCCGCGACTCCGCTCGACGCATTGGAGGCGGCGGCGCCTGCCCGCGTCGCAACGGAGGAGCCGCCAGTCGCGCCGGCGGCGGAGCCTCTCGTCGCGGTCGACGATGAGACGGCCGCGCCGCCGCGCCCGGCGTCCAGCGAAGCGAATATCGACGCCGTGCAACGGATCGACCGCGCGCGCGCCGCGCAGACGAGCGTGAAGGTTCTGGTGACGCCCTGCGAGAAGGAAGGCAAGCTCGCCGAGACCGCGATCGCGCTCGCCCGCAATCTCGCGCGGCGCGGCCGCACGGTCCTTGCGGCCGCCGATCGCGGCGCGGCGGCTTTCGACGCGCTGGTTCACGCGCCGGACGGCCCGCCCAAGGGCATGTCGGATCTGGCGGCCGGCGCCGCGGATTTCGCCGAGGTCATTCACCGCGACGTCGGTTCGCGTCTGCATGTCCTGCCCGGCGGCGTGGCGGAGGGCGAGGAGCGAAACGCTCTCGCGCTCATCGTCGCCGCGCTCGCGCATACTTACGATTTCGTGGTCTTCGCGGCCTCGGCCGAGCAGGCCCTGCGCCTCGCCCCGCATGTCGATCTCGCCTTCGTTCTCGGCGACGACGATGCGGCCGAGACCTTGCGGGCGCGGCTGGCGCAGGAAGGCGCGGACGCGCGCCTTCTCGAAGGCGTTCAGGACGTCGACGGTCTGGCCGCGGCCTGATCCGCTCTCAATTCGTCAGAGCCGCGCGCGAAGCCGCCGTGCGCGATAATAGAAGCGGGACAGGGCGGGGCTCCGCTTCACGCGCCGTTTGAGACGCAGATAGGCGGAAAAGAGCGGCGCGGCGACCGCGCCCCGCGCCGACACCGGCATGACGACGTCGCATAATTCGATCGTTTCGTCGCAGACGGCGCTCTTGTAGCGCGCCTCGCCCGTTCCGAGATCGAAATGCGTCATGCCGCGCGAGACAAGGTTTCGCATCAAGGCGTGCAGCAGGAGATCGCCCGGCGAGGAGCGCGCGATCGCTTCATCCATCTCGAAGGAATTCAGCATGCCTGAAAAGCGTCCGCCCCGGACGACGCCCGCATAGGCCGCGACGACGCGTCCGCCGACGGAGAGCGCATGCAATTCGAGCGCGCCGTCGCCCGCTTCCCGGCTGAGCCTGTCCAGCAATTGGCCCACGGCGAGGCGATCGAAGGAGATGTCGACGCCCAGTTCGGAAAAGCGCGCGGACTTCTGGCGGATCAGCGCCGCGAGAATTTCCGCCCCGCGCGCGCCGGTCGCGCAATGCTCATAAGAGAGCGCGCCCATCTCCGCGAGGCGGGCCTCCTTCTTCTTCAGCTTCTTGCGCGTATCCTTCGACAGGCGCTCCGTGAGATCCTCGACGCGCGAGGGCAGCGTGGTTCCATAGGCGAAGCTCGGACTCGGCCGCGCCCACGCGAAGGCGAGGGGATTGTCGACGTCTTCGAAGCGGCGCGGCTGATTGCGCAAATAAATGAGGTCCGGCGGATTGTCCGCGGCCCGCGCCGCCTCAATGAGAAGGGCGCGCATGCCGCGCTCGTCGTAGCGCGCGTCGGGATCCAGCAGCGGGAGATTGAAATTGCTCTCGCGTCCGCCGAGAAAAAGCGCGAAATCGACGCCCGCGCGCCTCTGAATGCACAAGGGCAGGATCGCGCGCGGGCGCCCGGATTCGTCGCGCGCGACGATGACGAAGGGCCGCGCGCCTTCGGCCCGCCCGATCGTGTCGGACCAGGCGGACAGGAAGGAATAGGTCTGATAGGGACTGATCGCCGCGCGCTCGAGAAGCTCGGTCCAATCCTGCCGCGCATCGGCGAGACGCGTGAAGACGCTAATCATTCCGGCGGGCCGGCTTGAAGGCAAGGGCCGTGCAAACGCGTTCTCCCGAAGGTCGAAACTCGTAACCATGTCGCGGCCAGCATTTCCCCGCCCGAAAGCGCCTCACGCTTAATATCTGACATAAGTCGCATAACAGATAGTTAGAATCTTCGTCCTAAATCCCGGAAGCTTTCAGGCGCGGGTTTCGGAGGGCCAATGGCGACGTGGCGGGAGCGGGCGATCGTCGCCGGCATGCATCTCTTTCAGGCGAGCGGCGCGCATCGGCTCGCCGCCCCTCTCACGCGCGGCCTTGGCGCCATTCTCATGTTCCATCGCGTCCGGCCGGACAGGGGCGAGGCCTTCGCGCCGAACGCCGGCCTGGAAATAACCCCGGCTTTTCTGGACAGCCTGCTCGCCCACCTTCGCGCGCAGGGCTACGACATTCTCGCGCTCGACTCCGCGCTCGATCTTCTGCGCGCCCAAGAGAGGCCGTCGCGCCCCTTCGTGGCGCTGACCTTCGACGACGGCTATCGCGACCTCTTCGACCATGCGCTGCCCATATTGGAGCGCCATCGCGCGCCCTTCACGGCCTATGTCGCGGCGGGCTTCGCCGATCGCCGGGCGCGGCTCTGGTGGCTCGAGATGGAGCAGGCCGTCCGGCGCCTGCCGCGCGTCGACGTCACTGTGGGCGGGCGGCGCATCGCCCGCGACTGCGCGACGGGCGCCGAAAAAACTGCGGCCTTCAACGACGTCTATTGGGCGATCCGGCACGGGGACGAGGCGCAATTGCTCGACGTCGTCGCGGAACTCGCGGCGAAGGCCGGAATCGACTCGCGCGCCTTGACGCGCGACGCCTGTCTCGGCTGGGACGAGATCGCGACGCTCGCGCGCCACGAACTCGCGACCATCGGCGCGCATTCCGTCACTCATCCGCGCCTCGCCAAGCTCGACGCGGACGAGGCGCGGCGCGAGATGGCGGAGAGCCGCGACCGCATCGCGCAGGCGGCCGGCGCGGCGCCCCGGCACTTCTGCTATCCCGTCGGCGATCCGACCTCGGCCGGGCGGCGGGAGTTCGCGCTCGCCGCCGAGTTGGGCTTCGCGAGCGCCGTCACCACGCGGCCGGGAATGATCTTCCACGAGCATCGCGACCATCTGCACAGCCTTCCGCGCCTCTCGGTCAACGGCAAGCATCAGAGCCTCGCCGCGCTCGACGTGCTGTTGAGCGGCGCGCCCTTCGCGCTGATGAATCGCGGCCGCCGCGTCGCGGCCTGACGAGGGAGAGACGCGATCAGTTTCGATCCTTTCGAAGCCGGCTGGCGGGAGACGGAGCAGGGCGAGACGCGCGGCGTGCTGCCGCCGGCGATCACAGCCGCGACGTTCTCGGTCGGCCTGACGCTCGTCGTCGTCCTTGCGCTTCACATGATGGCGGCGGCGGAGCTGGAGCCCCTTTCGGCGACCGACGCCGCCATGCTCCGCTATGCCGAGACGGGCCATTTTCCGCTCCAGGCGGCGGCGGAGGCGGATGGCCGCCGCGCTTTGGCGACGGGCGCGGCTCTGCAGACCTTCGGGGCGCTGTTTATCGCGCTGATGTCGGGCGCCTACGGCGCCCGGCGCGGGTTTTCCAGCGCCCGCGCGCGGGGTTGGAGCAACGCCTTCTGGATGGCGAGCGTCACGGCGATATGCCTCTCGCTCTCCATTTTTCATGGGCTTACGCCACAGAAACTGGACTATCTGATCGGTTCGGACGGGTTGAGCGCCCATGCGGCGCCGGTCGTCATCCTCCTCAAGCGCGGCCTCTTCGCGGCTGGCCTCGCGGCGTTCTGCTGCGTGCTCGCCCATGACATGGGCTACCGGCTGCGCGAGGCCTGCGTCGATTTCGGCCTCATGGCGGCGGACGAGGAGCGCGGCCGTCGCGAAAAGCTGGAGCCCTCCGAAAGCGCAGGCCGGTCGCGCCGGATCGCGGAGGATGGCGAGCGGTCGCAGGAGGAGGGCGGTTTCGGCCACCGTCAGGCGCCCCCGCCCCGGAGCGCGCCGACGAGCGAGGAAGCCCACGCCCGCGCCGTGCTGGGCGTCGGAGCCGACGCTACGAGGCGCGAGATCGAGCGCGCCTATCGCGCCCAGATGAAGCGGGCGCATCCGGACCATGGCGGCTCGGCGGCGCACGCCGCAGCCCTCAACGCCGCCCGCGATCTGCTTCTGGGGCGCTGACAAGCGGAAACCGGGCCATTTGGCCGCCGGCCCTCTAGCAAAGCTGGGCCAGAGGGCCTATTTTTGACAGAAATCAGACAGCGGAGCGGGATCGATGAGCATGGCGGGCGTTCTAATCTGTGTGGCCATTGCGATGTCGGCGGCGTTGGGCGTCTATCTGCGCAAGCGTCAGACCGACAATGTCGCGGCGAACCGCGACGCGGTGCCGCCCGATTTCGCCCGCGAGGTCACGCTCGAAGAACATCGCCGCGCCGCCGACTACACCATCGCGCGCACGCGCTTCGCCATGGGAGAGACGCTCTACGACGCCATTCTCTCCATCCTTTGGCTCACGGCCTTCATGGGGCCGCTCTATGCGCTCGTCTCGCAGGCCATCGCGCCGGGGATGACGCGCAGCGTCGTCTTCGTGCTGGCGGCGGGCTTTGTCAGCCATGTTTTCGAACTGCCTTTCTCCATCGCCAACGCTTTCCTGCTGGAGGCGCGGTTCGGCTTCAACCGGCTCACCCCCAAGACCTTTCTTCTCGATGAAATAAAGAGCGTCGCCCTCGGCTTCGTCATCGGCGCGCCGCTGCTTTTCGGCATGTTCCGGCTGCTCGAGGCGTTTCCTAAGACGTGGTGGCTCTTCGCCTATATCGCCTTCATGGCGCTGACCATCGCCATGACAATCATCTATCCGACCTTCATCGCGCCGCTCTTCAACAAGTTCACGCCGCTGGAGGAGGGCTCGACCAAGGCCCGCATGGAGGCGCTGCTGCAAAAATGCGGCTTCGAGTCCAAGGGTCTCTACGTCATGGACGCCTCCAGGCGCTCGGCCCACGGCAACGCCTATTTCACCGGCTTCGGCAAGGCGAAACGCATCGTCTTCTTCGATACCCTTCTCGAGAAGCATTCGCTCGAAGAGATCGAGTCGATCCTCGCCCATGAGCTCGGCCATTTCAAATATGGCCATGTGCGGCAGATGATCCTTCAGGCGGCGATCATCGCCTTCATCGGCTTCGCCATTCTCTACTGGGCCTTCGGCAACCCGACCTTCGTGACCTGGTTCGGCCTGCCGGCTGATCCCGGCGTGGTGCTCGTCGCGCTGCTCATCGCCAAGGAGCCGGTCTCGCATCTCCTGCATCCGCTCCTCGCCTATCGGTCGCGCAAGAATGAGTTCGAGGCCGACGATTTCGCTCGCCGGATGGTCGGCAAGGAGCCAATGATCTCCGCGCTGACGCGGCTGACGCGCGACAATCTCGCGACGCTCACGCCCGATCCGCTCTACGCCAAGTTCTATTTCTCGCACCCGCCCGTGCCCGTGCGCGTGGCGCAGTTGAAGGGCGCGGAAGGGTAGGGCGCCGCAGAGACAGGAAGCAAAAAGGGGCCGCGATGACGGCCCCTTTATCATTTTCAGCGGTCAAACGGCAGCCCGGCCGCTTTGCGACGTCACCAGCGACGGTAGTGGGGACGATAAAACGGCCGGCGGAAGACGGCGCCGCCGTGAGGACCGACATAGGCCGCGCCGCCATAGCGTCCGCGATAGGCCGTCCCGCCATAGGGCCCGCGCACGACGGAGCCGGCGGGGCCCGCGCAACCGGCGCGATAGGGGCCGCGCGCGCAGACGACGGCTTCGGCGATGTCGGTGGCGGCCAGCAGGGAGGCGCTCGCCAGGGCGGCCGCCAGAAGTATCTTCTTCATCATATTTCTCCCTTTGAGACCCGCCCGTCGCGCGCCGGAGCGAAAGCTCTGGCCTCCCTCGCGATGGCGGGAGATTAGACCGGTTGGGCGGCGCCGAACCGCGTCGTCGCAAAAGATGACAGACCTTTGTGATGAGAATGCGCTCCCGCTTTTGGATCGCGCGCCATTTCTTATTTCGCGCACGGAGGGAAGGCGCTCCGGGACGAAAGCTCCGGAGCCGCGATCGTATCATGCGGCAATCTTATGCAACTCCTGCCCATCGCCCCGTCACCCTGCGGGAATTGCCGGCAAAGTCGTCGCATTCGCGCCAATCCGATTGACGAGCCCGCCCTCGCCGCCGCTAATTTCCGTTGCGGCGCAATACGTCCTTGTCGCGAAGGCGGTGCTTCCCTTGTCGATCCAAATCGCCCTCCACCACGTCACCCATTATAAATATGATCGCCCTGTCGATCTCGGGCCGCAGATCGTGCGCTTGAGGCCCGCGCCGCATTGCCGGACGCGCGTCACCGGCTATTCGCTGAAAATCCTGCCCGCCGGGCATTTCATCAACTGGCAGCAGGATCCCCACGGCAATTGGCAGGCGCGGCTCGTCTTTCCGGAGAAGGCGCGGGAGTTCAAGATCGAGGTCGATCTCCTCGCGGAGATGGCGGTCTTCAATCCCTTCGACTTTTTCGTCGAGCCCTATGCCGAGGAGTTTCCCTTCGTCTACAAGGCGGAGCTCGCGACCGAGCTCGCCGCCTATCTCGAGATCGAGCCCGCCGGCGCCGCGCTTGACGACTATTTGCGGACGATCCCGCGCGAGAGGCGGCGCACGATCGACTTCCTTGTCGATCTCAATGCGCGCCTGCAGAAGGACATACGCTACGTCATCCGCATGGAGCCCGGCGTGCAGACGCCGGACGAAACGCTGACCTTGCGCGCGGGCTCCTGCCGCGACTCGGCCTGGCTGCTCGTGCAAATCCTGCGGCGCCTCGGCTTCGCGGCGCGCTTCGTCTCCGGCTATCTCGTCCAGCTCAAGGAAGACCTCGATCCCATCGAAGGACCGATGGGCGCGGATCACGACTTCACCGATCTCCACGCCTGGACGGAAGTCTATCTTCCGGGCGCGGGCTGGGTCGGCCTCGACGCCACCTCGGGCCTTTTCTGCGGCGAGGGCCATCTGCCGCTTTGCGGCGCGCCGCATTACCGCTCCTGCGCGCCGGTGTCGGGCCTCGTCGAGCCCGCCGAGTGCGACTTCAATTTCGAGATGCGCGTCGACCGCATTCGCGAGGCGCCGCGCATCACGGCGCCTTTCTCCGATGAAGCCTGGGGTCGGCTCGACAGGCTCGGCGAAGCGGTCGACGCGGATTTGAAGGCGCATGACGTGCGCCTCACAATGGGCGGCGAGCCGACTTTCGTGTCGATCGACGATTTCCAGTCGCCGGAATGGAACACCGCGGCCGTCGGTCCGACCAAGCGCGCGCGTTCCGACGATCTCATCAAGCGTCTGCGCAACCGCTTCGGTCCCGGCGGCTTTCTGCATTACGGACAGGGTAAATGGTATCCGGGCGAAAGCCTGCCGCGCTGGGCCTTCGCGCTCTATTGGCGCAAGGACGGCAAGCCGATCTGGAAGAACCCCGATCTCGTTTCCGGCATGACGCCCAATACGGAAGTCGCCAATCCGCTCAACGCCGGGCGCTTCTGCTTCGAGCTCGCGGAGACGCTCGGCGTCGGCAAGGATTTTGTGATCCCGGCCTATGAAGACCCCGCGCATTGGATGCTGAAGGAAGGTCAGCTTCCGATCAATGTCGATCCGGGCGATCCGAAGATCGAAGATGCGGAGGAGCGCGCCCGCATGATGCGCGTTTTCGAGCGCGGGCTCGGAACGCCGACAGGCTATGTGCTGCCGATCCAGCGCTGGAACGCGCGCGCCGAGCGGCGTTGGGTTTCCGAGCGCTGGCCGCTGCGGCGGGGGCGACTGTTCCTCACGCCCGGCGATTCGCCTGTCGGCTTGCGCCTGCCGTTGAACGCGCTGCCCTGGGTTCCGCCCTCGGTCTATCCCTATATCCACAATCAGGACACGTTGGAGGATCGCGGACCGCTGCCCGACCCGGCGCATTTCCAGCAGATCTACAGCGAGACGCGCGCGAGCCGGCAGGAGCCGCTCGGCCAGTCGATCGTCGAAGGCGTTGTGCGCACGGCGCTCGCGGTCGAGCCGCGCGACGGCGCGCTCTGCGTCTTCATGCCGCCTGTTTCCCGTTTGGAGGATTATCTGGAGCTGCTCGTCGCGGTGGAGACGACGGCGGAGGAGCTCGGCATGCCGCTGCATATCGAAGGCTATCCGCCGCCTGTCGATCCACGTCTCGACGTCGTGAAGGTGACGCCCGATCCCGGCGTCATCGAAGTCAACATCCACCCGGCCGGCTCTTGGCGCGAGGCGGTGGAGAACACGACAGCGCTTTACGAGGAGGCGCGGCTCGCGCGGCTCACCACAAGCAAATTCATGACGGATGGGCGCTGCGTCGGCTCGGGCGGCGGCAATCATGTCGTGCTCGGCGGCGCGACGCCCATGGACTCGCCGTTCCTGCGCCGTCCCGATCTGCTCAAGAGCCTCGTGCTCTATTGGCAGCGGCATCCCTCGCTTTCCTATCTCTTCTCGGGCCTCTTCATCGGCCCGACGAGCCAGAGTCCGCGCATCGACGAGGCGCGTCACGACGCGCTTTACGAACTCGAAATCGCGCTCGCCAATACGCCGGGGCCGGCCGAGTGGGGCTATCCGATCTGGCTCGTCGACCGGCTCTATCGCAATCTGCTTATCGACGTTTCCGGCAATACGCATCGCTCGGAAATCTGCATCGACAAGCTCTATTCGCCCGACGGCCCGACGGGCCGTCTCGGCCTCGTCGAATTCCGCGCCTTCGAGATGCCGCCCGACGCGCGCATGAGCCTCGCGCAGCAACTCCTGTTGCGCGCGCTCGTCGCCTGGTTCTGGCGCGAGCCTCAGGAAGGCGGTTGCGTGCGGTGGGGAACGGCGCTGCACGACAAATTCATGCTGCCGCATTACGTCTGGAGCGATTTTCTGGGCGTGCTCGACGACCTCAGGCGCGCAGGTTATGCTTTCGACGCGGAATGGTTCAGGGCGCAATATGAATTTCGCTTCCCGCTCGCGGGCCGCGTCGAGCATGGCGGCGTGACGCTCGAAATCCGCCACGCGCTCGAACCGTGGCATGTGCTTGGCGAAGAGGGCGCCGTCGGCGGGACGGTGCGCTATGTGGACTCGTCGGTCGAACGTCTCGAAGTGAAGGCGATGCACGTCGTCCCCAATCGTCACGTCGTCGCCTGCAACGGCCGTCGCGTGCCGCTCGCCTCCACGGGCGTCGTCGGCGAGGCGGTGGCGGGCGTGCGCTTCAAGGCGTGGCAGCCGGCCTCTGGCATGCATCCGACGATTCCCTGTCACACGCCGCTCACCTTCGACATCGTCGATAGCTGGAGCAACCGCTCGCTGGGGGGCTGCGTCTATCACAGCGCGCATCCGGGCGGGCGCAATTACGACACCTTTCCGGTCAATTTTCACGAGGCCGAATCCCGGCGCCTCTCGCGCTTCCAGGATCACGGCCACACGCCCGGCCGCGTCGAGCCGCCGCGCGAGGAACAAGCGGGCGAGTTTCCCCTGACGCTGGACCTGCGGAGGCGCTTTGGCCGTTGAGCTTGAAGCTGACGCGGCGATCCCTGGCGCGGCGACGCCCGGCGAGGAGTCGCGAAGACTCGCCGCCTGGATCGCGGATTACCGGCCGATAGCGGGCGTTCCCGACGAGCTGATCGGCCCGGACGGACGTCCGCGCGCGCATTGGTCGACGCTGCTCGACACGCTGGCGGGACTGGGGCAGGCGGGCGTGGAGAACCGCTTCGCCGCCGCCGAGCGCCGCATCAACGATATGGGCGTGACCTATCGCGTGCATGGCGAGACGCGCGAGCGGCCCTGGCCCCTGAGTCGCCTGCCGCTGCTGCTGACGGAAGCGGACTGGCGCGAGATCGCGGCGGGCGTCGCGCAGCGCGCGGAGCTGCTCGATCTTATCCTGCACGACGTCTATGGCGAGGGGCGCCTCATCGCGGCGGGCGCGTTGCCGGCGGCGGCGGTCGCGGGCTCGCCCGAGTTCCTTCGCCCCATGTGCGGCGTCAAGCCTCTCGGCGGACATTGGCTGCGTTTCTACGCGGTCGACATCGGGCGCGGCCCCGACGGCAAATGGTGGGTGCTGGGCGACCGCGCGCAGGCGCCCTCGGGCGCGGGCTACGCGCTCGAGAACCGCCTCATCCTCGCGCGCGCTTTTCCGAGCCTCTATCGCGAGATGAAAGTGCGGCGGCTCGCGGGCTTCTTCCGCGATTTCCGCGCCGGCCTCGCGGCGGCGGCGACGCGCGGCGATCCGCGCATCTGTCTCATGACGCCGGGCCCGTGGAGCGAGACCTATTCGGAACAGGTCTATCTCGCGCGCTATCTCGGCTTTCTGCTCGTCGAAGGCGAGGACCTCGCTACGAGCGAGGGCAAGCTCCATGTGCGCACCGTCGCGGGGCTGAAGCGCGTCGACGTCGTCTGGCGGCGCGTCGACGCCGACTGGCTCGATCCGCTGGAGGCGAACGCCGCCTCGAAACTCGGCGCGCCGGGCTTTTTCGACGCGATCCGCAACGGCTCGGTCGCCATGGCGAACATGCCGGGCGCGGGGCTGATCGAATCCCGCGCCTTGATGAGCTTCCTGCCCGCGCTCGCGCGGCGCCTGCTCGGCGAAGATTTGCGCCTGTCCAATGTCGCGACCTGGTGGTGCGGGCAGGACGCCGAGCGAAACGAAATCCTGCGCGCCTTCGACAGCCGCGCCATTTCAGGCGCCTTCGGCGACAAGGCCGAGGGGCTCGACGGCGCCCCGGCGGCGATCGGCGCCGAGCTTGGCGCCGAACATCGCGCGCGCCTCATCCGCGCCATGCAAAGGCGGGGCATTGACTATGTCGGGCAGGAGATCGTGAAGCTCTCGACGACGCCCGCCTGGGACGGCGGCGCCTTGGCGCCGCGCCCCTTCACGTTGCGCGTCTTCGCCGCGGCGACGCAAGAGGGCTGGAAGGTCATGCCTGGCGGCTTTTGCCGGGTCTCGGATCGGCGCGACGCGCGCGCCGTCTCCATGGACGCCGGCGCGCAGTCGGCCGACGTATGGGTGCTCGGCGGCGACGCCGTCGAAAGCGCGACGACGCTGCTGCCGGCCAAGAACGACGCGCCCGTGGTGCGCGTGCCGGGCAATCTGCCAAGCCGCGCCGCCGACAATCTCTTCTGGATGGGCCGCTATCTCGAACGCGCCGAAGCGACGCTGCGCGTCGTGCGCTGTCTCTGCAACCGGCTCACCGAGACGCCGGGCAACGCCATACAGGGGCGCCAGCCCATCGAGCGCTGCGAGCGCCTGCTCATCGCCTGGGGCGCCGCCGCGCCCTTCGCCGCCCTGCATCCCGGCGCGGCGATCGCGCTCGCCGCCGCGAGCGACGCCGATTTTTATGGCTCCGCGCGCGCGATCGCGGGCCAGGCGAAGCGCGCGGCCTCCATCGTGCGCGAGCGCCTGTCGCAGGATATGTGGCAATTGCTGGCGCGTCTCGAGATCCGGCTCGAGCGCGCATCCGCCGGCGCGCCGCTGGAGCCGGAAATCCTGGAGATGACCGAGCGCGCGCTGCATACGCTCGCCGCGCTTTCCGGGCTCATGGACGAGAATTTCAATCGCGTCGCCGGCTGGGCCTTCATCGACCTCGGCAAGCGCGTCGAGCGTGCGATCAACACCTGCCGATTCGCGCGTCAATTCGCGGCCGACGATCCGACGATGGAGACGCTCGACGCGCTGCTCGAACTCGTCGACTCCCAGATCAGCTATCGCTCGCGCTATCTCGCGGGGCCGGCGCTGGCGCCGACGCTCGACATCGCCATGCTCGATCCGTTCAATCCGCGCTCCGTGGCCTTTCAGGCGCGGCGGATCGACGAGCATCTTTCCGGCCTTCCCGCGCTCGTCGATGACGGCATGATGGAGCCGCAGCGCCGCCTCGCCGTGTCGCTGCGCGCCGATCTCGAAGCGGAGGACGCCCGCTTCGTCGACGCCGTGCGCGTCCTTTTCGTCGAACAGCGATTGATGGCGCTCGCCAACGCCATTTCCGAGCGGTATTTTTTGCACGCCACCGACCCGGCGCCCGCGGACAAGCGATCGAAGCTCGCGTGATCTACGACATTCGCCACGTCACGACCTACAGCTACGAAGCGAGCGTCGCTTCCACCCGTTGCGCCATCCGGCTGACGCCGCGCGACAGCAAGGGGCAGCGCGTGCTGGAAAGCCGGGTCGAGACCGCGCCGCTTGCGGAGACGATGCGCGAGAGCGTGGATTTCTTCGGCAATCGCGTCGTCGAGGCGACGATCCGCGAGCCCCATGCGCAATTGCGCGTCTCGGTCTCGGCCCGCGTCGAGGTCGAGCGGGAAGAGCCGCCGGCCGCCGGCCTCACCCCGGCCTGGGAGGCGGTCGCGCGCGCGGCCGGCGCGGCGAGGACGCTCGGCCCGGACTCGCCCGTGCATGGGCTCTTTCCCAGCCGCCAGGCGCCGCTCCATGCGCCGGCGGCCGATTACGCCCGCGAGAGCTTTCCGCCGGGCCGTCCGGCGCTGGAGGGCGCCGAGGAGCTGATGCGGCGCATCAAGGCCGACTTCGTCTATGATCCGCACGCGACCCATGTCGCGACGCCGCTCGCGGACGCCTTTGCCGCTCGCGGCGGCGTGTGTCAGGACTTCGCGCATATCATGATCGCCGGCCTGCGCGGCCTCGCTCTGCCGGCGGCCTATGTCAGCGGCTATATCCGCACCGCGCCGCCGCCGGGCCAGCCGCGCCTGGAGGGCGCCGACGCGTCCCATGCCTGGGTGGCGGTCTGGTGCGGCGAGCCTTTCGGCTGGATCCATCTCGATCCGACGAACGCCATGTATGTTGACGGCGACCACATCGTCGTCGCCATCGGTCGCGACTATGCGGACGTCGCGCCGATCGACGGCGTCGTCGTCGGCGCGGGGCGCCAGGCGCTGAGCGTTTCCGTCGACATCAAGACAGTGGGCGGCGCACAATGAATGTCCATGCGCCCCTCGAAAGCCAGAGCGAGCAGAGGCGCCTTGTCGCGCTGTCGGCGCTGGCGCTTCTCGTCGGCGTCGTCGCGGGCGTCGTCGGCGCATCGTTCCGCCTCGCCTTGCAGGCCGCCGACCGGCTTCGCGACATCGTCGTCATCTGGGCGCAAGGCAGGGCTTCGATCGGCTTTCTTCTCGTCGTCGCGCTTTGCGCCGTCGCGGCTTTCGTCGCCGCCTGGATGGTGCGCCGGTTCTCGCCGCACGCTTCGGGCAGCGGCATTCCGCATGTGGAGGCCGTGCTGCAGGGCAAGGCGCCGCCGGCGCCTTTCATCCTTCTGCCGGTCAAATTCCTCGGCGGCTGTCTCGCCATCGGCGCCGGGCTGGCGCTCGGGCGCGAAGGGCCGAGCGTGCAGATGGGCGCCGTCATCGGCCATCTCACCGGCGATGTTTTCCGCCGCAACTGGCCGGACTGCCGCGCGCTGCTCGCCGCCGGGGCGGGGGCGGGGCTCGCCACCGCTTTCAACGCGCCCATGGCCGGCGCCGTCTTCGTGCTCGAGGAGCTCGTCCAGAAATTCGAGCGTCGCACGGCCATCGCGGCGCTGGCGGCTTCCGCCACCGCCATCGCGGTCGCGCATCTTCTGCTCGGCGACAGACCCGACTTCCAGCTTCCGGCTCTCGATTATCCGGCGCCGGCGATCGGGCCGCTGTTCTTCGTCCTTGGCGGGCTGATGGGGCTCTTCGGCGTCGTCTATAACCGGTTTCTGCTGGGAGTCCTCGGAGCTTTCGAGAGCGTGCGCCTGCCGGGAGAGGTCCGCGCCGCCCTGACCGGCGCGGCCGTAGGCGCGCTGGCCTGGTTCGCGCCGGGCCTTGTCGGCGGGGGCGACGGACTCACTCTGGCGGCGCTTGCGGGGACGCAGGATCTTTTCGTTCTGCCCTTCGTGTTGCTGCTGAGATTCGGCCTTGGCGCCGCCTCCTACGCCGCCGGGACGCCGGGCGGCCTCTTCGCGCCGCTGCTGGCGCTCGGCGCGCAGGCGGGCCTGTTCTTCGGCGCCGTCTTCGGCCTGCTGCTGCCCTGGGTCGACATCCAGCCCCAGGCCTTCGCTATTGTCGGCATGACAGCTTTCTTTACCGGCGTGGTGCGCGCGCCGCTGACCGGCGTGGTCCTCGTCACCGAGATGACGGGGTCCGTGATCCTGTTATTGCCAATGCTCGCCGCCTGCTTCGCGGCGATGCTGGCGCCGGCGCTGCTCGGCGACGCCCCGGTCTACGAATCGCTCCGCGAGCGGCTCCTGCGCCGCGCCTGATGCGTCAGCGCGACTTTAAGCGGATGAATTCAGAATGAATATTGGCGTCAGGCGCCGTTCAGCCCGCCCATGCGATCGTTCCTCCGGCTTGGGGCGACGACATGGAGCACGCAATATGAAGAACGCTCTTTTCGCACTGGCTCTTCTCATCGCCGGCGCCGCTTTCGTCCAGCCGAGCTTCGCCGCGACCGAGGAGCCCGCCCCGGCGGCGAGCGAGCCCGCGAAAGCGAAACCCGCCAAGCACAAGGCGCAGCGTCATGGCCATGCGAAGCACGAACGCCACTCCGCGACCATGAAGACGCACAAGGCCGGCTGACAAACCCTCCTCCTATTCCCAAGAAAAAGGCGCCGGGATCGCTCCTCGGCGCCTTTGTTGTTCCGCTCGTCGCGGCGTGCGGCCGGCGCCGGCGCGGAGAATTTCTCACGACAATTCGGCTCCACTTTTGTGAAGATTTGCTTGTCGCCGCAAGGCGTCGTAACCTGTGTCGGCAAGCGCGTGCGCGACCTGTTTGGCGGCCGTACCGGAGCGTGGATAATTGGCTCCGGCGCGGGATTGGGCTTGACAAAGACCAAGGCCTCCGCTGTACTGCCGCACGCGTAACGCAGAAAAAACGGCGCTTTAAGAGC
>Ga0123398_1008002_pt1 | contig 24587 bp, 20 predicted proteins | sample T5LHNO3metaT_FD_89926 | JGI IMG/M metagenome (GOLD analysis project Ga0123398, IMG submission 89926) | Methane-oxidizing artificial microbial communities from Washington, USA to study methane cycling - T5-LHNO3 metaT (Metagenome... | ecosystem: Engineered > Modeled > Simulated communities...
AAGCGTAACGATTATAGGTGAAAAATGATAAGAAGCATGACCGCTTTCGCGGACGGCGAAATAAGCGCCGACAATCTGACCATCCTTTGCGAATTACGTTCGGTCAACCATCGTTACAGCGATCTTAGCGTCAAGTTGCCCGAGCGACTACGCTTTGTGGAAGCCGACGCCCGCCGCCTGATTGCCGACAAACTGAAGCGCGGCAAAATCGAATGCGCCTTGAGTTACAAAAAGCAAGCCAGCGATAACAGCTTCAATATCAATCGGGAAATAATCGAAAAGTTGCTGACGGCTACCGCGGGTATCGAAGCGATGATGAGCAATCCGCAGCCGTTTTCCGCATTAGAGGTGCTGGCGTTTCCGGGGGTGCAGCAAGAAACCGAAACCGACAAGGAAGCGCTACGCGAAAAAATTGTCCAGTTACTGGACTTAACGCTGGATAAAATGCTGGAAACCCGCGCCCGCGAAGGGGCGCAACTGGCGCAATTATTAGAAGATCGTTGTCAAAAGATTAATTTGTTGGTCGAAGCGGCCCACAAACGTATGCCGGATGTGTTGCACAACCTGCGTAGCAAGCTTACCAGCCGGGTGTTGGAGATGGTGGCCGAACCTAATTTTGATCGCTTGGAGCAGGAGTTGGTGTTGCTGGCGCAAAAACTTGATGTGGCCGAAGAACTGGATCGCTTGGAAACCCATGTCGCCGAAGTGCTGCGCACCTTGAAACAACCGGAACCCACCGGCCGCCGTCTGGATTTTTTAATGCAGGAAATGAACCGGGAAGCTAACACCTTGGGCTCCAAGTCCGCTGACCGGGAAATGACGCAGATTTCCATCGATTTGAAGGTGCTGATCGAGCAAATGCGAGAGCAAATTCAGAATATTGAATAATGTTTCAGGCTGTCCCGGACAGTCCCACCAACTAAACGAAGCCCAGTAAGTCTGGGCTTTTTTATGCCTAGACATTCCCAAGTAATCCCAAAAGAGCGCAAGTTTTAGGTGTACCACTGGGTGTACCAATGGCATAATTGTTCAAAATTTGGTGGTACACCACATAGGGAGCGCGAATCATGGCAAAGCTGACTGATATACAGATAAAGGCATGGATTAAAAACGGCGAACGCTTTGAAGGTAAAAGCGATGGTGACGGGCTTTATCTGAGCTATCGTGAAAATTTTGCCGCACCTATCTGGAGGCTTCGCTACAAAATTAAAGGCGTCTCAAGATGGGTGACAATGGGCAGCCTTTGATTACGACACCACAAAGCGGCCGGACCACCAGCTGACGCAAAGCCGAGAAACTGCACACGTTTTTCTTAAGCTCACGGTGCACAACTCACCACCAATTCGTCACTGTATTGACCCACTTCCAAATCTTTCACCACATAAACCGCCGTATAACGGCGCAACTCTGGCTTACCGGCAACCAAAAGCGGGCGGTTATCGACATAGCGAGTTGGGGTATCACGGGCTAGAAACACAAATTCGCTTTCATTCTCCCGCTGAGAATAGATATTGATGCCGTCGCTTTTGAATTTTTGAAAACTCAACACCACATTACCACCGGTCTGATCCGCAGCCTTCAGCACCGGCTTGGCATCGGTTAAATCCGTATTGATTTCCGCGCCGACGATACCCAACAGACTAACCAGTGCCTCCGTATAACCGGGGTGGGCCTTGATCCGTCGCGCCAATGCTCTTACCTTATTTTCGAACCGCGATAAGCCTGCTTTTCAGCGGTCGCATGATGCGCGGCTGCGGCGGCAATATTGGCGGCGGATACTTTGCAATGCAGTTCTTGGTTCTCGGTGTTGCAAACTGCAAGATTCAGCAGTTGCGCTACCTAACTAGTGTTCCGCTCACATTACAGTCAGCAAATCCTGAATCTGCTGCCTAACATCCCGGCCTTGACTATCCTGCTCGACCGCCATGATAAACAAGCAGCGTCCTTGGCTAGATTTCGCCCACAATTCACCCACCGCACGCTTTTCGGCTGAATCGTCGTTGCTAGCGTAGGCTTCACCCTTATATTCGACGACCAGCATCCGGCCGTCTTGCAGTTCGCAGACAAAATCCGGATAAAAGCGGTTATGAGCTAGTGGTAGCCAAAACGAAGCATGATCCCGGCGCACCAAGTTCCTTATCCAGTATTTCACTTCTAACAAACTTTCTATCGCTTGCGCGCATTCAAACTCTTCGCCTTGGGCTTTCAAATCCTCGATGATAGGGAAAAAGTGCTTCTGAAATTTGTGCCGACCGGCGTAATACGGCGGACGCGCCGGGTAATGTTCCGGCGTGAAGCGGTAGACGAATTCATCCGTCAATACCACTTGCGCCGCATGGCCGAACAAGGTTTGCTGGTAACCGGCTTTTTGCGCGCGTTTGCGATATAAGCCGATCAAATCCCTGACCGCCCGCAGTAAGGGATATTTATTGCGAACCAGCGCCGTCAAATTAATGTTCGGTTGCTGCAATAGATCGTTAATCAGCAAGGCGCTGAATTTGATCAAATCCCGCTGCAATACGTCCGGTTGCCGGCATTCCCGATCCAGCCAGCCGATCAAGTCTTGTTCGGTGACATCCAACAAATCTTCATTGAGGTTAATCACCTCATTTTGCTGGGCAATGTGGTAACTGATTTCCTTGCCATCCAAATCAATGGAAAAACTGTTGCTGGTTTCCTGTATCCTAAAATTATTCAATTTGGCCGGGTAATCCAGCAAGTTCAACTGACCGTTTTCCAGAATGGTTTCCGGTTCTATCAGTTCCAATTCGTCTTGAATGTAAGCGCACAGCAAGGGCAAACGACCAAAACTTTCGCCACGCTCCGAAGGCGCCTTTTGCGCCTGGATACTTTGATTGTGAATGCGTAAATCGCGGGCGATGGTTTCTTGCGCCGGCTTTTTACCCACCGCTTTCAACAAGGCTTGCTGCAACGGTTCGGACACTTCACCGCTGATGCGCACGACATAAGCGCCGTTATCCTCACTGATAGCCAATTGGCGTTTGTCGGCGTCGTCCAAATGCTCCAGATCCGGCATGGTAGGCAATTCAATCACCAAAGAAGCCAGCACTGGTTTGGAACCCTCTCCGGCGTTAGGTCCAAACAAATCGATTTGCCCATCACCAACCGGCGCTTGCTGCCGTAAAAACGCCGCAACTTCCATTTCCTCAAAACCCATCGCAATCAACTTGTCGGTCAACTCCTTGGCGGCATTGGCAAAACCCTTGGTGGCCAGATGCGCGTAAGCCCGGTTTAAATCTTCAATCAACCGCCGGCGGGCAAACGGCATGCGCAGCACCCGGCCTAGCAATTGTTCGGCATCCTTACTGGAACTGACTTGCTTGACCGAGCAAAACACATAAGCAAATGAGCAATCCCAGCCCTCCTTCAAGGCCTCGATGGTGATGATGTATTCAATCGGGCAAGCGGGGTCGAACAAATTCAGACCATCCAGTTCGCGCTGGTTGCCGGTGGCAATTGCGATGCTGTCGGCATCGATATGCAAATCATCGGTCAGATAGGCTTTCAACACCTCAACCGTCACGTCGCCGTTTTTGGCTTCGGCTTGCAACAAGGCAATCGGACGAATATACGCCTCGTCTTTTTGAGCATCCTGAGCCAGTTTGTTCCGTGTGATGACGGTATCGCGTACCGCATCCTGCCAGTTTTGATGTTCGGTCAAAATGATCGGCAGCTTGATCATCTCTTCGGCTTTCAATTCCGCCGCCGAAACGTGGTAAAGAATGTTGCTGCCATTGGTGGATGTGGTGTTCGGCGTAGCGGTAAATTCGATAATCGCCGCCGGATGCACCCGCTGCAAGGTGTCGAAGGTCAATGAGGTTCTGGCGTTATGCGCCTCGTCCACAATCAACAACGGCCGGTGCAGGGCCAGCAGGTTGGCAAACGAGTATTTGATTTTACCAAGCTCGTTAGCACTTAAACCCACTTCCTGAATATCGGCTGCACTGACCTTTTCCAGCCGCTCCAGGTAAGGATGGTTGGGCGGCAACTTGGCGAAATGCGGCTCGAAGTTTTCGTGATACGCATAGACCTTGCGCCCCGAAGTATCGTTGACGCGCAGATTGGCCAAGGTCGACACCACCACAATCGCTTTCTGTCCGATGTCTTGCGGCCTGATTTGCGTGACCTCATCAATGTCCAACACCAGCACTTGATGATTAAAGGCAAAATCCAACTTTTCCCGGTACGGATGACCGGGCTTTTTCAAGGCTTCAACGGTTTGTTGCCTAATGGTGTTGCTGGGAACCAGCCACAAAGTGATTGGAAAATCCGCATCCAGATAGCTTTTGGCGGCTGTGACAATGGCATGCGAAGCCAACAGGGTTTTACCGCCGCCGGTGGGAATGCGAAAACACACATAAGGCACGTCGGCAAAGCCGTAATCCCGATAGGCCAACGGTGGTAAGCCTTGCGCTTGCAACGCTTCGGCATAAGCCTCCGTGACATTTTGCCGGTCGCGGGCCTTGGACAGAAAGTCGTCCAAAGTGTCGATCGCGCGTTGTTGGTAGCCTTTTAAGGTTAACATCCTGAATTCCTATCATTGCTATTCCCCTCTTTGAAAAAGAGGGGCTAGGGGAGATTTTTCAAATAAATCCCCCTCGATCCCCTTTATGCCCTTCGGGTACTTTTTCAAAGGGGGAAGCTCAACTCAAACCATCTGCTGAATAGTTTCGAAAAACTAAGCCATCCGCTTTCATTCGCCCGCTTCGCGTACAGCAAACTCGACCACCGTATCGCTCAACCAAATGCCTCGTTGCCGCATCCTCCGCACGGCGTCGGTTATCTTGACGGGATAACCCAAGCGTTTGGCTTTCAACAAAATACCGATAGAGCCGGTCAATGTCAGGCCGGATAGCCTAGCAAAACGGCGACCGACATTCTCGTCGATAGCCACTAATGGGATGCCTTCCTGCAAGGCCAATTGAATCACCGCAGCTTCGCCCGCATCCAATGAATTGCGCAGTAAGACAGGAATTGTCACTGGCTGACTTTGTTTATACAACCAATCGGCCTGTTGAAACTCGCTCACCGCAAAACCATCGGAACCGCCAACATGGATTTCCTGGCACACTTCCCACGGCACCCAGACCCGGCTATACAGCATGGGCAGCATATCCAATGAGCCAGTCGCCGCGATTAACGACAAGATGGGCGTGGTGTTGATAACAATTTCTTTGCTTTCAGGCATTACGCAAATCCGCCAATAACTCATCAGCGCCCAAATCAATGGCAACCACGCCATAACGGTGTAACTCCAACAAGAAATCGACCCGTTCCATGCCCACCAATGCTGCCGCCATGCCGCTAGAGATACGCTTCATTTCGTACAGCTTTACCGCCATAGCCATTTTCGCCTCATGTTCGAACTGCGACGGCGATTGTTGCAAGGCATCGGGTAATTGTTCAGGATAATTAACGATCAGTTGCATCGTGCTTCTCCACTTTTAGTTTTTCGGTCAGCAATCGTTCCTACATTCTGGCAAGAAACGATAACAATAGTTATCTCTTTATCTAATTTCATGGTGGCGATAGAAGACAGGGCGCTTACACGCCAGACCCAATCAAAACCACTGGCTCGTTCGTGTAAAAGAACGAGCTTCACAACGCCTTCACGTCGTAAGGAATTTGTTTGAAGGTGATGTGGTGCTCGGCCAGGCGGGACGGGCCCAAGCGGCAGCTTTCGCCGTAAATTACGACCGGGCCGATGTGTTCGGCTATGCCGGGCAATTCAGCCAATACGCGCGAGGTCAGCACGTTGCCGCCTTGCGGGCGACGGTCGCCGAGGATGCCGTTGTACAGCAGATAATAGGCGGTGCCGTCGTAAACGCCCAGCAACGGCGAGTCATACAAGCTCATCAATTGACTCGTTCCCACGCGCTGCGTGGTAACGCCGGGCTTGTCCGCGTCGCGGACCATGTACTGCGGCGCGGTTGAACCGCATTCCCTCGCGGCGCGTGGGAACGAGGATAGCGGGGTTTGGGTTTCCGCGTACCAAATGTGCGCGGCCAGCGCGGCGAATTTGATGTCGTGGTTGAGCTTGCCGTAAGCGTCGAACACCGGTTCGCCCAGTTTGAAGAAGCGAAAGCCGCCGCCGCCCTGCCAGTTGACGGCCTTGGAAATACCACCTTGCTCGCCATCGACGACTTTGCACAAGCGGGCTTGGCAATGGCTTTGCGCGTGGTCGCCCATTTCGATGCCGATGTAACGGCGATTCATTTTGTGGGCCACAGCAGCGGTTGTGCCGGAGCCGAGGAAGCTGTCGAGGATTAGGTCGTCGGGGTTGGATGCGATTTCGAAAACTCGCTTCAATAGTCTTTCGGGCTTGGGAGTACCAAAACTAACATCGGCTCCAAAAAGAGAATTACATTCTTTTTTGGATTCATCTGTATGACCAACTTCATCATGCGGCCACCATGTCCAAGGCACTAAGCCTTCAACTTCTGACAAAAAACGGATAACGCTCGGCTGTGCATTACCATCTTTTCCCCAGTAAATACGGCCCTTTTCTTTCAATTTGATAAACTCAGACTCTATCATTGACCAACAGCGGCCTTCTGGTGGAACGTGCTTTTTTCCATTCGGCGCTGTAATCGTGTACATCTGATTTGGTCGAAACCCTTGTGCCGTCATAGGTAAACCACGCCATCTTTTGCTTGGATCAGTCTCTTTTGGGTTTTCTGGATTCCTATAAATTTTTGCTTGTGATTCGTCCAACGGAATTCGATTTCGATATTGCTTGAATTTATCTTGATCTTTCACATAGATAAAAAGGTATTCGTGGACATCGCCAATCGACTCTCGGTTTTCTCTTGAATATCTTTTTTGCCAAACATTGGAAGCAACAAAATTCCCCCGCCCAAACACCTCATCCATCATCACCTTCAAATAATGGGCTTCGTTGTCGTCGATGGATACCCAGATGCTGCCTTCTTCGCTGAGCAATTCCCGCAGCAGTTCCAAACGCGGGTACATCATGCTCAACCAAATCGAGTGTTCCAGATTGTCGTCGTAATGGCTGAAGGCAGAGCGGGTGTTGTACGGGGGGTCGATGTAGATGCATTTCACCTGACCGGCATAGAACGGAATCAATGCTTTCAAGGCTTCCAGGTTGTCGCCTTGGATCAGCATATTGCGGTTATCCGGATCGCCATACGACAATCCCGGCACTTCTTCCAGCAAGCGGTAAGCACATTGGCTACTGGTTTTGACGGCTTGGTTTTTGTTGAGCCAGTGCAAAATGGGCACTATTCCTCCGTGAAAATCTAAATAGCCGATAACCAAATCGGCATTTGCCGCCAACCGCCCGGAAAGCCCATGGCATGCGGATTGATCTTGTGATTATCGGGAACTGATGCTTTATTCCAGGATTTCAGCAAAGTACACATTCAAATCATCGCTTTTGCCGTTGCTAATACGCTTGAGAACTTTAGCAAGTGGGAAAATCCAAGTTTCACCATCCACCAAGCCGATAGCTTGGTGTTCATGGTTAATCTGCCATTCACCCCCCTTGTGCCGACGATACACCTCGCCTATGTAGCTCCCAAGCATTTTACACACATCTTGGACATCCTTATCCGATGGCTCTTTGCGAAACAGCTTCGCAATGAACCCTTTGGGGCGAGTATGAAACAATCGGTTTGCCAGCGTTTCCACTTGTTCAATACTCTCAATTGTAAAATCAAGTGACAGGCCAAAATTGCTGTGCGCGAAGTTAACGGCATTAGCCGCATATGCAGCCATAATTTCATTCGGACTCGGTTCAATCATCGTTGATTCCTGAAAGGGAAAGTGGTGTCGGATCTCATAATTAATGAAATGTTGGCTTCTAAGACTTTCAATGAGTTACATAAATTGTGAGATTCGGGTTTCTATAAAAAATCTCATAATTGGAGATAAAAACCCAACTAATTCTCACAATTTCTGAAATCTGGAAAAACTGAATTATCGCTTCCGGTGAAAGCCGGTAGTTGGAAAACCCTGAGAAAATTTTAAAGGTAACGGAACAATATCGGTAAAGAGCGGCAGTATGGACAAGTCATCCGCTATGCAACGAAGCTGAAACAATTAATCTTCGTCCTTTTTCTTCCTGGACTTTTTTGACTTCCCAGGATTAACGATAGCCGCATCGACGGTCGTCGCTGATTCGACGCTCGTGGGCATCAGACCGATTTTAGAGATTCCTACAAAGGCACTCGGTAACGTGGCTTCAGGTGTAGGGCCAAACATACCCGTACCAATCTGAAATTCCATCAGTAAGTCATATTTTCCTTCGTGGATTCCGTAATGCTTGACCAATAACTCCGTTAATTCGCGGAGCGACAGTACGGGAGCTACCGCCTTTGGTAATCGAACGATTTCGTTAATGTCTTGCATGTGAGGTATCAGCAGTATTAGTGGACATGCTAAACCACTGAGGTTGAGCCGATGGGATCGAGCTTTGTTGGCTAGCTATCGATATATTGAAATGGTTATTCACCTCTTGGCTAACATACAGATAAGACTCTAACGCACGTTTAACAACTTCATTCAAAGATACATTGTCATTGTGAGACCTCAAAATTGCCTCTTTATGCAATTCTGGCGTAACTCGAACATTAAATTGGCCTTTCAAGGGCTTTTTAGCTTCGATCCCAAGATCGGCACAGGTTTGAATATAGTCATCCACAGCTAATTCAAACTCCTGTTTCAACTGTTTTGGAGTCTCGGCCTCGTAAGTAATCAAATCATCGATAAACAGCAACTTTCCGTGACAAATTTCATCTTCGGCATCGATTTCGCATGTTCCCTCATAATCTTTGTACTTAAGTGTTTTCATTTTTTATCTATCAGCCCTTTGCATGTGAGGTGGTCTATGACTTGTGCGATGTAGACTTTTTTAACAATATTGCCTGGATGCGGTTTGTGAAGATTGATCACGGCTTCTAATTCTTTATTAAAAAACTTTCGTCTTGATCCATCGTTTTTTAGTTCTTTATAGCCAAATCCATCCAGAACCTTTTTTAACTCGTCCCAGGTAATGTCGGCAGGAGTAGGTTGTGCCAACAATCTTTCTAGCGCTTTCTGCTGCTTCGACATAACTTTAGCCTAGAAAGTTCTTTTTGTAACTGAAAAACGGTTACACATTGTCATTTATATTGTTCTTCCCGTCAATTTCACGTTCAAATTTAAAAACCATCATTGGCTGATGATACCAAGAACAACTGTCGGATCTCGCAATTCAAGAAGCGAATAAACAGGGTTATCCAACAAGGCATTCCGCTTTGCAAAAGCCCAGCAAAAAGCAAAAGCAACCCTGCGCTATTTCATCCGCTGACTAAATCTTTCGCATTCATCCTGATGCTTGGGCTTCCAGGCCTCTATCAACTTCTGGGCGTCATCCCGTTGACGGTCGGTCAATTGCGCAACAATGTCTTGTTGATTCTTGGTTAATTCGGCGTCAGTTGGTTCGTATTTAACGGCCAGCGTGTTCCATTTGTATGCTTGCAATAGGTCGCGGCGCACATTTTGCCCGTCAAGATATAGGGCCGCAGCCTTGGCATAGCTTTTAATGATGCCGTGCTCAGCCGTATTGATAGTCCACTGAGATATTTCCAGCTCGTCTTGCGGGGCGTACAGGCCTTCGTCATAAAGCTTCAATAGTTCTGCTTGCGCATCGCTACTCCCTCTTGCCGCTGCTTGCCGATACCAATAGACCGCTTCGTCAAAATTTTGGGTCGCTATAGCGCTGGCTTCATGTTGCAAGGCGCTAGCTAGCATGCCCATCACGCAAATTCCATCTTCTCCCGCCGTGGCTTTTATCATCCAGCTCTTACCCAACTCAATATCTTTCGGGATGGGCGGATGATCGTTAACACGCGGTAGTCCGTGAATATAAGATATACCCAACATCACCTGCGCCAGATCATCGCCGTGACTTGCCGCCAGTTCCAGTTCGCTAATGAACAGCGCGTTATCTTCCTTTATCTCTGTTAGATAAGCCGGTTTTTGCGGCTTAGCGGGTTCGGCGCCGATTGCAGCTATGGCAAACAGGGTACAAACGGACATCAAAGTGATCGTAAGGCGGCGTTTCATCGGCAAGGGTTTTTGGGGCAGTCAATGAGTATTGCCGGATATAATATTTATAACGTGGATAGCTGTTCAACTCTATGTATCCATATTGAGGGAATCGGTTTACCAAGTTTCGGAACCTGTCAGAACACAGATTCTGTTGGTATTGAAAGGTTTGAAAAACTCATATCGCCCGGCAACCGACCAGATCAATGCGCTCAAATCCATTGCCATTGTTCTTTATTGCAAATCATAAAAAATGCACAGCCAATGCAGATGCGGGGTTTGCCGACGACCAACGCCAATGCTCCGGTTTATCGACATAGCCTTTACGCACCGGGTTTTCCTGCAGGTAATTGAGTTTTTGCAGATAGAAAACCGGATTTTCGATTTTCTTGGGTGCATTGGTATCGCGCCAGAATCGGTATTTGCCGTCATCACCAACAAATAAAGCCAACACCTTTGGCTCGTGGTTTTCGATGTTTGCCTTGAGTTGCTTGGAGGTATGGCGTTTGAAGTCTCTCAAAAATCCGGCGACATCTGGCGAGCTAACAATCAGGTGAATGTGATTAAGCATGAACACATAACCATTGAGCTTTAAGGCTTTGTGCTCCTGACAATAACGCAGCGAATCAGCCAATATTTGCCAGCGGTTAAAGCGATCGAATAGGTAATACCAGCGTTCGACCGTTAATGTAACGAAATAAGTGCCTTCATTTAGCTGGGCCGAGACGCGTCGAGATGGCATGCCGGTTCCTATGGGCTTGAGTCCGATTAGGTTAGATCAAATTCTTCGCCGGGCGGATTATTTAATCCGCTCGTAACGTTTTGCCTTGCCTTTGCATTGGATTGAAACGTTTGAGACGGGGTGCATACCCCGTCCCGCTCACTTCTTCGCCGGGCGGATTATTTAATCCGCTCGTAACGTTTTGCCTTACCTTTGCGTTGGATTGAAACGTTTGAGACGGGGTGCATACCCCGTCCCGCTCACGATACCTCGCCGTAATCCAAACCCGGATTACGTAACTCGCACATAACTCGTCGTACTCCCAATCCCGGATTACGCTGCGCTTCATCCAGGCTACTTGCTACTTGCCACTTGCAGGCTACTTGCTTGCTACCACTTGGGCCTGAAAATCAATAGTGGTTTAAAGGGCGCTTACTAATATGCACCGTGAGAAGCAAACGTTGAGTCGATAAAATTAAGTATCCAACCCCAAACACCTCGATACCTTAATGGGTTGGGTAATACTTGATGTTTTCTAATCATGCATTGCCCAATTACATTCCTAACAGCCCCTTGGCACACCAAACCATAATGGCTAATAGCGTAATACCCAATATGTCCTTGTGTTTTTGAGTTCACACATTGTTCATCTACATCTGGGATTACTGTGCAGTTACCTTTTCGTGGACCATGATTCATCCAGCCGACAGAGCTCCCTATTCCTAACCAAGTTGGCTCTCCATCATCTGAACCCATTCCTACCGACCCTTTTTGAGTCCTGACAAACCAATGAGCACCATCTTGACACATTTCAACTGCAAGCCCCCTTGGATCAGTTTCTGTAATCGGACTTGAAGATATATAGCTATATACGAGAGTATCCCCACCCCCAAACCCAATAGGATCCTTACTAACCCACCGCCCAATCACCGCATCATAATCCCGCGCCCCAAACCTCACCAACCCGGTATCCCTATCATACAATCCCCCCGCAAACCCAAACGGCTGGAACCCTGGATTGGTGTCCTTAATCACCCGGCCAAACTCGTCAAACTCCATTTCCTGGGCTACGGTATTGCTGGCAATATCCACCACCACCCTTGGACTACCCAGATGATCCTTGATCAGCCTATAGGTAACGCCGCCCTTGATCATGTAATCCGGCACGTTGACGCCGGTGGCATAGACAAAGCGGCTGACGACGTTGCCGCTGCCATCCAGCTCGGCAATCGGCTGTAACTGGCCTTGCCAAAGGAAGGCTTGGGTCAAGTTGCCGTTGACTTTCTTGCCGATGCGGCGATTCTGGCCGTCGGTGAGGTAGTCGATTTGGCCGCCGCTCGGCAACATCACTTTTTTCAGGTTGCCCAACACGTCGTAATCGTATTGGGTGACCGCCGCGCCGGCGGTTTTGGTTTTCAGCTCGCCGTTGTCGGTATAGCTGTAACTGGCACCGTTGTAAGTCAGCAAGCGGTCTTGCGCATCGTAGGTGCCGGTTTGAGTGACCGCGCCGCTGGTGCGACTCAAGCGGTTGCCGTTGTCATCGTAGCTGTAGCTGGCCTGGACGGTGTTGTTTTTCTTCACTTCCACTAAGCGGCCAGCCGTATCGTAGCCGTAGTCGTAGGTGTTGAGTACGCCGTTTTTGGTTTCCTGCTTCTGCGTGATGCGGCCCAGTTTGTCGCGGCTATAGGCCAGTTTCAAATGCGAGAAGGTGGCGTATTTGGCTTCGTAAGCGGACAATTCGCCGAAACCGCTGTAGCTGTAGGCTTCGGTCAGGCTGCCAAGAGCGGTGCCGGTCAGTAAACCGTTTTGGGCATTGCGGCTCAAGGTCAGGTTGCCGGCCTTGGTTAGCAGATCGTCGTTGTCGTAGACATAGGCAATCGGATTGGCGCCGTTGAGGCTGACCGAGGTGACGCGAAAACTGTTGTCGAAGGCGTAGCCGACGCTACCGTTCACGCTGCCTCGCCAGCCAATTTGGGTCAACAACGCACCGTTATAGCCATAGCTCAATGAAGCATCCGGCGCATCGATAGTAGTCAGTTTGCCGGTGACATTGTCGTAAGCGTAACTGGCCAGAGTTTGATTGGCCGGTTGCAAGGCCAACGATGACACTCGGCCGGCGCTGTCGCGGTTGAGTTCCAGACTCAAACCGTCCGGACGGGTCACCGAAGTGAGCGCTTTGTCTTTATCGTAGCTGTAGACGGTGTTTCCGCCGCCACTGACCAAGGGCGGTTGATAATCCGCCGTTTGATCGACCGCCGTGTAGTTAAACACATGGGCCGGCTGGCCTGGCGGTGTCAGCGAGGTGAGATTGCCGTTGGCATCATAGCCATACAGAACCTGCCGGCCATCGGGCAAGGTCTGGGTGGTGACGCGACCGGCCTGATCGTAGGCAAATTGCACTTGCCGACCAATCGGATCGAGTACGCTGGCCAGATAGCCTTGCGGGTTGTAGCTATAGCTGAGCGTGCGTTGATCGACACCGCTACCCTGACTGACACTGGCCAAGCGGCCCTGGGCATCGTAACTGGCGTTGCTGGCCAGGATGCCGGTGACTTGCGACTGGATGACCCGGCCCAGGGCGTCGGTCAGCGCGGTGGCTTTGCGGTTGGCCGGGCTGGTGGCTGTCACCGTTTTAGTGGCAACGTCGTAAACACTGGTCGAAGTTCTACCGTTCAGGGTGGCGGTTTCGGTGAGTTTGGTGAGGCTTAAAGGATCGCCGGTGGTCGCCAGAACTGCCGTCCGGCTGGCCAAACGTTTATATTTCTTGGCTTTCCTAATTCCTAGAAAAATTGGTAACCGTTGAAAATGCTGGTTGCATCCCCAGTATCCGACAGAACGCCGTATTGACTACAGGACTGAAAAGATTGACGCGGAAAGTTTAGCCCAATTAATTCGCATTGCGTTAGACGCAAAGCTGGATCATGAGTGCTAATTTCCGGCAGTGACCGGCATAAAATGTGGATTAGCGGTAGGTATAGGGGGCGGGTGTGGAAAACGGCGTCTAAGTTCTGCCAAATCACAGCAAAGGAGCGTTTAAATTTTCCGCCAGTTAACAACTATGTTGTTGATATTATTGCACACGCTATTTTTTTGCTGGAAATCTCGGCGCTCATTAATGGCAAATATTGGAAGCCGTTTACAACCTACGGCCAAAATCAGGCGACAATGCGCCGGTTACCTTCAGGTCAGCTACTTGATGAGTATTTCCTTACCAGATAAACTCGAACTTCCCAGCTAAAACCGAAGTTGATATTCGAAGTAGGTCTTACGTCGCGATAAGAAGCTCCTCGACGTTATCGCTTCCAAATAGGTGATTTACTGCTTCAAGGGCAGGGCTAGGTAAAGTCTGCGTGGCAAGTACAGCAAGGCGTGTCATAGGTCGGGATATAGATACGTAAAATAGGTTGCGAGCCCGATAATACCCCTTCGTGTTCTTGCTATTCAAAGCCTTTGTCTTTGTTAGCTCTAGTAGCTGTGGCCAGTTGTAATGATTCCAGCCACCTCCAAGTACGACGAGAACGTTCTCGAACTCAGCGCCTTTAACGCTATGCTGCGTGGCAAAGGAGGTCTGCTTCTCTATGAACTTAACCACCTCGATCACCTCTCTATAGGGAATGTCCCGTAGCTTGCTATATCGTTTAAGTGCAGACGCTTCATCTGGTATGGGGCCGCCATCCAATGCTTTAAGCTCTTCGTCGCGTCGCATCAAACGATCCGGTGGCGACGGACGCTTGGTTGTTTTCAAGTGATCGATGACTTGTCCAATCGTGCCTTCTGTACGCAGCTTCTGTAGGGCATCCATATCGCGACGCCAATTGGCTTTGTCCTCATGTTGGGTAATCGCTGGGCCGGATCCAAACGCCCTGAACATATCTCCGTAGCGAGAAGAAGCATAAGCAGCACACATGGGTTCAACGATTTCCGCAAAGAACTTGATCGCCGGGTCCTCTTTCTTTGTAAAGAGATCCTTATGTTTGCTAAATACCTCTGCAATAGTTGGGTAACCAAGTTCCTCAGCTAAAACATTGTGGGTCAGCATGAGCACCTTTGTCTTGTTCATATCCCACCCTTCGGTTTGCAGCCGCTGCATCAAAGATTCCCGAGTACTTCGCGCCAAGTCAGGTAACAGGTCCTCCTTTGAGTGTGTGTCATTGGTTCGTCCCCCTTTGTAGGCGTTGGTGTGAAAAAACCTGGCTTCACCCTTTGCATCGGGGTCATGAACGGCCTGATATAGTTCTGGGCGTAGTTTGTTCAGAACATCTACTACGGCAGGCACTGACCGAAAGTTTGAGCCTTTTGCGATTTCCTTGATGGGGTATTCTGCAAGTTCGAATTCACTTCGATAGATGGTTTGCCAGTGGTCCCCAAAAAGGCCAACCAGTGGGCCAGTAGCTGGTCTCAAGAAATTCTCTGTTATCGCCTCCATGAATTGACGATGGGTATCCTGATACTCGTCGATAAAGATCACAGGAAACTGCTGGCTCAAGATTCGTCGAAACTTTTCCTGATTCAGAAACTTGGACATAATCTCTGGAATATCATCGTGACTTAGCGTGATTCTGTCTGTATCGATGCCGAAGAAGCCTAAGTCGTAATCCACAATCTTTTTACCGACGCCTCCGCCTTGCTCGACTTTCTCCTTTCGATCATCCATTTCTGCCACGAGGTCACGTAGTGCCTTTTGAAACTGACGTAGAAATGCCCAAGAGAAACCATGAATGGTATCAACAAAAATGGCGGGATGGTCCTCAATTTCCTGTGCAATCTCGTTTCTGGCAACCTCTGTGTAGGTGATGCAGGCAACCTTTTGCCCTGCTTGAACCAAGGCGGGGCCACGCTCTGCGATCAATCGCTTTAGCGCGGCAACCAAAGAATACGTTTTCCCCGCACCTGCACCGGCTTCAAGTCGAAAGCTTTGGCCTGCATCAAGGGCCTCATTAATCCGCCTCTGAGCCTCCTTTGCGGCAACAAGCGCTGGATTGTCGGCTAGTCCATTCATACCGCCTCCTCATTGGTTGGTGCTTCCAGATTTTCTAAAAGCGGCGCTGCCGGAGGTTTGGAAAGCCATTCAAGGCCTTCCCTGATATAGCGGGGGACAGTCCATTCCTTTTCGCGAATCGCGAATCGCAAAGCCGTATCTGCTTTTGCAAGTCCCTTCGCGATCTCCCAGGCCTCAGTGGCCTCATCCTGCTCCTTTGGCCATTCAAATCGACCAGGGTTTGCGAGGACTAGCGCATCTTCATAACTGCGCGCGCACGCGTCTGTCCCGGATGTTTCTGGAATCTGATAGGCAATACGACGGTAGCCGCTTTGCTTCTCTTCAGGAGTTTTGGCTACAAGCTCGACAGGCGTGATTTGCCAGTCATCATTGTCTTCTGGTCGGAACCATTTTTTGATGGCAGCACTCGATGTCCGCAGGCCTTCAGCGACCGGGCATTTTTCCCAAGTGGTAATCATCTTTCCTTTCTTATTTAACTTTTTCACTTCTTTCGTGGAATCCAAGTCTGTTACGACCAAGGTCTTGAGTTCAAGAAAGTCGAGCAGTGGATAGAAGATGTGTGCGTGTGCTCCTCCAACCTCAACACAGGTAACATACTGTCTTGCCAGCTTATTTTTTTCATCGAGTGACTTATCTACAAGTTCGCACAGACGCGGCATCAGCAGTCGTTCCGTGGTTCCCTCTACCATGATCGCTTTGTCGGCAAAGTAGAGGTCACACTTGGTCAAGGTCATGTACTGGTGCAAGAAGTCTTGATCGTCGGATAATATGCTGGCCATCCCCTTCTTGAAATCCTTGACCTTGGTCTGCCGCATGCTCGTCTTGTCCTGCGACTCATTCAGGAAATACCGTACCGCCTCAAACGATGCAGCGTTCGCAACATGCGGCGAATGCGTCGTAATGACAAATTGCACTTTCCACGCAGGCTCATCGGGGTAATTAGCAGACAACTTGTCAATAGCCGTGTTCAATTGGTTAATAAAAACTTCCTGCATTTGAGGATGCAGGTGGGCCTCCGGCTCTTCGATAAAGATAAGGTGTGTGACAGGGCGGGTTGCTTTTGCACGGTATGTCTTGTGGAAGCTCTCAAGCTGCAAAAGCATGTAGATCAAGTTACGGGTACCTAAGCCGTTATAGCCCTCTGGTAGATGCACCCCATCTGTACTCGTGTAGAACACTTTAGTGTGGTCTGAAAGTAGCGCCTCTACATTTAATGAGGTTTCTGGCCGAAGCTCGGTGTCGTTAAGGCTTGGAAAACCCAACACTTCCATGGTCGGAAGCAGCTTTTTCAGCATCTCATCAAAATCCTTTTGAACATCTCGTTCAATGTTTTCGACTGATGACTTCAGCTTGGCGGCTAGGTCTTGATCGGCTACTGCTGCCGTTGGAGTTTTAGCTGTTTTGAAGAGAGTGCCGAGCAATTTTCCAATAACATCCGCGTCGCCGTGCCTTGCATGATCGAGAGTCCGCTGTGCGCGAACAAAGTTGCATCGAACCAAGGCTGCTAGTGTAGCGGCCCCCTCAAAATTGCGTCGGTTAGTACTGTCCGTTGGATCAATGGCGCAAACGTGAATGCTGTACGCTTCAGTTAGTGTTTCACGTAGCGAGCGCAGGAAATGTGTATTTGGATCGATTCCCTCAACGGCAGGCGGGACATCAAGCAGGGTATGGAGTGTTGCCAAGGTCGGTCCGTACTCGATGCGCACAATGGCTTTGGTGGATGCAACATCCAAGTCGATGACAAACGGAGCTAGCGGTCCCAGGCTCGAGGCCGCGCTGTCATAGGCAAAGGTTAAGGTTAGGACGATTTTCGGAAGCGCAGCAAGTATTTCCTCAGGACTCGCTTGCTTTTCTCTTAATGCCTTGGCATCGAAAAATTTGCTGCGCGATGCGCTCGAGAAGTCTTCCAATCGAAAACGCGCCCCCGTTTCGCCGATAAAGCGATCGAATACGTCGGTGAATGAGGTCTTACCGCTGTTATTGCGACCCACGATCACTGTGGAATTGGGCTCCAACATAATTTCGACATCCTGTAGAAGTCGAAATCCCTCTACCCTAACTTTCTCAATTTGCATCCTTTCTCCTATGGTTGGGTCAAATAATGACTAAAACATTCAAGCTTATCAAGCTGGTCATCTTAGATAGCAGACTTCGAGGCATTCGGTAGTGTTCGTTTGTTTCGAAGGCTTCTGCGGCCCTTTGAGCGTCAGATAACTGACAATTCTCAGGCAAAAATGTCAACGAGTACAAATGTTAGCAAAAGCCGAGGAGATGTCGGTGGCTAGTTGGTCCGTATGGCTGCCGTCGAAGCAATGAAGTATGGATGCAGTTAAGGGTCGATAACGATCATGAACCATCAACGCTATAAACACATCAAAGTAGGCCGCAACTGGCTGGTCAATGACGCCAGCACAGTTGCATACATGCCTCTCATTTAGGTTCTAAGAACCAAATCCACTCGGATTTTTTCAATATTTGTGTCACTAGTTTTTCACTAATTTGGCACACTTTTCACTAATTGTGGCATCCGACAAGTCAAACATCTAAATTCGCCACATCCAGCGCGTTCTTAACTATGAAATCCCGACGCGGTTCCACGACATCGCCCATTAGAGTGGTGAAGATTTCGTCGGCGGCTACTACGTCGTTGATGGTGACTTGCAGCATGCGGCGGCTGTTGGCGTCTAGGGTGGTTTCCCAGAGTTGTTCCGGGTTCATTTCGCCCAAACCTTTGTAGCGCTGGATGTGCTGGCCTTTTTTAACTTCTTTCATCATCCATTCGAACGCTTGTTTGAAGGTATCCACTTGTTGTTCGCGTTCGCCCATGCGCATGACGGAGGTTTCGCCGAACATGCTGAGGGTTTTTTCCACGAAGCGGGCGATTTTTTGATAATCGTTGCCGGCGAAAAACGGCGCATGCAGGACAAAGCTTTTGGTAATGCCGTGCAGGCGCTTACTAACTTCTATATCAAAGTCGTCGCTGTCGCGATATTTTAGCTGGGTGCTGAATATGGCTTTGTGGCCGCCCTCGTTCAGATTTTTTTGCAGCAAATCCAACCAGGCTTGCAGCTTTTGCTGATCAGCTTTGATGTCGTCGCTTAGCACCTGCATGTAGGTCATTTGCTCTAAGTACAGGTCGTCGTAGCGTCTGGACAGGCGATTGATGATGCTCATCACGTCGGCAAATTCTGTCGCCAGCTTTTCCAGGCCTTGGCCTTGGATGACCGGGGTATCGGCATCGGTTTGTAATTGCGCTTTATCCAAAGCCAGTTGAATCAGGTATTGGTTTAAAGCGTTGTCGTCTTTGACATAATGTTCTTGTTTGCCTTTTTTGACTTTATACAGCGGCGGCTGGGCGATGTAGATGTGGCCGCGCTCCACCAGCTCCGGCAATTGCCGATAGAAGAAGGTCAGTAACAGAGTACGAATGTGCGAACCGTCGACGTCCGCGTCGGTCATGATGATGATGCGGTGGTAGCGGAGTTTGTCGATGTTGTATTCGTCTTTACCGATACCGCAGCCCAGCGCGGTTATCAGGGTGCCGACTTCTTCCGATGAAATCATACGGTCAAAGCGGGCGCGTTCCACGTTAAGGATTTTACCTTTCAACGGCAGGATGGCTTGGGTGCGGCGATCACGGCCCTGTTTTGCGGAGCCGCCCGCCGAGTCCCCTTCCACTATGAACAGTTCAGATAGGGCTGGATCTTTTTCCTGGCAATCGGCGAGTTTGCCGGGTAAGCCGGCGATATCCAGCGTAGTTTTGCGGCGGGTCATTTCGCGGGCTTTTCTAGCGGCCTCGCGAGCTCTTGCGGCATCAATGATCTTGTTGACGATGGCTTTGGCGACTTGCGGCTGTTCCAGTAGGAACTCTTGCAACTTTTCGTTCATAGTCGATTCGACCAAGGGTTTTACTTCCGACGACACCAATTTGTCTTTGGTTTGCGAGGAGAACTTAGGATCGGGCACTTTTACCGATAACACGGCGGTTAAGCCTTCGCGAGCATCGTCACCGGTAGTGGCAACTTTCTCTTTTTTAGCCAAGCCGTTGGTTTCGATGTATTGATTGATGGTGCGAGTCAACGCGCCTCTAAAACCGGCCAAATGCGTGCCGCCGTCGCGCTGGGGGATATTGTTGGTGTAGCAAAACACGTTCTCCTGGTAGGAGTCGTTCCATTGCATCGCCACTTCCACCACCACGCCCTCTTTCTCAGCGATAAAGTGGAAAACTTTTTCAAACAGCGGGGTTTTGTTTTTATTCAGATGTTGCACGAAAGCGCTGATGCCGCCTTCGAATTCAAATACATCTTCTTTGCCGGTTCTTTCGTCGCGCAGGGAGATTCTTACGCCGGAATTCAAAAACGACAGTTCGCGCAAACGCTTGGCGAGGATGTCGTAGTGAAATTCGATATTGGTGAAGATAGTAGGGCTGGGCTTGAAGTTTATGTAGGTACCGCTGCCTTCACAGTCACCTATCACCGCTAAGGGCGCTACTGGCTCGCCGAGGATGTATTTTTGCATGTGCAGCTTGCCGTTCTTACGAATCTTCAGCGTTAGCTCTTCAGACAAGGCATTTACCACCGAGACACCTACGCCGTGCAAGCCACCAGAGACTTTATAGGCGTTATCGTCGAACTTACCGCCGGCGTGCAGGATGGTCATGATAACTTCCGCGGCGGAACGGCCTTCTTCTTTGTGTATATCAACCGGAATGCCGCGACCATCGTCATACACGGATATCGAGCCATTTTCGTGAATCACGACATCGACGCCTTTGCAGTATCCGGCTAATGCTTCGTCGATGGAGTTATCGACGACTTCGAATACCATGTGATGCAAACCGGAGCCGTCATCGGTATCGCCGATGTACATGCCGGGACGTTTTCTGACTGCATCCAATCCTTTAAGTACTGTGATATTCGAACTGTCGTAATTTTCACTCATGGGTATATCCATTGTGTTGTGTTTTACCGCAACGATGCCTGGCTTTCATATCGCACATGAAGCCGTTGTATCGTGTGTGATGGGAGTTGTTAATTTTTATTATTTGTTCCACGTGAAACATTAAAGTTGTTTTACGTCACCTTGTTCCACGTGAAACCATTTATAGTTTTCTACTGAACTTAAGTCACCAAAATCAGCTATATCGGTACTGCTGATAAAAACCTGACAACTCAGTCCAATAAGGTATTTTATCAATTTTGCCCGGTTTTCTGTATCCAATTCGGACGCGAGGTCGTCTATTAAGATGCAGCAGGAATATGGGCTTTCCTGATTCAATAAGGTCACTTGTGCCAACATCAGTGCCAAAACTAAGAGCTTTTGTTGTCCGCGTGACAGATAGTCTTTAGCCAATCTTTTATCTTGATAAGTTTGAAAGTCCGCTCGGTGCGGTCCGCTATGCGTAAAGCCGTAGCGTATGTCTCGCTCCAGATCGTTTTTCAAAATTACGTCTAGGGCTTGCCTATCATCCCAACCGGGCAAGAATCGTAAATCAACATCCTCCTTATTTAAGAAATGGCTAGCCATTTCTAAAAACACCGGTTGCAAGTTTGCCAAGTAGGCCAAACGAAAATCGTTAATCACCTGCCCATATTCCACAAGCTCCTTATCCCAAGCCGAGAGCTGTTTAATCTGCCGAGTCTTCAACAAGGCATTACGTTGCTGTAAAGCTTTATTGAACTTGCGCCAACAGGGCAGAAAGTTTTTGTGTTGATTAAAAATCCCCCAATCCAAAAACTCTCTACGGATTTGCGGCCCGGAATCCAGCAAGCGATAACTCTTGGGATGAATCAATTGCACAGGCAATGCGTACGCCAAATCAGCTTTTTGCCTATCTTCCTGATCGATGCGGATCTGGCATTGTTTATTGTCAATCTGTATCCCCAGCGTACTGACCGAACCGGACTGTTGTCGATTTTGCGCGGAAACGGTCAATTGCGACTGCTCGAAAGCAATGGCCTGCTTGGTATGGGTAGTTCTAAACGAGCGAGATCTACCCAAAATAAAAATGGCTTCCAACAGCGAACTCTTGCCGCTGGCATTGGCGCCGGTGATGAAATTAATAGCAGGAGACGGCGAGATACTTGCGGAATGGATGTTTCTGACCGACAGCACATCCAGCTTTAACAAGGTCATAATCCCAGGACAACCTACATCCGCATTGGCATCACAATAAATTTAAATAATGGCTGTTCGGGTTCTTCAATAAAACAACTGCTGGCGTTGCCGGCTATGGTCAGTACCGCCATTTCTGAATCCAAGTTGGATACTGCATCCAGCATATATTGCGAATTAAACGAGATACTCAAGGGCTCACCTTGATAATCGATGATCAGTTCTTCCTCGGCTTCGTCATGCTCCGGATTATGCGTACTGAGTTTCAGCAAATCGCCGGAAATATCGAAAGTCACACCCTTGTACTTCTCATTGGACAGAATCGCCACCCGCGTTAACGCATCTCGCAAGACTTGTTTTTGGATCAGCAACGGACTCATAAAGCTTTGATTGAACACTTTACTGAAATCCGGGAATTTGGCATCGATCAGCTTGGACGAGAACACCACATCCTTGTAATAAATTCGGATGTTGTTGCTGGAAAACTGGATGTTCAATTCTGCGTCTGCATCGTCCAGCAAGCGACTAAGCTCCTGCACCGCTTTTCTGGGCATGATGATGCGGGATTCATAACCGGTCGCTTGGCCGATATCGTCTTCATAAATCGACAAACGATGGCCGTCGGAAGCCACCAATTTGAGTTTGGAATTGCTCACATTCAACAACAAACCGTTCAGGTAATAGCGCACATCCTGATTGGCCATGCAAAACACGGTTTTATCCAAAGCTTTCTTGAATTTACCGGCATTCAGCAAAAAGCTATGTTCAAACTCGGACTCGTTGAACTCCGGGTAATGTTCTGCCGGTAAAGTACTCAAAGAAAACCGGCTGCGGCCAGAAACGACCTTAACTTTATCATCTTGCAATTCAAAGTGAATTTCCGCGCCGTTCGGCAACAATCGGCATATATCCAGAAACTTTCTAGCAGGAACCGTGATTTCCCCGGAATGCGCTATTGACTCGATATTTAACTTAGCAACAATCTGAATTTCTGTATCTGTACCGGTCATCACCAACTGCTCGTCGCTAGCCTGCAACAACACATTGGACAGAATCGGCATGGTCTGCCGTTTCTCGATAACGCTGACGATTTGTTGCAGCGGTGGCAAGATTTGATCTCTGCTAATAATAAATTTCATATAAATATCTTTTATATATTGTTACTACTATGTAAACAAAAAGCTGTGGAAAACCGGTTTTATATAATTTAAATCAAAATCTTAGCATGTATCAAACATTGTTGCCGGATACCGCTTTAGCTTGTATGGGGTTTGTGGATAACCTAAAGGACGTATTTTCGGCACACTTTATCCACAACTTACACGCAATTAATGGGATAAGGTTCTCAACAGGTTTTTGTAATCCTCAGCCATCTTCACATCGTCGTCTTTCAGCTCAGCCACGCGCTTGCAGGCATTGATGACCGTAGTGTGATCGCGCCCACCGAAGGCGTCGCCGATTTCCGGATAACTGTGCGAGGTCAATTCTCTAGCCAAACACATAGCGACCTGTCGTGGCCGAGTGATGGACTGCTTGCGGTTTTTTGAAGATAAATCGGCCACTCGGATCTTGAAATACTCGGCCACTGTCTTCTGAATGTTATCGATGCTGATCAACTTGTCTTGCAAGCTGATCAAATCGTGCAACGCTTCCTTGGTAAATTCCAAGGTAATGTCGCGGCCGGTAAATTGCGAATTGGCCACCACCCGCCGTAACGCACCTTCCAGATCTCTAACATTGGAAGGTATGCGTTTAGCAATAAAGAAGGCGATATCTTGATCCAGATCCACACCCACCTGCATAGCCTTTTTAATCAAGATCGCGGCCCGAGTTTCCAGATCCGGCGGTTCTATCGCCACCGGTAAACCCCAACCGAAGCGCGATTTCAAACGGTCTTCCAAGCCATCTATTTCTTTGGGATATTTATCGCAGGTCAAAACCACCTGATGTTTGTTATCCAGCAGATTGTTAAAGGTGTGGAAAAACTCTTCCTGCGAACGTTCCTTACCGGCCAGAAATTGGATGTCGTCCATCAATAAAATATCGATGCTGCGGTAGTACTCTTTAAATTGGTTGATGCTGTTTTGTTGTAGCGCTTTGACCATGTCCTGCACGAATTTCTCGGAATGCAGATAGACGATATTGGCATCGGGTTTTTTCAGTAACACAGCGTTGCCTATGGCATGCATCAAATGGGTTTTACCCAAACCGGAACTGCCGTAGATAAACAGCGGGTTGTAGACCTTGCCGATGTTATCCGAAACCGTCATCGAAGCGGCTCTGGCCAACTGATTGGATTTACCTTCCACAAAGCTCTCAAAGGTGAAGGCTTTGTTTAAAAAATTCGGTTGATTCTTCTTTTGGGTCGGACTCTTGCTGAGTGTTGGTGCTTTGATAGCCGGCGATTTTTTACTACCTATTTCAAACTGCACCGCCAAGGTTGCATTGGAAAACTCGTTGACCGCATCTTCGATGATCGCGAAAAAATGCTGTTTGATATGGTCGATAATAAAGCGGTTGGGAGCAAGTAATTTTAACTGGCTGTCGGTTTCCACTGCTTGCAGCGGCCTGATCCAGGTGCTGAAATCGGTACTGGGAATTTCATGTTCAAGCTTGGCCAGGCAGTTGTTCCAAATCACACTCATCGGCATTCAAGAAGGGGCTTAGAAAGGCCTTGCA
>Ga0123398_1016888_pt1 | contig 24492 bp, 29 predicted proteins | sample T5LHNO3metaT_FD_89926 | JGI IMG/M metagenome (GOLD analysis project Ga0123398, IMG submission 89926) | Methane-oxidizing artificial microbial communities from Washington, USA to study methane cycling - T5-LHNO3 metaT (Metagenome... | ecosystem: Engineered > Modeled > Simulated communities...
CAAGGCGGGCGACACGGCGACGGCCAATGTCGACAAATGGGAGCCGAAGACCTGGCCGGCCGAAGCCAGGGGCTATGGCTTCACCGAGGCGCCGCGCGGCGCGCTCGGCCACTGGATCAAGATCAAGAACGGCAAGATCGACAATTATCAGTGCGTCGTGCCGACGACATGGAACGGCAGCCCGCGCGATCCGAAAGGAAATATCGGCGCCTTCGAGGCGTCTCTGATGGATACGCCCATGGCCGATCCGGAGAAGCCGCTCGAAATATTGCGCACGATCCACTCCTTCGATCCCTGCCTCGCCTGCTCGACTCACGTCATGAGTCCGGACGGCCAGGAAATGGCGTCGGTGAAGGTCCGCTGAGGGAGGCGAGCATGGTCGACGGCGTTTATGTTGCTGGCGTTGGCGACGCGCATGGCGCGCGCGCCGTCGAGCGTCAGACCGTCTATGTCTATGAGGCGCCCGTCCGCGTCTGGCACTGGGTCAATGCGCTCTGCATCCTCGTGCTGTTCGTCACGGGCTATTTCATCGCGAGCCCTCTGCCGAGCACGCCCGGCGAGGCGAGCAACAGCTTCCTCATGGGCTATGTCCGCTTCGCGCATTTCGCGGCGGGGCAGACGCTCGCGGCGTTCTATCTGCTGCGCCTCTATTGGGCCTTCGCCGGCAGTCCGCATTGCCGGCAGATTTTTTACGTGCCCTTCTGGAGCAGGACCTACTGGTCGGAAGTGGCGCATGAGGCGAAATGGTATCTCTTCCTCGCCAAGGCGCCGAAGAAATATGTGGGGCATAATCCGCTCGCGCAGCTCATAATGTTTTCGCTCTTCACCGTGCCTCTCGTCTTCATGATCGTGACGGGCTTCGCGCTCTACTCGGAAGGCGAGGGGATCGATTCCTGGCAGCATAAGCTCTTTGGCTGGGTCTTCGCCATCTGGCCGAACAGCCAGGAAGTGCACACCTTCCATCATCTCGGCATGTGGGTTCTCGTCGTCTTCGCCATCATCCACATCTACGCGGCGGTGCGCGAAGACATCGTCAGCCGTCAAAGCATCATCTCCTCGATGATCTCGGGCGAGCGCATCTTCAAGGACGAAGCGGCGGACTGACCATGCGCGCGCCCAAGGTTCTCGTGCTCGGCATCGGCAATATCCTGTGGGGGGATGAGGCCTTTGGCGTGCGCGCCGTCGAGGCGTTCCATCGGCGCTTCGAGACGCCGGAAAACGTCGCCGTGCTCGATGGCGGCACGCAGGGGCTCTACCTCGTGCATTTTGTCGAGGAGGCCGAATATCTCCTCGTCTTCGACGCCATCGACTATGGCCTCGCGCCCGGCGCGTTGAAGATCGTGCGCGACGACGACGTTCCGAAATTCACCGGCTCGAAAAAGATGAGCCTGCATCAAACCGGCTTTCAGGAAGTTCTCAGCGCGGCCGATCTGCTGGGGCGCTATCCGAAACGGCTCGCGCTCGTCGGCTGCCAGCCGCTCGATCTCGAGAATTGGGGCGGGCCTTTGACAGAGCCTGTCTCGGCCGGGATCGAACCGGCGGTCGACGCCGCCGCGACGATTCTCAACGAATGGGGCGTGGCGCTCGCGCCGCGCGAGAGCGCGCCGTTGGCGGGGCTGCTGACGAACGACATCGACCATCGCAGCTACGAAAGGCGCGTCTGAACGCGTGCGAGATACAGGAGCGGCCAATGAAGAGCATCGCCGGGATTTCCTCCGTCCTTCTCGCCTGGGCTGCGCCTTTCGGCGCGGAAGCGAATCCCGGGCTGCACGTGCATCCTCATCCCGTCGAAAGCGCGCAGCCGCTCTTGCCGGTTCATCCGATCCTCGGCCTTCTGCTCATTATTGTCCTTTGGGCGGCGACGGTTCGCGCGATCGAGACTGTTTCGGCGCGCCTTCATTCGCGCGCCTGACAAGGCGGATTTCGCGTCCATGTGCCTCGGCTTTCCCATGACGGTCCTTTCCGGCGACGGCGCGCAGGCGATCTGCGAACGCAAAGGCCAGGCGGAATCCGTGTCCATGCTGCTCGTCGGCGCCCAGGCGCCGGGAACGCGCGTGCTCGTCCATTTGGGGACGGCGATGCGCGTTCTGGACGCGGATGAGGCGCGGGCGATAGATGACGCGCTGGACGGGCTGGCGGCGGCGTTGCGGGGCGAGCGCTTCGAGAGCTTCTTCTCCGATCTGATCGACCGCGAGCCCGAATTGCCCGCCTTTTTGCGCGCGGAAAAATAAGCGAGTCACGAGCCATGTCGTCGATGCAGACCCTCTCCGACCGAACCGGAATCCCGATCGTCGACGAGTCGACCATAGACGCCGTCCTCTCGGGCGCGACGAGCCTCCTCCTGCTCTTCGCCGGAGATTCGGCCCAGCGTCCCGAGGCGAGCGACGTCGCGGTGATCTTTCCCGAGTTGCTGAAGGCATTCGAAGATCGCGTAGCCGGCGCCATCGTCGCCAATGGCGCGGAAAAGCGCCTTGGCTCGAGATTCCATGTCGACGTGCTGCCGAGTCTCGCTCTCATTCGCGAGGGCGCGACGATCGGCGTTATTCCGCGTATTCGCGATTGGGCGGAATATTTGCAGAAGATCGAAGCCTTCCTCGATCCCGAAGCGGCGCCGATCGCGCCGGCGAGGCCACGGGTCGAGATCACTTTCTCGCAAAAGGGAGCGCGCGCGTGAAAGCCGGGTTCTGGATGGCGCCCGACGGCGCCGACGACGCGATCACGTTGCTTCCGGTGGGCGGCGACGAGGCGCTGGATATGCGCCGCAAGGCGAATTTCCTCGCCACCAGCTCGGCGGAGGAGCTGATCAGGCGTTGCCCGCTGGCGGCCGGCCTTCTGCCGCGTCTCGCCAAAACGCTGGAGACGCAGTCGGCGGCCGGGCCCTGCCAGCTCTTCGACATCACCGATTTCCCTGCGGAAGAGCGCGAACTCCTTTCGCAGGTCTTGGGCGAAGGCGAAGTGGCCGGCGTTGCGGCCCTGACCGACGGCGTCGTCGCGCAAGTTCAGGAATCGGTGATGGCCGGCCTCTGGCGCGTGCGCTTTACGGACGCCGCCGGCGCCTTCGTGGCCGACTATCTCGAGGTCGGCGCCATTCCGCAAGCCGTGCGCAAGGCGGCGGCGCTCGCGGGCGCCGAGCTGAGCTTCGGCGCGCCGCCGCAAGGCGCCATGAACGTCATGCCCGTGCTCGCGGAAATCCGCGAGCGCATGGCGGCGCATCGGCCGGGCGACGCCGCGCATATCATCAATTTCTCGCTTCTGCCGATGAACGAAGCCGACATGGCCTTCCTTCAGCAATCGCTCGGCGACGGGCCGGTGCGGCTCGTCTCCCGCGGCTATGGAGCCTGCCGCGTGCTCGCCACTGGCGCGCGCAATGTCTGGTCGGTGCAGTTCTTCAACGCCATGGACGCAATCATACTGGATATGCTGGAAATCGGAGACGTTCCCGCGGCGGCCTGCGCGGCGGATGAGGATTTCCGCGACTCCGCCGAAAGATTGCGCGAGATCGACGAGGCTTATTTCCGATGAGCTTCGAGAATCTCCAACCGACCGAAACCGACGCCGGCGACCGCATGGAATGCGGCGTTTGCTGGCGCGTTTACGATCCGGCCGAGGGCGATCCCGTCTGGCAGATTCCGCCGGGCGCGCCTTTCTCCCAATTGCCGGAGGATTGGCGCTGCCCCAATTGCGACGCGCCGCGCGCACGCTTCATGAGGCTCGCCAATGGACGATGAGGCGGCCATCGACATCGGGGAACGGCTTGCGGCGCTGTATCGCGCGATTCGGTCCGGCCCCATGCGCGACATGCCCGTCTGCAACGACGCGCTCGACGTGGCGGCGATCGGATTTCGTCCATTTGGCGAATGGGCGATCGGCGTCGTGGTGACGCCCTGGATGATGAATATCGTTTGCGCGCAGGAAACCGGCGTCGCTCCAGCCGCGCGGCGCCGAATGGCCTTGCCGGCGGGCGACGTGGATTTTGTCGCGAGCCGGCTCGACGGCTTCGGAACGATTCTTTCCTGCTCGCTCTTTTCGCCCATGTTCGAATTCACCGACATGGCGTCGGCGCGCGAGACCGCGCGGGCCGCGATCGGCGCGCTTTTCGATCAGGCGTTCTTCGACGCGCCGCCTGCTCGGATGGCGCCGACCCTCGACCGGCGCGCCTTGCTGCGCGGCCGTTTGAGCGAGGCGCCGGCATGAGCGCGCATAGCGGTCCTGGCGCGATTTATATTGGCGTCGAAACCGACGCCGAAGGCTGCGTCGCGTCTGCGTCCGTCCGGTCGAACCGCCCCGTCGGACTCGGCCGCCTCTTCATCGGCCGGCCGCCACAAGAGGTTCCCGCGCTGGCGCGCCAGCTCTTCAGCCTCTGCGGCTTCGCGCACGGCGCCGCCGCGCGGCTTGCGATTTCGGCCGCTCGTGGAGAAGGCTCCACGCCTCACGAGACCTTTTCCGACATTGTTGGCGCGCTGGCCGAATATTGCGCGGAGTCGTTGCGCTCGGCGGCGCTCGGCTGGCCGCGTATCGACGGCGCGCCGGCGCTCGTTGACGCGGCGGCGCCGTTGCGAGAGGCGCTGGTCGCGGCGCGCGCGATCATGACAGCGGCGGCGCAAGGGAATGCGTTCGCTCGGCGCGCCGAGCTTCTGCCCGCCGCGCAGATCATAGCGGAGGCGGCGCGCGCCCTCGGCCTGCCGGAGGCGGGAAAGGGCGCGTCCGAGCCGCAGGGCCTCTTCGCCGAAATCCTGGCCGAGGCCCGCGCCGACGCCTTTCTTCATCCTTCGGAGCCGGACGCGCTGCAATCCGTCGACGACGCGGCGGTGGCGCAGGCGATCGAGAGGAACGGCGACCGCTTCGCCGCCGCGCCGACTCTGCCGCACCGCATCGTCGAGACGGGCGCCTTCGCCCGCTGCTGGCTTGAGGCGCGGAGCGAGACGTCGGCATTGGCGGCGCGCCTTCGCGCGCGCCTGTTCGCCACGTCCGAGACGCTGGATCATCTGCTGCTGGCGCTGTCGGAAGGCGAGGCGGCGCGGGGCGCGCACATCGCCGTGACGCCTCTTGCGGAAGGCGCAGGGATCGCCGCCGTCGAGACCGCGCGCGGCCGGCTCTATCATTGGGTCCGGCTCGACAGAGCGGGCGACGTAGCCGACTATGCGTTGCTGGCTCCGACGGAATGGAATTTCCATCCTGCCGGTCCCTTCGCCGCCGCGCTTCTTGGCGCGCCGGTCGGAAAGGGCGATGCGGCGCGGCTCAGGGTCCGCCGCCTCGCCGCCGTTTTCGATCCTTGCGTCGCCTATCAGATCGAGCTTCGCGAGCGCGCGCATGCATGAAATGGCGCTGACGGAAAGCATCGTCGACATCGTGTCGGATGAGGCGCGCAAGCAGGGCTTCGGCCGCGTCCGCGTCGTGCGCTTGCGGATCGGCGCCATGGCGCATGTCGAGCCGGAGGCGCTGCGCTTCTGTTTCGACGCCGTGTCACGCGGAACGGCGGCGGAGGGGGCGACGCTGGACATTGTGCGCCTGCCGGGCGAAGGTTGGTGCCTCGACTGCGGCAAAACGGTTCCGCTCGAGGAGCGCTTCGGCGCTTGCCCCGAATGCGGCAAGAGTCATGTGCAGATGACGTCTGGCGACGAACTGCGCATCGAGGAGCTGGAGGTCGACTGATGTGCACAGTATGCGGCTGCGGAACGGCGACGGTCGAAGGCGAGAAGAAGCCGGGCGCGGAAGGGCAGGCCGCGCATGACCACCACCATCATGATCATGACCACGCGCATGATCGTCATCACCACCATCATGATCATGTGCATGGCGAAGGCGGCGAAGTCATCGATTTCGGCGCCAGCCTCGCGGGCGCGCATGTTCCCGGACTCAGTCAGGAGCGCATCGTCCGCATCGAGCGCGACATCCTCTCCAAGAATGACGCCTATGCGCGCGACAATCGCGCATATTTTGCTGAAAGAGGCGTTCTCGCGCTCAATCTCGTCTCCAGCCCCGGCTCAGGAAAGACGACGTTGCTCGTGCGCGCGATCAACGATCTGAAGGAAAAGCTCGCCGTCGCCGTGATCGAGGGCGACCAGCAGACGTCGAACGACGCCGAACGCATTCGCGCGACTGGCGCGCCGGCCATCCAGATCAACACGGGCAAGGGCTGCCATCTCGACGCGCATATGGTCGGCCATGCGCTCGAAAGCCTCGATCTGCGCAAGGGCGGCGTCCTGTTCATCGAGAATGTCGGCAATCTCGTCTGCCCGGCGGCTTTCGATCTCGGCGAGGCGCATAAGGTCGTGGTTCTCTCCGTCACGGAGGGCGAGGACAAGCCGCTCAAATATCCCGACATGTTCGCGGCCGCCGACCTTATGCTGCTCAACAAAGCCGATCTCCTGCCGCACCTTTCCTTCGATGTCGGCAAGTGTCTTGCCAACGCGCTCAAGGTGAATCCACATCTGCAGACCCTCGTCGTCTCAGCGACGACCGGCGAGGGAATGGCGGCGTTTTATGCCTGGATCGAGGCGCGCGCCGCGCTTGCGGCGTCACGCGCGGGCGTCGCGAAAGCGACGTGAGCCATGCCGGACGCTATTGCCCACGAGGCGTCTGACGGGATCGAGCGGCTGCGGCTCCGCCTGCGCGGCGGCGTGCAGGGCGTCGGCTTCCGGCCTTTCGCCCATAATGTCGCCCTGCGCTACGGGTTGAGCGGTTTCGTGCAGAATGACGCCGAGGGCGTTCTACTGGAAATCGAAGGCGCGCGACACAGGGACTTCCTGCAAGCTCTGCGCGACGAAACGCCGCCGCTCGCCACGATCGAGTCGATCGACGTGGAGCGAATCGACTTGCGCCGGGACCAGGGTTTCTCGATCCGCGACAGCGCCGGCGGCCGTGCGAAGACGCGCATCGTCGCGGACGCGGCGACCTGCGACGCCTGCCTCGACGAGCTCTTCGACCCTGAAAGCCGCTTTCATCTTTATCCTTTCATCACCTGCACGCATTGCGGCCCGCGCTTCACCATCACCGCGTCCCTGCCTTATGACAGGCCGCAGACATCCATGGCGCGCTTCGCTATGTGCGGCGATTGCGCGCGTGACTATCGCGATCCGCGAAGCCGGCGCTTCCATGCCGAGACGATCGCCTGCCCGAATTGCGGGCCGCGCCTCGACGTAGAGCCCGCAATGATCGTCGCCGCGCTGAAAGCGGGGAGCATCGTCGCCCTGAAGGGGATCGGCGGCTTTCACCTGATGTGCGACGCGCGCAACGAAGCGGCCGTCGCGGAGCTGCGCCGCCGCAAGGAACGCGACGCCAAGCCTTTCGCGGTGATGGCGGCGAACGCCGCATCGCTTTCGTTCTTCGCCGAACCGAACGCCGCGGAGCTCGAATTATTGCGGCGTCGCGCGCGCCCCATCGTCGTCATGGCGTCGAAGGGCGCGCTCGCGCCGTCGATCGCGCCGGGCCTCAACCGCATTGGCGTCATGTTGCCTTACGCGCCCCTGCACCATCTTCTGTTTCACGCCGCCGCCGGCTCTCCCCAAGGCCGGGACTGGCGCGATGAGCCGAACGATTTCGTGATCGTCGCCACAAGCGCCAATCCCGGCGGCGAGCCGCTCGTCGTCGACGATGAAGAGGCGCGGCGACGCTTGTCGACTATCGCTGATCTCATCGTCGGCCACGATCGCGCGATCATCATGCGCGCCGACGATTCCGTCATGGCTGTCGCCGCCGGCGCGCCCGTCTTCCTGCGTCGGGCGCGTGGCTTTGTTCCCGATCCCGTCGATCTCGGGAGCGACGGCGCCAGCGTTCTCGCCTTGGGCGCGCATCTCAAGACGACCGTGACGGTGACGCGCGGGCGCGAGGCCTTCGTCTCCCAGCATGTCGGCGATCTCGACGACGCTGAGAGCGTACGCTTTTTCGAGGAGACGGTCCGCCATCTCGTTTCGATCCTTGACGTGAAGCCGGAGATCGCCGCCTGTGATCGGCATCCGGATTTCTTCTCGACGCGCTTTGCCGAGGAGACGGGTCTGTCCCTTTTCAGGGCGCAGCATCACGCCGCCCACATCGCGGCGATCGCGGCGGAACATGGCGTCGGCGGCGCCGTTCTCGGCGTCGCGCTCGACGGCTACGGCATAGGCGACGATCACGGAGCGTGGGGCGGCGAACTCATGATCGTCGACGGCGCGGCATGGAAGCGCGTCGGGCGCCTCGCGCCGCTCGCCCTCATCGGCGGCGACCGCGCGGCGCGCGAGCCTTGGCGCATGGGTGTCGCCGCGCTGGCGGCGATCGGCCGTCTCGACCTCGCCCGCGCAATGTTCCCCGACGCCCCGCTTGGCGAAAAAATTGTCGAGCGTTTGCGTAACGGCGTGGGACCCGAGACGACGAGCATGGGCCGTCTCTTCGACGCGGCGGCGGCGCTGGCCGGCGTGTGTTTGCAACAACGCTACGAAGGTCAGGCCGCTATGGAATTGGAGGCGCTTGTCGAGACGCCCCGTCGTCTGGAAGGCGGCTATCGGCTCCGGGACGGCGTTCTCGATTTCGCGCCTGTGCTCTCTTTCATCGTCGCCGAGCGCCCGAGTCCGCGAGAGGCGGCCGAATATTTCCATGGCGCGCTCATCGAGGGTTGCGCCGCCTGGATCGAAGCCGCCGCCCGCGCGCATGGCCATGCGCGCGTCGCGCTCGGCGGCGGCTGCATGATGAACCGCGTCCTCGCGGAAGGTCTCGCCGGCGCCTTGCGCGGACGGGGCCTTGCGCCTTTATTGGCCCGCGCCGTCCCATGTAACGATGGCGGAATATCGCTCGGGCAGGCGGCGCTTGCTCGAAGGGCTTTTCCCGCCGGACCGGAAAAGAAAGAGAGGGCGGCATGTGCCTAGCCGTTCCCGTGCGCGTCACCGAATTGCTGCCCGACCAGATGGCGAAAATCTCGCTCGACGGCGTGAGCAAGACGGTTTCCGTCGCCCTGGTCGACGAGCTTCGCGTCGGCGACTATGTCATTCTGCATGTCGGTTTCGCGCTGTCGAAGATCGACCCCGAGGAAGCCGAGCGGACCCTGAGCCTCATCCGTGAGATCGCGGGGCCGGACTCATGAAATATGTCGACGAATTTCGCGACGGAGAATTGGCGCGCGGCGTCGCGGAGGCCCTCGCGCGGATCGTGCGGCTGGATCGCGACTACCGCTTCATGGAGTTCTGCGGCGGGCATACGCACGCTATCTCGCGCTATGGTCTGGAGGACCTTCTGCCGTCCAATGTGCGAATGATCCATGGACCCGGCTGCCCCGTCTGCGTCTTGCCGATCGGCCGCATCGACGCGGCGATCCGGCTCGCGAAGCTGCCCAAGGTCACGCTCTGCACCTATGCCGATCTCATGCGCGTTCCAGCCTCCGGCGGCGCAAGCCTGATGAAGGCCAAAGCCGACGGCGCCGACATCCGCATGGTGTATTCGACGCTCGACGCCCTCCGCGTCGCGGAAGCCGAGCCCGATCGGGAGGTCGTCTTCTTCGCAATCGGATTCGAGACGACAACGCCGCCGACGGCGCTCGCGGTCAGGCGCGCGATCGAGAAGAAGCTCGATAATTTCTCGATCTTCTGCAATCACGTGCTGACGCCCGCTGCGATGCGCGCGATTCTCGGCGATCGGGGGGGCGTCGAGATCGACGGCTTTGTCGGGCCCTCTCACGTCTCCGCCGTGATCGGCTTGCGTCCCTACGGCTTCGTCGCGGAAGATTTTGGAAAGCCGCTCGTCGTCGCCGGTTTCGAGCCGCTCGACGTGATGCAGGCGATCGTCATGCTCGTGCGGCAATTGAACGAAGGCCGTTGCGATGTCGAAAACCAATATGGCCGCGCCGTCGTCTCGGAAGGCAATAAGAAAGCGCAAGCGGAGATGGCCGACATTTTCGAACTGCGCGAGACTTTTGAATGGCGCGGACTTGGCTGTGTTCCTGCGAGCGCATTGCGCCTGCGCGACGCCTATGCGGCTTTCGACGCCGAGCGCCGGTTCGCGATCGAAACGCCCTCCGCGAAAGACAATCCGGCCTGCGAATGCGGCGCGATCCTGCGCGGCGCCAAGCGTCCGCATGACTGCAAGCTGTTCGGGACCGTCTGCACGCCCGAGACGCCGATGGGCTCCTGCATGGTGTCGTCGGAAGGCGCCTGCGCAGCGCAATGGACCTATCGCCGCTTCGACGCGCGCGCCGCCTAAGGGAATTTAGTCGTGTCGACCATCAAGGCCTATCGGCGCAAGCTCGATCTCTTGGGGCGCGTCGATCTCTCCCATGGCGCCGGGGGTCGCGCCATGGCGCAGCTCATCGCCGAGATTTTTCACAAGGCGCTAGACAATGACTGGCTGAGGCGCGGCAATGATCAATCCGTGTTCGAGGTCGGCGCGGGCCGCATGGCCATGACCACCGACGCCTTCGTGGTCTCCCCTCTCTTCTTTCCCGGCGGCGACATCGGCTCGCTCGCCGTTCACGGCACGGTCAACGACATCGCCATGTCCGGAGCGCAACCGCTTTATCTGTCCGCGAGCTTCATCATCGAGGAGGGCTTTTCGCTCGCCGATCTCGCGCGCATCGCGGAAAGCATGGGCGCCGCCGCGCGCGAGACGGGCGTTCCCGTGATCACTGGAGACACGAAGGTCGTCGAGCGCGGCAAGGCCGATGGCGTCTTTATCTCCACCGCAGGCGTCGGCGTCGTGCCCGACGGGCTAGATCTCTCCGGCGACAAGGCGCGGGCGGGAGACATTGTCCTCATCTCAGGCTCGATCGGCGATCACGGCGTCGCCATCATGTCAAAACGCGAGAATCTCGAATTCGATTGCGAGATTCGCTCCGATTCCGCCGCCCTCCATGGGCTCGTCGCCAATATGGTCGCGGCCGCCGGCGCCTCCCTGCGCCTGATGCGCGATCCGACGCGCGGCGGCCTGGCGGCGACCCTCAATGAAATCGCCCAGCAATCCCGTGTAGGATTCCGTCTCGACGACGCGGCCATTCCCGTGAAGCCGGAAGTCGCCGCCGCCTGCGAATTGCTTGGCCTCGATCCGCTTAATGTCGCCAATGAGGGAAAGCTCGTCGCCGTGGCGGCGCCGGAGGCGGCGAGCGCCATTCTTGACGCGATGCGCGCCCATCCGCTCGGTCGCGACTCGGCGATCATCGGAACCGCGGTCGAGGACGAGCGCCGATTCGTTCAACTGAAATCCTCCTTTGGCGGCTCCCGCATCGTCGATTGGCTCGCCGGCGAGCAATTGCCGCGCATCTGCTGATTTTTCGCCGCGCGCTCGAGCGAATGCGCTAAACTCCGCTGTAAGTCTTCGAGGGAAACCCGCCTGCCGCGCATGACGATCGCGCCCATTCGCTATGTCGAACCCGTATTCCGCCCGCCGAGCGAGGCGGACTCGCTGATCTTGCCGGTGACGGACGGCTGTTCCTGGAACCGCTGCACATTCTGCGAGATGTACACCGCGCCGCAGAAACGATTCCGCCCGCGCGACGAAACCGAAACACTTGAAAGCATCCGGCGCTGCGGCGAGCGTTTCGGCGAGGGCGTGAAGCGCATCTTTCTCGCCGACGGCGACGCCATGACGCTCTCGACCCGCCGCCTCGCGACCATACTTGAAGCGATCCGCCGCGACTTGCCCGGCGCGCGGCGCGTGTCGAGCTATTGCCTGCCGCGCAATGTGCGCAAGAAATCCATCGAGGAGCTTAGGGAGTTGAGGGAGCTCGGGCTCTCGCTCGTCTATGTCGGCGCCGAATCCGGCGACGACGAGACGCTTGCGCGCGTCAATAAGGGCGAGACTTTCGAGACGTCGCGGGAGGCGCTCGAAAAACTGCGGGAAGCAGGGATCAAACGCTCGGTGATGATCCTCAACGGTCTCGGCGGCGCAGCGCTCTCGCGCCGGCATGCGCTGAACTCGGCGGCGCTGATGAACGCCGCGCAGCCTGAGTTTCTCGCGACGCTCGTGGTGAGCTTTCCGATGGGCGACGCGCGCTTTCGCGAAAATTTTCCTGAATGGGAGCCGCTCGACGTGCTGGGCCTGATGCGGGAAATGGAGCTGTTCATTTCGGCGCTGGAGCTGAAGAGAACCGTCTTTCGCAGCGATCACGCCTCGAACTGGCTGATCCTGAAAGGGACGTTGGGAGCGGACAAGCCCCGGCTGCTGCAGGAGCTGCGCGCGGCCATCGCCGCGCCCGAGGCGGCTCCGTTGCGGCCGGCCTGGGCGCGCGGTCTGTAGCTGGCTCTGATCCCTGGAATTGATCACATTATCTGTGTTCAAGCGATTCCGCCTGAACGTAGCGTGATCTAAGCCGGAGCGAGCAACAAGCTCGTCTCGCTTCGCGCGATCCCCTCGATTGATCTGACGCTCGACAGCACGCGGTCGAACTCGGCCAGATTGGCGACCTCGATCTCCGCGATGAGATCGAAAGCGCCGTTGGTGCTGTGGAGCGCGTGGATCTGCGGCAGGCCGCGAAGCGCCTGAACGACCTTCCTCGTGCTCTTGCCCGACACCTCGATCATCATGATCGCGCGAATGCGGTCGCTCTGCGCGCCGCTCTTGAGGCGCACGGTGAAGCCCAGGATGATCTCGGAATCGATCAATCTGTCGAGCCGGTTCTGGACCGTTCCGCGAGAGACGCCGAGCTTTTTCGCCAGTTCGGAGAGCGAGGCTCGCCCGTCCGTTCGCAGCAATGCGATCAGCCGGTGATCGAGGTCGTCCATGTCCCATTCCTGTCGGATCGCTTATTTACGGTGACGATTTGATCAATATCATAAGCATATTTATATATTTTTGCCATATCCGTCGGCGCTGTCTGAGCCTAGCATTGATGCATGGCAATAAGACAGGTGCGCGGCGCATGGTCACCTTCCTGAGCGCGCGGGACGTCGGTCGGCTCGTTCATCGGATCGGCGCGCCGCAATTCTGGTTTCGTCTCGTCGACTATCTGCGGCGCGATTTCGCGCGCTGGCGCGCCTTCGACAAATCGCCGCGCTTCGCGAGCCATTCGCCGGGCGGCGTCATCGAACTCATGCCGACAAGCGACGGCGAGACATTCGCCTTCAAATATGTGAACGGCCATCCCGGCAACACGGCGCTGCGCCTCCAGACCGTCGTGGCGTTCGGCGCGCTCGCCGACGTCGACACGGGCTATCCCTTCTTTCTCTCGGAAATGACTCTCGCGACGGCCTTGCGAACCGCGGCGACGTCCGTTCTCGCCGCCCGCCATCTCGCACGGCCGGAGGGCCGGACGATGGCGCTCATCGGACTCGGCGCGCAATCCGAATTCCAGGCCTGCGCTTTCAACGCCGTCCTCGGCGTCGAGCGTCTGCGCATATTCGACGTCGATCCCGAGGCGGTCGAGAAATTCGCGCGCAACATGGCGCCCTTCGGCATGGACGTCGCGTCTTGCGCCGAAACGCGTGAAGCGGCGCGCGGGGCTGACATCGTCACCACGATCACGGCGGACAAGAAGCGCGCGACGATCCTCGCCGAAGACATGATCGCGCCGGGAACCCATATCAATGCGGTCGGCGGCGATTGTCCCGGCAAGACGGAACTGTCGCGCGCGCTTCTCCTGCGCTCGGATATTTTCGTCGAATATGCGCCCCAGACGCGCGTCGAGGGCGAAATTCAGCAACTCGACCCCGCCTATCCAGTCACGGAATTGCACGAAGTGCTCGCCGGCGCTCGCCCCGGCCGCGTCTCGCCGGACGCCGTCACCATATTCGACAGCGTGGGCTTCGCCGTCGAGGACTTCTCGGTTCTGCGCCTGCTGCGCGATCTGGCGCGCGAGACTGGGATCGGGGCGGAGATCGAGCTGACGGCGGCGCCCGCCGATCCGAAGGATCTCTTCGCCCTGCTGCGCCCCGACGCCGAAGACCGTCTAACGCCGGCGCGCCGGGCGGTCAGCCTCACCGATTGAAATATAAGCTTGATGAGAAAGGGCCTTCGATGACTCTTCGTTTCGAACGCGCGCCGATGGATGTCGCCGAGCGTCCTTGCGCCGAGGCCGTGGGAGCTGGCGCGGCCGCCGTCTCGCGGATTCTGATGTGCGCGCCCGATCATTTCGGCGTCGACTATGTCATCAATCCGTGGATGGAAAATCAGATCGGCCGAACGCAAGGCGCGCGGGCGCGCGAACAGTGGGAGAATCTGCGCCGCCATCTCGCGCAAGAGGCGTCACTCGTCTTTGTTCCGCCCGCCGCCGGCCTGCCCGACATGGCGTTCACTGCGAATGCCGGGCTCGCCATCGGCGATAGGGCTGTCGTCGCGCGCTTTCATGCGAAGGAGAGACGCGCGGAGGAGAGGCTCTTTCGCGAATGGTTCGATCGCGCGGGCTTTTCCATCGCGCCATGGCCGGAAGACGTTGCTTTCGAGGGCGCCGGAGACGCGTTGATCGACCGCGCAAGGGGCCTGATCTGGTGCGGCCATGGATGGCGTTCCGACGAAAGCGCGCCGGCGCTGCTCGAGCGCATATTCGAGATGCGCACGGTCGGCCTGAAGCTGATCGATCCGCGCTTCTACCACCTCGACACTTGCTTCTGTCCGCTGCCGGGCGGTTGGGTGATGTACTATCCGCAAGCCTTCGACCGCGACGCGCAGGCGCGCATCGCGGCGCTGGCGCCGGCCGAGATGCGCATCGAGGTGAGCGAAGCTGACGCCGCGTCATTCGCCTGCAACGCCGTCGCGATCGGCCGTCGCGTCTTCTTGAACGATTGCTCGCCGCGGCTTCAGGCTCGCCTGCGATCGGCCGGCTTTTCGCCGGTCGTCACGCCGCTTTCCGAATTTCTGAAAGCCGGAGGCGCGGCGAAATGCCTGACGCTGGAACTGGCGGCGCCGTGAGGCGGCGCGCCTCGAAATTGTGCATGCTATTGATCACGGAACTTGCAAGACCGTCTATTTTTCGATCCCATGCTGCTCCATCATATCGACCAGCGCCGTCGGAACACGCATGACTTTGCGAATGACGGCGAGGGGAAGCGCGATGGCGATCGCCAGAATTCCAGCGCCTTTCGAGGAAATCGCAGAGGAATTTCTGGTTGGCATTCGAGGCTCCTTCTAGGTTTTGGGGTCACATGAATACTTGGACGACAGCAATCGGCGTGCCGTGAAAACAGTGTCGCTCAATTTTCTAAATAACGGATAAAGCGCTTATTTCTGGCGAACGGCGTTGGAAATTTTTGGGAAATAATCAAGAAAAGAATTGTCAAAGAATTACGCAAGCAGAGAGGCCAATATCGCTTCGAGGCAGGCGAGCCCGCCACCGGGATCGCGGCAAGTTTGAGGGAGCGCCCCTTGGCCACGGAGTTCCGAGTCGAAGAAGCGAATAAGGCGATGGCCGCAATCGCCGACGATGTAACTGCGACCGATCGCGATCGGCGCGAGAGGCTTGGAGCGATCTGGACGCCGGTCGCCCACGCGCTGATCGACAATGCGGCGACGGCGCCGAATGAGCGTCTCCGCAAGGATGTCTCGAATCCGAATTTCGTCGGAATCACCTGCGACTCGCGCCGGCCCGTGTATCTCGACAGAGTAATTTCAGATTCGGGGATGGTTTATCGAAAATTCGCCGTCGCCGACCGCCTGCCTCCCGGCGAGTGATCCGCGCGCTCGGAAGCGGGCGCTTCCTTGAGGTTCTCGCGATCGTCCTCGTCCTCGCGAAGGCGACGCAAAAAATTAAGGGCCTTTAGGCTTAATTTTTAGCGGGTCGATGACGTCGATCGCAGCGAGTTCGCGCAAGCGTAACGGAGAGTCTCTATATGCGTATGTCCAAATTCGCCGCCATAGTCTTTCTGGCGGCGTCCGGTTCGGCGGTCGCCGCCGACCTGCCTTATCGCAAGGCTCCGCCTGCCTATATTCCTCCGCCGCCAGTCATGACATGGACGGGCTTCCATGTCGGCGCCAATATTGGCGGCGGCTGGAGCGCCAACAGCGGCGGCAACGCCAATCTCGCGCCTTATATCGATCCGGCAGCCGGCGGTCTATGGGTTCTCCCCGGCGCGGCCGCTGGCGGCGGCTCCGTCGGCGGCGTCGTGGGCGGCGGTCAGGTCGGCTACAACTATCAGATGGCGTCGCTGGTCTTCGGCCTCGAAACCGATTTCCAGGGCGCGAGCCTGCGGTCGGGCGGCAATGCGGCTTCGGCGATCTATCCGAGCCCGGTCACGCCCGGCGGCGTTCTCGTTCCCCTCGCGCCGGCCGGCAATGTCGGCGTGGCGCTCAACTGGTTCGGCACGGTGCGCGGTCGCGTCGGCTACCTCTTCACTCCGACCTTCCTTGTCTACGCCACGGGCGGCTTCGCCTATGGCAATGTGCAGGGCCAATTCACTGGCTACAGCAACACCCGCACGGGCTGGACGGTCGGCGCCGGCGGCGAATGGATGTTCATCCCCAACTGGTCGGTCAAAGGCGAATATCTCTTCACCGATCTGTCCGGCGGCGGCGTGCAAGGCTGGTTCGGCAATAATTGGGGTTATCACAGCCATCCCCAGTATCACGTGGTGCGCGCGGGCGTGAATTATCATTTCAACTGGGCGCCGGCGCCGGCGCTGACCGCCTACTGACGATCGACGTCGAAAAAGACGGCGGCCATCGACCTGTCGATTTATTCGTGACAAGCACAAGCCCAGTCCGTCAGACTGGGCTTGTCGCCATGGTGGATCGGGATCGGCGAAAATCGCCGCGGGAGGCGTGAGTCTATCAAAACCGGTCGCTTGTGCGTCCCTCATTGACGGGAGCGTCGCCATGAATGCGCCTCGATCCGTTTTCATCACCGGCGGAAGCGTCGGCATCGGCGCGGCGGCCGTGCGCGCTTTCGTGCGCGACGGCTTTGGCGTCGGCTTTCTGGATATGAACGCCGAGTCGGGCCGGGAGCTTGAACAGGAGGACGGCGCCCGCATTTCCTTCTTTGAGGGCGACGTGCGCCGGCGCGACCATCAGCGGCGGGCAATCGAAGAGATCGAGCGCCGCTTCGGTCCGCTCGCCGCCGTCTTCGCCAATGCCGGCGTGCATCGCGCCAATTCGATTCTCGATATCGAGGACGAAGAACTGCGCTTCATCCTCGACGTCAACCTTATTGGCGTGATCCATACGCTTCGGGAAGCGGCGCCAAGACTGGTTGCGCAAAGGAACGGCGCCATCGTCATCATGGCGTCCGACCAGGCGCTGATCGGCAAGAAGCGCTCTTTCGCTTACGGATTGACAAAGGGCGCGCTGGGACAAATGACCAGGAGCATGGCGCTCGATCTCGCGCCATATAATGTGCGCGTCAACGCCGTCTGTCCGGCGACGATACGCACGCCTTTGACGGAAGCGATCTTCGGGCGTGCGGAGGACCCCGCGGCGGCCTGGGCGCGGGAGGCGGCGGCGCACCCGCTACAACGCGTCGGAACGCCGGAGGAAGTCGCCGAACTGGTTTGTTTTCTTGCCTCCGAGCGCGCGAGCTTCATGACCGGCGGGCTCTATCCGATCGACGGCGGCTTGACGGCGGGATGAGCGCTGGTCCCGCTTCGCTGCGGAGCGGCTCTTGAACGCTTTTGGAGGGCGCCGCGCGGCTCGCCGGCAATCGCCGCCGCCCGCATTTGGCGGTCATTCTCCCGCGGCCGCTTTCAGCGCCCGCGCCAGGTCGGTCGCTTCCGGCCATGCGATGCACAGATCCGGATGACTGGCGCAGGCGACGACAATGCCGCCGGGCTCAACTCGGGCGTCGAAATCCTGGTCGCTCGCAATCGGGCTCATATAGATTTGACGCTCGAGGCTCGTCCCCGAAGCGACGGCTTCGAGCGCGCGGGCGACGATCGACGCCTCCCGCAGCGTGAAGCGCCGCTGGGGCTGGCCCAGGAGACATAATGTCGCCAATGCGCCAAAAGCGCCATGCGGACGGACGACCAGGCTGAAGCTTTCGGACATGATCCTGTTCACCCTTTCGATAACGGACTGACTTTTAAGCTGATTATTTCGTTCTCGGTCGATGGGCGCCCTTCTTGAATGGCGCGGCCGACCTCACGAGAGGATCGCCTGCAATGCAGATCACATTCCGCGCCCGCGCGAGACGTTCGTCGCAATGAATGCGCATTCCGACGCGCTCCCTGACGATATTCGCGGCTATCACGCGCGCACCAAGCACGCGCCGTCGCGTTATGCGCTCGGCCCCGCCTTTCTCGACTGGACGTCCCAGCCCTCCCCCTACCGACGTTTCGAGGGCGCGGGGCTTACCGAGTTGCCGCTGATCGAGGGACCTATGGCGGCTTTTCCCCGCCCGGCCGCGAAAAGCGCTTCGCTCGATTTCCGCTCGCTGGGACTCTTTCTGGAGCTCGCCTTCGGATTGAGCGCCTGGAAGAGCGTCGAAGGCTCGACTTGGGCGGTGCGCAACAACCCTTCTTCGGGCAATCTTCATCCGACCGAGGCCTATCTTCTGTTGAACGCGTTCGAGGGCGGCGCTGGCGCCGCTTGTCTCTTTCATTACGCGCCCCTGGCGCACGGGCTTGAGGAGCGCGCGCGCTATGAAACGGCGCGGATTGCGCCCGATGGCGGCTTCCTCGTCGCTCTCAGCGCCATTCCCTGGCGGGAGTCGTGGAAATATGGCGAGCGCGCTTTCCGCTATTGCCAGCTCGACGCGGGACACGCCATCGGCGCCGTGGCGCAGGCCGCCGCGGCCCTGGGCTGGGATGCGCGGGCGCTGGCGTCGCCGGCCGACGACGACGTCGCGGCGCTGATCGGGCTCGACCGCGCCGACGCCTCTCATCGGCGGGAGGAAGAGCATCCAGATTTGTTGCTCTGGATCGCGACCAATGGCGCGTCCGCGCCTCCGATCGAACTCGGCGACCTCATCGCCGCGCCGCGCAGTTTCTATGGCGCCGCCAACCGCCTCAGCGAGGATCATGACGGCTGGCCGATTATCGATCGCGCCCTCCGGCTGTGCCGCAAGCCGCGCACGGCGTCTGTACCGTCCCTGCCGATCAGGCCGGCCGCGCCCTTTGCGGGGCCGCCCATTGGCGAGGTCGTCCGCAAGCGGCGCAGCGTCCAGCGCATGGACGGCGCCGCCACCCTGCCGATCAATGTCTTCCGACACATGCTCGCCGCGACGCTTCCTGGCGCCGCGCCTCTGCTTTCCGCTTTCCCATGGGCGCCGCGCCTGACGCTTATTCTCTATGTCCACCGCGTCGAGGGCCTCGAGCCGGGACTTTATCTCCTTGTGCGCGACGAGGGCGCCACGGCGCGCCTGCGCGCGGCGCTTTCCGCCGATTTCGAATGGGCGCCCGCGGGTCTTGCCGATTTGCCGCTTTTCCGTCTGCGCGCGGGCGCGGTGGAGCGCGAGGCGACGCGCGCCGCCTGTCTCCAGCCGATCGCCGGCAAGGGCTGCTTCGCGGTCGCGACGCTCGCCGATTTCGAGCGCGCGCTCGCGGAAGAGGGCCCCTTCGCCTATCGCCGCCTGCATTGGGAGGCGGGGCTGATCGGCCAGGCGCTGTATCTCTGGGCGACGGCGGCCGGTCTCGCCGGAACCGGCATTGGCTGTTTCTTCGACGACGAGGTTCACGCCCTGCTCGGCCTCGCGGCGGGCGACATGCAATTTCAGGATGTCTATCACTTCACGGTCGGCGGCGCCGTGGAGGACGCGCGCATTCTCACACTCCCTCCCTATCCTGAAGAGCGGCGGCGCAAATCATGAACATCGAGATCGAAAAGAGTCATGTCGAAGCCCTGATCGAACGCTTTCCGGCTCAGGCGGCGCTCTCGACGCAGTTGCGGTTCAGCGACCGGGTCGAGATCGACCTTGATCATCTCTCGGGCGAGGAACTCGATTTTCTCGAAGACCGCTATCGGCAAGCGGGCCCGGAACTGCGCGCCCGCGCCGCGCAGCTTTCCACGCTTCGCGCCGCGCTCGCGGCGCAAGGCCCCCGCTTCGAAAGCGGCGGGCTCGAAGACGTGCTGCCGGCGCTTGTCCGCTATCTGACGACCAACCCCATCCATGGCTGGCTCTTCACGGCGAGCGTCGCGGCGCGGCCGCTTCCCTATCTGATCACGCGCCTCGATTACGTGCCGGCCTCGAACGATGAAGCCGGCAAGATCATGATCGAGTTGAAGGCGAACGCAAAGGGAACGCTGCAGTCGAACGTGATTCGCATCATGGCGGCGGATATCGTCGGCCGCACGGTGAGCGAGATTCTCGCCGCCAAGGGATTTCTTCACGAAACGACGGACCTTGTCTCCGCCTTCGAGGCGTCGAGCGAGACCTATTTCGAGTGGCGCGGGCTCTATGGCCAGCAGTTCAGCGCCAGGGGCGTCGGCTTTCACGCCGAGGATCCCAACGCCACGCATCGCGACACCGACTGGTCGCGCAAGGACATCGTCGTGCTTTCGACGAGCGGCGGCGAGGCGAGGCTCGTCAATGACGAGGGCGTGCTGTCGGCGCGCAGTCTGACGCTCGAGGCGCCGGGCGACATACTGGGGCACTTCCTGCGCAAGGCAGGCAAGAGCAACCGCTTCGCGGCGGAGGACGAACTTGCAGCGCTGCAAGCCCAAATCCCCGGGGGCCTGTTCACGCGGATCCCGGTTCACCCTTACATCTTCATGTTCCATCTCGATCTGCATCAATATCTCTGGGTGCATGTCGATCAGATGCGGCCCTACGAATATCAGCCCGCGCTCAAGCAGAAGCTCGTCCTGCCGCCCGAGCAGACGGATCTCATCGACATCCTAACCGCCGAGATGGACGTGCTGATGGAGGACATCGTGCAGGGAAAGTCCGGCGGCACGACGGTGCTCTGCGCCGGCCCGCCCGGCGTCGGCAAGACGCTGACGGCGGAGGTCTATTCCGAGATCATCCAGCGCCCGCTCTATCGCGTGCACTCCGGCCAGCTCGGATTGAACGTCGCCGCAATGGAGGCCGCGCTGAAGGAAATCCTGACGCGCGCCCAGCGCTGGGGCGCGGTGATGCTGATCGACGAGGCGGACGTCTATATCAAGCGCCGCGATGACAATATGGCGATGAACGCCGTCGTCGGCGTCTTCCTGCGCGTGCTGGAATATTTCAATGGGCTGCTGTTCCTCACCACCAATCGCGTCGACGACATTGACGAGGCGATCGTTTCCCGCTGCATCGCGCTCATCCGCTATCATCCGCCGGACGCGGACGCGAAGCGACGGATCTGGCGGGTCATGGCGGAACAATTCAGTCTCGCGATCGACGACGCGCTGATCGATGCGCTGGTGCGCGTCTTTCCGCAGGCGACGGGGCGCGACATCAAGGGTCTCGCAAAGCTCGTCGCCAAATTCTGCCATCAGAAGAAGACGTCGCCGGACCTCGCCGCCTTCCAGCGCTGCGCGATTTTCCGGGGGCTCGACATGGCGCCGCTTGACGCCAGGGACGCGAAGGCGGCTTAGCATAACAGCGCGTAAAATCGCAGCGGGCTGTACATTTCTTCGTCAGTTCGCCGATTGAATTTGCGCCGGCGCCAGCTTCAGCGATTGCCGTCCTCCCGCCAATCCTCGGAAAATCCGGGGTCCGCATAAAGCGCGGGCTCTGGCGCGATATTTGCTCATCTTCCGCAACTCCATCTCGCGTGGACCGACCCAAGGGCGGGTCACAATCAGCAATGCCGCTGTTCCGAAAGCGCAGGCGCCGTGAGGCGCCGGCTTCTCGGGCAGCGGCTTTTTTTTTGCGCCTCGGCGCCTTCCGGGATGCGAGGCGCGCAAGGAAATGGCAGGCTGACGATGAAAAAGGGACGCCATTCTTTACATAAGCGCGCGCGGCTTGGGGTCGCCGGCGCGGCGCTCACTCTGATTGCGTCCGGCGCGCAGGCGGCCGATGTTTCGAAAAAGCCGGCCCCGCCGGCGCCTGTCACGCCCGCGTCGCCGCCAGCGCCGCCCCCCGGGCCGATGGGCGTCTTCGGCGTCGACATGCCCGCCGCCGGCAAGCTCATCGTTTCCATCACGCCGAACATCGGCAATCTTTCCGGCATCAAGATGGGAACCCGCACGGTCTCGAACGAATATGTCGTCTCGACCGTGCCATTTTTCCTCAATCCGACGCAGCCCGTTCGCATCGTTCCGCAGAACATCGCCTTCAGGACGCAGATCCTTGGCCTCAGCTATGGCGTGACGAAGGATTTCAACGTCGTGCTCAACGCCGGCATGATTGAGAAAAGTCTCGAGGCGCTGGTGTTCAGCGGCGCAAGGGGCATCCTGCCGCTTGCGAGAAATTACCCCACGACGGCGAGCCTTGCCGACTTTTCATTGTCGGGCGTCTATCGCGTCTATCAGGACGACATTAATCGCATTCAGCTCTCTCTGGGCTTTTCCTTCCCCACCGGCAACAACCGCGCGACCTTCAGCAACTTCGTCCTGCCGAACGGAACGGCCCAGACCATCCGTGGATTCTATGGCATGCAGCTCGGGACCGGCACGTTCGACGTCATGCCCGGCGTCGTCTATGCGGGCTATCTCGGGCCGTGGTCCTGGGGCGTCTCCTATCGTGGGCGCTTTCCGCTCGGGCCCAATCCGCAAGGCTACCTCTGGGGAGACCTTCACGAACTCAACGGCTGGGGTGGCTATAGCTGGATACCGGGCTTGACGACCACGTTCCGGGCCAGCGCCTCGATGCAAGGCCCGACTCGCGGATGGGACCCTGAAATTCGCGGGGCGGCCGCGCCCGCCAACCCGCTCTTTTACGGCGGCCAGCGGGTCGAGCTCTTCGGCGGCGGCTCGGTCAGCGGCAAGTTCGTCGGCTATGACAACTGGACGCTCGCCGTCGAAGCGGGCCTGCCCGTTTACCAGAACCTCAACGGGCCGCAGATCATGAAAAACTGGCAAGCAGGCATGTCGCTGAAGGTTAAAATCTGATGCGAGGCGCTCCACCCGTCAGAAGCGGGCGTACAGCTTCTCCCGGAACCGAGCAGGGGAGTTCGCGATGTCGATCCCGAGCGCCATGCAAGCTTGCCTGATCCTGTGGCGCGCAACCGAGATCGCCGTCATTTTTTCCGCCGTCACGCTCGGCAATATCGCGATCGTCAAAATCGTTGACGCGTTGCTTGACGCTCTTCACAATTGACGCATAAGGCGGAGAGCGTGGCTCCGCCGACACGCCAAACCCTGCGCCAGCCCCAAACGTGAAAATTGTCATCATCGACGAAAGCCCGATCCGCTCCGCCATCCTCGAGGAAGGGTTGCGCGAGGCTGGTTTCGTCGATGTCGAGCGCATCGACGAAACGCATAATTTGCTGAAGCGCGTTTATGCGATCGACCCGGACGTGATTCTCATCGATCTCGAAAACCCCTCTCGCGACGAGCTTGAACAAATGTTCCAAGTGAGCCGCGCCGTGCGCCGGCCCGTCGCCATGTTCGTCGACCAGGCCGACTCCGCCTCCATCCAGGCCTCGGTCGACGCCGGCGTTTCGGCCTATATTGTCGACGGACTCAAAAAGGAGCGGATCAAATCAATTCTCGATCTTTGCGTTTCTCGTTTCAACGCCTTCGCCAAATTGCAGAACGAGCTGGAGCGCGCGCGCTCCGACCTCGAGGAGCGCAAGACGATCGACCGCGCGAAAGGCATCTTGATGAAGGCCCGAAAGCTCTCGGAAGACGAGGCCTATAAGCTGATGCGCGGCGCCGCCATGCGCGAGAGCAAGAAGATCGCGGAAATCGCGCAATCCATCATTACGGCGTCGGAGCTATTGAAATGAATGCGACGCGACAGGTCAAGATCGGCTTCATTCCGCTCGTCGACGCCGCCAGCCTCTTCGTCGCCGTCGACAAGGGATTCGCCGCGGAAGAGGGACTCGACGTCGAGCTCGTGCGCGAGGTTTCCTGGTCGAATATTCGCGACAGGCTGGCGATCGGCCATTACGACGCCGCGCATCTCCTGGCGCCGATGGCGATCGCCGCGACGCTGGGCCTGAGCCATGTGCGCGCGCCCGTCGTCGCCGCAATGACTCTCGCAATGAATGGCAACGCCATTACTGTCTCGCCGGATCTATATGCGAGCCTCGCCGCCGCGGCCGAGGGCGATCTCGGCGATCCGGCCGTGACGGCGCGGGCCTTGAAGGAAGTGATCTCCTCGCGCGAGAAGCGTAACGCCGAACCGCTCACCTTCGGCATGACCTTCCCGTTCTCGACGCATAATTACCAGCTTCGCTACTGGATGGCGGAAGGCGGGATCAACCCCGACACGGACCTTCGCCTCGTCGTGCTGCCGCCGCCCTATATGGTGGACAATCTCGCCAAGGGTCAGGTTGACGGCTTTTGCGTCGGCGCGCCGTGGAACGCCGTCGCCGAAAGCGCCGGCGTCGGCGTCATCCTGCATCCGGGCTCCGCGATCTTCAACCCGGCTCCCGAGAAGACCTTGGCCATTCGCGCGCAGGTCGCCGAGCGCGATCCCGCGCGCGCCGAGGCCCTGATCCGCGCCTGCCTGAGAGGCGCCGATTATGTTCGCGCGCCGGAAAATCGTGACGAGACGGCCGCGCTCCTCGCGCACGCCGATCGCGTCGGCGCCGATGCGCAAACCGTGCGCCGCACGCTGGAAGGGCGGTTCGGCGGCGA
>Ga0123398_1034063_pt1 | contig 24437 bp, 19 predicted proteins | sample T5LHNO3metaT_FD_89926 | JGI IMG/M metagenome (GOLD analysis project Ga0123398, IMG submission 89926) | Methane-oxidizing artificial microbial communities from Washington, USA to study methane cycling - T5-LHNO3 metaT (Metagenome... | ecosystem: Engineered > Modeled > Simulated communities...
CCAATTTGTGACATTGCTAAAACGCCACGCCACCGACTCCGGCGCCAAAGCCTTGACCGATGCGGCTTTGCTACGCTTGATCGAGTACAGTTGCCGGCTGGCGGAAAACCAGCAGCGCCTGTCCGCACACGTGAATAGCTGCCTGGAAATCATCGCCGAAGCCAATTTACTGGCAAGCCAAACCCAGGCCGTCAACATTGATAAAACCGAAATCGAATTGGCGCTGGCCGCCCGCGAGCAACGCAATGGCCGCATCGCCGAAGCCATTCTGGAAGAAATGCTGGAAGGGACCATCCTGATCGACACCGACGGCGAAGCCATCGGCAAGGTCAACGGCTTAACAGTGATGGACATTGGCGGCAGCAGCTTCGGCGCGCCGGCGCGGATCACCGCCACCGTGCATCCCGGCTCCAGAGGCATTGTCGACATCGAACGCGAAGTGGAACTGGGCCAACCCATCCATTCCAAAGGCGTGATGATTTTGAGCGGCTATCTGGGCCACTGTTACGCTCAGCAATTTCCGTTGGCCATCTCCGCCAGCATTGCGATGGAACAGTCTTACGGCCACATCGACGGCGACAGCGCCTCCTTGGCCGAGTTGTGCTGCCTGATTTCCGCACTGACGCGCACGCCGATTCAACAAGGCTTCGCGATGACCGGCTCGATCAATCAATACGGCGAAGTGCAAGCCATCGGCGGCGTCAACGAAAAAATCGAAGGCTTTTTTGAGTTGTGCGCGGCGCGCGGTTTGACGGGTAGACAAGCGGTGATCATCCCGGCATCGAACAAACGCAATCTGATGCTGAAACAACAAGTGGTGGATGCGGTCGAGCAAGGCTTGTTTGCGATTTACACGGTATCCAATGTCGACGAAGCCCTGAGCCTGCTAACCGGTCAGAACGCTGGAACGATCAACGCCGAAAGCCAATATCCGGAAGGCAGCGTTAACTTCAGAGCGGTGGCGCGCTTGAAGGAAATTTCGGATATGTCGGCGGACGAGGATAAAGAAACCGAGACCGGATAGATCGCATTGATTTTGTTGAGCATCATTTGCACACACTGTACGCGACTCTTATGGGCGCGCCTACAACCGCACGGCTTACTTGGAAGAGCGCCGTAAAATCAAGCAAACCTGGGCCGACTATCTGGACGGCTTAAAGGCCCGGCCTAAGTGATACCGTTCAGGAAACAAGGATAAGGCTTAACGCATTGCCTGCCGTGCTGCTTGCGCCAAGAACCCGGAACGCGTAGCGCCGTGAGCTTTGGCATATTCGTCGATTCGGGTCAGCAATAGTTTTGGCAAGGTAATATTGACCTTATCGGCTGGGCCTAAATACCGCTCTACCGGCACTTCAACGATAGACCATACCCAACCGGCAAATTCTGGGTCTGCTTGGTGTTCCGCTAGCGTTTTGCCGGGTGGAATCATTGCACCATCTTCGATAACTGTTTCGCACCATAGATCAATGGCTTCTTTTGCGTTTTCGAATGCCTCGTCCAGGGTGTCGCCTGCCGAAAAGCAACCCGGCAAATCGGGCACCACTACGCCAAAAGCATGATCCTCATCACCTGGCTCTACCGCAACAAAAAATCTCATACCTTCAACCCCGCTTGTTTTAACAGCTTGCTTAGGAAGCGCTGATTAAATCGTCATTCCCGCGTAGGCGGGGATCCATGCTTTATCCAATGCCGCAGCAAAGGCATCGTAGATTACGGGGATTTTATGCGCGTATTGCAGGATGTGGAGAATTTTCCGTTTTCAAGGTAACAACAGATTTTGAAAAGGCCGGGTATTTTTCCAGCGGTAGGTATGAAAATCGCGCTGGTCGGTGCTGAAAATCCTGCCGTGCCCCAGGTCTTCGGCCAGCAGCACCAGCGAAGCGTCGGCTAAATCCATCGGCAAGTCGGCATATTGCCTCATCAACTCCACGATGCGGGCTTTGTGTCGTTCTTGTATTTCAAACACGTCAAACGCGCCCAACAGGTACATTTGCATGAAACGCAATTGAGCGGCCACGCCTTGCCGTTTTAACAACAGATGGCAAACCTCCGTCATCACCGGAAACGACGTTATCAATTTTTCATCCAAAGCTATGGCGGAGGCATCGGCTTTCGCATGGTGCTTGTCGTTTTTATCAGCCAAGGCAATCCAAAACCCGGAATCGGCGATGATCAAGTTTTATCGCTCCAATCCAGAATATCCTTGTAGTTTTCCGACAAATTGCCGTCGCCGGCCATGCTGCCGATAAAGCCGGTTTGCTGCATGATTTGATAGGCTTTTTGTCCGTCGCTGAGCGGCGAAGGGACTTGCCGTTGATATATCTCATCAATGGCCAGGGAAATCAGCTCCGACGTGTTTTTTCGTAAGCTTTTTTCCAGTTCATGAAGTTTTTCGAGATGTTGGTTATCCAGTTCGGCGGTGATTTGCATACATGCCTCTCTATTGGTTTTCAATTAGTGCAATTTCATTGTTATTAAGATCGTAAAGCTTGTAAATCAATGCATTGATGGTGTGCTCAAGCCCTTCAATGTCAGATTGTAACTTTTCGAGCTGCTTATCTAAATCGAGAATTTGTTGGCGCAAGCTGGCATTTTCAGTTTGTTTTAGGTTAAGCAACCATTTCAGTACGTCAGTTGCCGTGACGCTGGGTGTGATACGGTTTTTGCGTATTACCTGCCTCCATTGCGCCGCGATCCAAACGGCATCTTGTTCATCGGCAAACACGCTGAAAACGTTGATACCATCGGCCTGCAATATCACTTCGCCATCATCTACATAGACGTTCAGCCTGACATTGGGGCTGAGCCGTAGCGCCAGTTTTTGTAATTTTCTCTCCAGGGCCGCTTGCGCGGTCTGTTTTGCCCATGCGGTCAGCGCCGCGCTCTTCAAGCCGGCATCCTGAGCTTCTGAGCTGCTTTTAAGTTGGGTAACTTCGGGTAGATCGGGCCATAGCCAACGCGGGGATTGCTTAGTGCGGTCGTCCAGCATTTGGTTGTGTCCAAGCCGTTTGTCGAGCTTTTGTAGACTATCGCGGTATTGGCTGTGGGCGGTTTGTAATTTTTCGGCCAGCTCGGCGACTTGTTTTTTCTGTTCCAGCGTCGCATTCGGGATCGGCAAAGGGGCGATGAATTGTTTATTGGCCGAATAGTAATCATGTTGAAACGGCTTTGAAATGCGTCGCCAGACATAATTGGCAACAGGTGCGTTTAGTATTCCTGCGATATAAAACAGTTCTGCAGGTTGAGATACCAGTACACCTCCGACATCCACGTTATCCATCCAATATTCGCCGTTGAAATCAACTGCGCAGAACAGCTTGATTACCAATCTCGGTATTAGTAACTTCTTGGTATTTTGTTTGTCAATATTTTGATTGCGTCCAAATTGATACCAAGTATCGGTGTCGAATTTTCCACCTTCTCGTTTGCGCAGAGCGTATTCATGTTGTTTCAGGTATGACCACCCTTTAGGGAAAAGCGCTGCCATCTCAGCTTGTGTGTAAAGCCGTGGCTTGGTTTCGTCTAATTTGTACGGAAATAACAGATAGGTTTCGGTATTGGGTGTTTGATAACGCTTGGCTTCCTGACCAGAAACCAGCGGGCGCATCAAATTATCTTCAATTGCGACTTCGACAGGATTGGGCTTGTCAGCATGGGAGATGTATCGCCCAGCACTGAGTTTGGTTAAGTGGTAAATATTGTCGGCGCTGGTGATCAAGCCCTGAAAAATGGCCGTTGTTAAGCTTTCGTCATCAAGGCGCTTGCAGTTATTTCCAAGTTTTTCAATCAACTTACGTTCTACAATCGGCATAAATTGCCAAGCACCCGTAGTGGACAATTCCGCATAGGGTTGAGCTTCGATATTCGCCCATTCCAGCGCCGAAAGATCGCTATTGCCATGGGGTGCAAAGTGCAATTTGATGCCATCAACAGCTTGGCCGGTAAAGAATTGCAGGGCAGTATAGGTGATTGCTTCCTCGAAAATCTGGTAACTCTTGAAATCCACCCAGCGTTCCAATTGCTGCGTATCGTGAAGTTTCTTGCGCAAGCCTTCGCCGTATTCGTTGACTGTCCAGACATTTGGCGCAATAAAGCCCATGCGGCCTTGGGGGTTCAACAGCCCGATACTGTATTCGATGAACGGCAGGTAAATATCATAGTTGCCGGTTTGAGTACTGAGGAATTTAGGTGGTTGATCGATTTTTTCGACACCCGGCGGTGCTTGTCGTGCTTTGACCCAATAGTCGGTGGTTTCGGATTGCAGTTGTCGCATGTTCTGCAATTTAATGTAGGGCGGGTTACCGATGATGACGTCAAAGCCGCCGGCGGCAAACACCGATTCAAACGCCTTTGAGTAGGTAAACGGGTTGATGCGTTGGCGTTGTTCGTCAGTCAAGGGGCCGATCACCGTTTCGATGTCCCAATCGACCAAACTATTACCGCAAAGAATATTGTTGTCCAACGAAGACAACGGCTCTCCCGGCAACGCAGTATGCAGCCAAAGAGCCAATTTGGTGATTTCGACCGATTCCGGGTTGATGTCCACACCAAACAGGTTATGAGTCAATATGTTGCTGTAGGCTTTGGCTAGGTCAAAAAGTTGGGTTTGCCGATGGGCATAACTGATACGCCGGCGTTCGGACGCAATCCATTCGTATTCCTGTAACAGACGTTTCAAGGCTTGAATCAGGAATGCACCGCTTCCGCAAGCAGGGTCGAGAACCTTGATTTTGGATAAGCTTTGCTCATAGCTGCCCAGCCAAGCGAAATAACGCATGCTTTGAGTATTTGGCTTTAGTTTGCCGGTAGTTATGCCGTGGTCTGCATCAATTTGCGCGGCGTCAAGTTGGCTAAAGTTAGCCTGTCCCAGTTCGGCGCGAATTTCCCTCAGCCGCAAGCCTAACGTTTCCTCAACGATATAGGCAGTCACCCATTCGGGCGTGTAGTACACGCCGTCGGTTTTACGTTTGCTGAGCTTCATCAACGAGGCTGTGCCCGCGGCTTCGGCCTCCATGATTTCCAGGTCGGTAATCGATTGTTCAAAAATGCGGCCCAGCGCATACAGGCCAACTGCACGCTCGCCGCTATCTTCGATGCCAAAGTTGTAGTTGGCGGAAAAATACAGCAGATTGTTATACCGACTTTGTAGCGCCGCCGCATCGCTGCCTTGGTTGACTGCGCAAAAAACCTTGTTGGGAACCGTCAGCTTTTCCAGGGCATCATCTTCCGCAAACAAGCCACCATTGAAACGGTTGATGGTGTGCGGTTTGAACAATCCACCTTCTCGCATGACTCGAAATATACGCTTGATTTTCCCGTCCCAAAGTTCGACGTCTTCCGGGTCAAAGTGTTGATCTTGGCTCTCTTTGCTGAGTATGTCCCGCAACAAATTAACCGGGAAGTCGAGCCGCTGGCCCATGTCTTCGCAAAACAGGATGAATAAAAACCGGTCGAGTAATTTCTGACTGAGACGTACCAGTTGGCGCTGATTGGTTTGGTAATTCGGGTTATGGGCCAACAAGGTTTTGAACAGCGTGGTCCGGAAATCACGGTATTCAAAATAAAAACCTTTTTCCAGTTTGCTTTCCCGCACTCGTTGAGCGGCAAGCAGGCTTTGCAAGGGTGATTCGCCACCCTGGTTCATCAACCCGTCATGATGAAATACACGGCTAAACAAAAAACGTTGCTGGCGGGCGCTCTCGGTTTGTCCGATCATCTCTGCAATATCAAAGCGTTCGCATTGTTGAGGCATACGAGATTTCCAATACAAACGGAATTCCTTCATGTCGGTGACAATGCCCCAGGTGGGTTGGATTTTTTCGTTACCGTAAGGTGTGAACTGCTCGCTGGCATATTTCAGGTAATCAGCGCATTGCTTGACCGGGGAGCGGTCATTACCTTTTCGATTTTGGGGCTTGTCCAACCCGGAACGAACGTCTTTAAACTCACATAACACTTGCGGCGTGTTGGGAAGCTCAGAATTTCCGAACCAACCGAGCGCCAAATCCGCCTTGCCTTGGCCGCCATTTTGTCCCGCTTTGTTAATGGGAAATTGTTGCTCCAGGGTATAGCCCATAGTTTTGGACTGCATGCCAGAGCGTTTGTAATCCCACAAATCAACAAAAAACGTCTCGATAAATCCGCCTTCTGAGACAGTTTCTTTTTGAAAATCTTTTTCTAACCAATGTTTAAGTTTTTCAATCAGCCTTTCATCTTTACCGTTTGCACAATATTCGGAGTAATCGTTCGTCCAGACTGAGAGAAGAAAAGTATTAGAAAATAGCGGCAGCGGTTTAAATGAACTCTCCCGTGCGGTTGATTTGTTTACAGTCATGTTGTTATTGTTTTGGGTAAGGAGGGTAAATCAGCCGCTCTAATTGCGGTGCAGTTCCGACCAACGCCGCGCGCCGCGTGCGCGTAGCAAATGATCGGGCCATTTGACCGCTATGTGATCGAGCCACGCCAGCCTAGTGTCTGCGTTAGTTGGGGTCGATTTTGTTGGGTTATTTGGGTAAATTTAGTTGATGTTCCAGTTTCGTAGACGTAGCCGCCAAATCATCCCGCCATGCTAAGTTGATAAGGGTTTTAAAGACTTCTTCTTGTTTGTTCATAGGCAAAAATTCCATTTCATGGCCGACCGGCTGCATTGACCCTAGCAGGGTTTCTAGCAACGTCCAACGTGCTCCGGCATGATGTAGTTTAACCGGCATCCCGAAAACCCAACAAGTGTGACCACCTGGTATTTCTTTCACTAAAAAAACAAACAAGCTATTTATGCCGTTCGATGCAAAGGGCCGAATAAAACGAGCCAGGAAAGGGGTTGTTGGTCCTACAATGATGGAATACTCTGCGAGATCTGGGAAGATTTGAAACTGGCTGGTAATCATCGCAATCTTAGGCCATAAACCGAGTCAGGGTGAAAAATGCAGTATCATTTACAGTAACACCATAATAATTAAAATAAAAAACTAGCTGTATCAATGGTTAACATCATCACATCGGACTAAGATAAGGAAACCGAGACGGGCTAAACCCGCCGTGGCGGCTGGGCTCTCGCCAGCGCGGGAGCGGCGGCCAGATTGATAAGTAAGATCATGCGTTAGCGCTTTAATCTCAAGAGCATCAAAAGGCATGATTTGCAAGCTGCTTCAGTTGAATGCCTCGCGCGCCTAAACCATTGCAAAACAATTCCTGACTATTAAGGAATGATCATGAAATAACCTATATAAGTGTTCGGCGTAGGTGCGGATTTATCCGCACAGTGCGAATGAATTCGCACCTACCGTTGCCGAACTTGTTTCTCACGTATACCTACGCTGCTTCAGCTAAACCAAAAGAGTCCGTCGTGCCTGCGGGGAAGCAGGCATCCAGAGCCATGGATGGCAAGCTTCGAGCTATCCCTGCAATCTGGATTTCGGCATTCCCTGCCGAAATGACGATTTTGAGGGTGCGTGAGGAATTCAGCTGAAGCAGCTTGCTAATCAGGAAACAATTTGCGACTGCTCTGCCCCGCCAAATCAGGGTTTGTCCGCCAAACCCTACATTCAACGATAATCCGCAAAATCGGTACAGTTGCGTATTGAACCGAACACAGATAGCATCACTTAGGCTGATATTCTCAGCTAATCAATCGAACCGCTGCCTTTAGGAGAATTGGCGTTGAAATTTTCTGACCATGACTTTAAAGCCAGGGTATTGATCGTCGATGACATGAAACTTATGCGGGAAATACTCCGCAAATTCTTGGAGTCAGACGGTTACCTGGTTCAATCCGCCAGCAACGGTTTAGATGCCTGGCAATTACTCAACGGCAGCGAACAACCCTTCGATATCGTCGTGACTGATCGGGATATGCCGCAGATGGATGGCATGGAATTGTTGGCCAAAATCAAAGGCGATCCGCGGTTCGCCGAGCTGCCAGTGATTTTTCAGACCGGAATTTCGTCACGGGACGCCATTGTGGAAGGCATCAATGCCGGGGTTTATCATTATCTGACCAAACCGTACGACGAAAAAGTTCTACTCGCTTTTGTGGCGTCAGCTATTGATGACAGCCGTCGCCACAAAGCGCTGAAAACCCGGATTACCAATAAGCGAGTAGCGCTAAGCTTGCTGCGCAAAGCGGAATTTGGCTTCCGGACCTTAAATGAAATCAAAGGTTTGACCACGCTGCTTGCCGACTTGTCATGCAACCCGGAAAAAGTCGCCACCGGACTTTCCGAGTTGCTGCTAAATTCTGTCGAACACGGTAATCTCGGCATCAGCTATCAAGAAAAAACCGAATTGGTTAGCCAGGGTCGTTGGCGTGAAGAAATCGAACGCCGGCTCAATCAGCCTGAATATGAAGATAAATTCGTGGTGGTTAAAATTGTCAGAGAAGCAACCCGCACCACCTTTACGATTAAAGATCAGGGTCAGGGCTTCGATCCTTCGAATTTCCTGACCTTCTCGCCGGAGCGCGCAACCGACCTGCACGGCCGGGGCATTGCTTTGTCCCGGATGTTGAGTTTCGACTCACTTGATTATCTTGGAAACGGCAATCAAGTCGTAGCCACGGTGAACAGCCCGAGCAATTGATCGCGCTATATTTACCATCAAAGGCATCAAGCCAGGCGCGACCGCTTAGAGATGCTTCTCCAATAATTCCAAAGACAAACCGACCACTTTAGGTTGCCACAATGCCGGATTTACCGGAAACGCCTTAATAGTCCCGGTGCGCTGGTAGCCGCGCCGTTCGTAAAAAGCCATTAGCTCAGTCCGACAAGGGATCACCGCCATCACGAAGTGTTTAACCAACCAAGCTTGCTTGGCCTCCGCTTCGGCCGCCGCCAACAAACGCTTGCCAATTCCCAGACCTTGCATAGCCGGCGCCACCGCCAACATGCCGATTTGCACCTGCTGATCAATTTTTTGTAAATGCACTGAGCCCAGTAAACCAGCCTGCCGCCGACACAGCAGAATCATCGATTCTTCACGGCTGATTAAGTCCAGAATATCCGTAGCATCGGTACGCCGGCCGTCCAGCAAATCGGCTTCGGTGGTCCAGCCCTGCCGGCTGGATTCGCCGCGATACGCCGAATTGATCAGCGCCGCCAGTTGCTCCGCATCTACCGGCTCGGCTCTGGAAAATGTCAGTTCCAACATGATTAACCTCAAAAAACTCGCTCATTCGGCAAAGCACCTTACGTGCAAATAAATCTTGCCGGAGCAGAAAAAATCCCGGCCTTGCTGCTAAGGTTTAGTGGCAAAACCTGCATCCATCTTAACCTTCCAAGCCAGGAGCCCCACCATGAAGCCATGCCCTAAGTGCAATCGGGATGTGCCGCCCGCGGAGGAAACCTGCCCGCACTGCGGCATCGTCTTTGCAAAATATTACAAATACCACGGCGATACAAACACCCTGGCGGCGGAACGCCAGCAAGTTGTGATTACTATCGATGCTCCTGCGGACACGGTATTTGGTGACGACGCCTACCGGGACAACGAAGCCATCTTTATGGGCCGCTGCCTATTATTACCAGGATTTTTGCTGTGGAGCTGGTTGCTGATTACGCCGGGCTTGGCTAGCAATGCGGTCGGCGAATCGTTTCTGCATCTGGTCAACCTACCGTTTCACGAAGCCGGCCATGTGATTTTCCGGCCGTTCGGGCAATTTATCACCTCGCTGGGCGGCACGCTGGGACAACTCCTGATGCCGGCGATTTGCATGCTGACCTTATTGCTAAAAACCCGCGATCCTTTCGGGGCCGGCTTGTGCTTGTGGTGGGTGGGCGAGAATTTTCTGGATATTGCGCCGTATATCAATGACGCGCGCGCCGGACAACTACCCTTGCTAGGTGGCAATTTCGGCCATTCCGCGCCTTACGGTTTTCACGATTGGGAATATTTGCTGACAGAATCCGGCCTGTTGGCGCAGGATCATACTCTGGCAAAACTATCCCAGCTGCTGGGGGCGATATTGATGATCGCTGCGCTGATAGTCTGCGGCTACGTGCTGTTCAAACAACGGCAAGCGCTGACCGGGGCCAATCCGGACTAGGAGCGATTCATATCTCCCGAGAATTTAACCCAACCACGCTTTAACTTTCGCCTTCACCTGCACTTTTACCTGCCGCGACCAACGGTAAATCTCGGTATCGACAATCTTGGCATGCGCCCATTGCAGCCAACCCATCACGGTGTGATAAACAAAAGCGATAATCCCGAAGGTCAGTAACTGCGGTTTAGTCAATTTAAACACCCGCGCCACCAGCAAAGTACCCAGCAGCTTGGCGAACACTTCCAGCAAAATGCCCTGCAACAACAAGCCGTGCAACAGCAAAGACAAAGCTGCCAGATTAATAGGCGTAACAATCAGCACCGGAATTGTAAATGCCAGCAAAGCCATGGCCGGCGAGGTTTGCGCCAACCAGCGCTCGACGCTTTCCAGCCTGAGCAGCAAAGCCAAATAATGACCGCAGGCCGACAGAAAATCCCACAACCATTCCTCGATGATCAGCAGGATAGCCAGCAGGGTAAGCAGGAGTTTTTTCATGGTGATCTACCGAAAGTTAAACGCAAGGCACGTTAGCTTAGCGAGGCCCGGCCGCAACACGCACCGCTAATCACTACTGGAATTTGCCGCCGATTTAACCGACAGCTGACCTATCATGTCATCAAATCGGCGTAAGGTTTCGTTCTGGCCTTCCAACATTCGCAAATGGCCCAGAATATCGTGCGCTTCCGGCCAGCGTTGCTGCGCTACAGTATCATAAAGCGTCCGATATAGGCGCTGAACCAAAAAGCCTCTAAGCAGCTTGGCGGCTAGGGTTTGCTTGAAACTCAAGGAGCGCAACACGGCCGGCACCGCCAAATCCAACCGGCCGGCCTCCGCGCTTTGTAAGGACACGCTCAGCCACTGCTGAGCTACTCGTTCACTCCGAACGATTTGCTTCAGCTCCGCACCGCAACGTGGGCAGAGCGTGGCCGCCCCGAGCCGGGCGTTGCAGGCCGGACAACGCTGAATCACGATTCCAGGTAGTAGATGATGTCGTTCAAGCGCTCGACCGGCACGCTTAGCCCCGCCTCGTCGCCGTTTTCCAGACAAGTCGAGATGGTTTCGATCAAATCGACCATGTCTTCCTTGTCTTCGGCGGAGGCGGTTTCGAACAGCGCTTCGGCTTTCTTGATCGCATTGCGCGCGGCGGCCACAGCCAGGCTTTCCGGAACCGGAACCGAACCCGCCTCGCCACCGGTGGTTTCACCGAACAAGCCGTCGATACGTTGTTTGGCATTACTAAGCTCGCCGCTATCGAAGCGGGAAATGGCATTGTTGATGGTGATGGCTTTTTCCTTGCCGGACGCTTTTTCCCGGGCCGAAACATGCAAGATGCCGTTCAAATCCAGATCCAGCGTCAAGGTGATGATATTGCCCGCCGGCACATCCAACAAACCTTCGACCAAAAATTCGCCGATTTCGACGTTGTTCAGCGCATCCGGGTCCTCGCCTTGAAAAATTCGTACGTTCACTTCGCGTTGATTGTCGTGATAGGTCTCGAAAGCTTCGGTCTTGCGCACCGGCAATACGCTGTTTTTATGAACGATGGGCACGTACTGATACGGATAGGGCAGGCCATCCAGATAGCCGACCGCGCAGGTGCCGAAGGTATACGGCGTTACGTCGACCAATACCGTGCCGATGTCCTCGCCGTTGATCATCGCCGCCTGCATCGCTGCGCCCATCGCCACGCAAAGATCGGGATCGACTTCGCCGTGCGGTTCGAAACCGAATTCATCGAAAAGGCGCTCGCGGATACACGGGGTACGCGTCGATCCGCCAACCAGAATGATTTCGTCGATGTCGGACGCGGTGAGCTTGGCACCCTTCAGCGCGATGTGGATCGCGTCCATGGTGGCGTTGATATGGTCCGCGATCAGGTCTTCGTAGTCCGAGCGCGCCAACTCCATCGTCAAATGCAGCGGCGTGCCTTGGCGTTCCAGTAAATATTCTTCCTCTATCGTCGCAAACGGCTCGTCGGACAAGACCAGTTTCGCCTGTTCCGACGCCCGCACGATGCGCGCCATCGCCTTGCCGTGCGGCTCGACTTCTATCCCGTGTTGCTCGCGAATATGCGCCAGGATGCGATCGACGATCAGTTGATCGAAATCGTCGCCGCCCAGGTGATTGTCGCCATGGCTGGCCAGCACCTCGACGACACCGCTCTGCACGTTGACCACCGACACGTCGAAGGTGCCACCGCCCAAGTCGTAGACCAGCATGCGCTTGGCTTCGTCCTGGCCGGCACCGTACACCAAGGCCGCCGCAGTCGGTTCGTTGATCATCCGCACCACTTCCAGCCCGGCGATTTCCCCGGCTTCGCGGGTGGCCTGGCGCTGGGCGTCGGAAAAATAGGCCGGTACGGTAATAACCGCCTTGGAGATCGACCGACCGACGTACTGTTCGGCAATGCCTTTCAAGCGTTTCAGAATGATCGCGGAAATTTCCTGCGGCGTGTACGACTGACCGGCCATCGTCACCCTGGCATCCTGCCCCATCAAGCGTTTAATCGACTTGACCGTGCGCTCCGGGTAAATCAGATATTGGTTGCGTGCGCTGGTGCCGACCAGAATCTCGCCGTTATCGTCGAGTCCGACGAAAGACGGCAAGATCTTGTTGCCATTGTCGGCGATCACAGTGACTTTGCCGTTTTCGACGATAGCTACTTCTGAATTGGTGGTCCCTAGATCGATACCGATGATGATGTCATTCATATGCGTTCCCTGAATACTTAAAGTTTATTGACCTTGACTTCCGCCAAGCGCAGTACCTGATCTTCGATTAAAAAGCCCTTGCGCAGTTCTTCGAGAACGACGGCGTTTTCCTGCGTAGGATCGTTGCCGACGGCGATGGTCGTCATCGTTTGCGCATCGAACGGCTTGCCGACACAATCGATGGCAAACACCCGCCGGCGTTGCAGCATTTGTTCCAGGCGCTTCAAGGTGATTTCCTGGCCTTCGCCAATGCTGGCGACGAAGCGCACGTCCTGCTGTTTGGAATGCCGGAACAGGCCGTCGACCGGCCGATACTGCTGTAAGGCCCGATAGCCGGCATCGAGCCGGTCATAAATATCCAGCCATTCCAGCAGCATAGCCCGCTCGACGTCTCGGCGTTGTTGTTGCAAGCGTTCGTTGGCTTTCGCCAGTTCGCCAGCCAGAGCTTGGTTGTCGGCTTTCAAGGTTTCGACGGCATCGCTCAAGCTGTCCAGCGTGGCCTTGAATTGCCGCGACTCGGCCTTGACTTCGGTTTTCAGGCCGGCCAAATCGCTGAATAACGCGGTCAAATCCGGTTGGTCGACCGAGGTCAAATGGGCAAAATCGGTTTCCTGTAGATAGTGCTGCAAGGCTGCCAGCAATTCGTCTTGCGGGGTTTCCGTGGTCATGATGGCGTTTTAGCGAGTTTGGCGAGCGGTTTTTCGATGGAAATCGTGCTCAACAGTTTTAAAAAGTCGTCCGCAGCCATCGGCCCAATGGCATCGTCTCGGCTAAAGGCTTGCTCTAGCAGCGCATCGAATTGGACGCTGGGAACATGAAATAGTGCGTGGCGCAGGCGGCAGTCTTCGTCCTTGATCGCATCGTAGGCATCTTGAATCTGCCGAAAGCGCGCGGGATCGCGGTCGGGCGGATTGTCCTTGACCCGCTGCAAATAGGCTTGTTTGATGTCGGCGTCGGCGGCCTGTTCGGACACACCCAGAATACGGTACGGTGAAATCATCGGTACTCAATTGAAAGGCAATGAATATTGCGGGGAGTTATGCTCGAAACGCGCGAGGATGTCGTCGAAACCGACGCCGATCTCGATCTTAAGTTCCTCCGCGCCGGCGAGTATAGCCACCGACCAAAGGAAATCCTGGTTCATAAACAAGATCGCCAGCCGTTGCTGGCCGAGCTGTTCGCCATATTCACGCATAATTTGGGCGGTGAAAAAATCGGGGCCGCGCTTGCGTATGATTTCCTCGATTTTCTTTTCGATGCGCTTGAACATGGCATCCGGAATGGGGCCGAACAAATCCTCTATCGGATCGTCGCTGATGGGCGGCTGGTCGAAGTCCTCAGCTTCATCTTCGAGCGGCTCGGGAGCGCCGCTGGCCCGCTCAAGCAGGCGCGCGATCAACCCTGCGGTCTTATTGTCGTTATCCGCCCGCGCGTCTTCCAGCGCAATTTTCAAGCGGTATAAGCTCATGAAGTCCAAATGGCTGGCATCGCCTTGGCATTCGGCCAGCGTCCGGTAATACATCCAGGCTGGCCTGTGCCGGCGGGCCTGAGCCGCTTTGGCGCAGTGTTTCAATAGCTCGTAATGACCGATGGCTTCCAAAGCTTGGCACCAGCCGAGCAACAGCGTGTCATGGTCCAGCAGCCATTCCACCGACTTTTTCAGCGGCGCTTTGACTTTATCCAAGGCTTTGAACAACAAGCTTCTATCGTCCAATTGCTCATCGTAATAATCGAGCGACGCGATCAGCCGCTGCAATTGCGGGGCTGACAGCAGATAGTCCTTAAACGCCGGCAGCGCTCGGCTAATCCCCTGCGTCGGCAGCTCCAATAGACCGGCTTCGATCTGCGCCTGAAAATGCATGTTGACCGGATCGTCATGCAAAGTAGCCAAAGTATCGACGATGCGTTGCAAGCCCTGGGCTTTGTCCTCGGCCTGCCACAGGTAAAAACCGCGCAACAGTTCGGCCTGGCGGCGCAGACTTTTATCGATAGTCAATTGTTCGGCCGCTTGAATTTCCTTTTCCACCAAATGAAACTTTTCGGTTTTTACCAAGCGGCGGGCGTGAGCCATGTGATTGGCGAACAACAAGTGTTTGGCCAAGGTATTGACCGGATCGATCTTCAACAAAGCTTTGGCATAAGCTGCGGCTTTTTTAAAGGCTTTTCTGGCGGCGGCGGATTTGGCCGCCCGCACCAGTAAATCGGTATCGGCGGGGAAACGTTGCAGGCCGCGTTCCAGCCAGTGTTCGTATTGAACCGGGTCCGGCCGCTGTTCCTGGTAAATCGTCAACAATTTCAGATAGCTTGGTCTGTCGCCGGGATCGTATTCCAGGCTGTCGATCAGCAACGTCACCGCTTCGGCGTATGGAGCCTTGCCGGCCATGTGCCTGAGAATCAAGGCGATTTTTCGGTCGTTGGCCGGCCGGTCTTTTTTCAGAATATCGATGCAGCGTTCCCAGAAAAAGCCGGCGTCGTAGCCGTTTTCCGCTTGCTCGTGCAATAAGGCTTGCAAGCGGTTTTCCTCGAACAGGTCCTTGCTGGCGAAGTGTTTGAAGTAGTCTTTTTCTCCGCCCGGATACTCGGCCAGCGCTCCCAGACAATAGGCTTGCGCGGCATCGACGCCGAATACGTCGCGATATTGCAAAACCAGATTAAAGCGAGTTTTGGCGTCCAACTCGCCGCTGTGCTTGATCAGCGTTTCCAGTAACTGAGCTTGGCGGACGCTGAAACCTTTGGCTTGAGCGACAATCCTGCGTTGATTATGCTCCAGGCCCGACAAGCTAGCGACGAAGTCCGCGCCGGATTGCCGATACGCCAAGCAGGCCTTAGCCAGCGGTTGATAGGGCGATTCGTCGGGGATTTTGGCTACCAGGGCCAAGGCTTGCACGCTTTCCGCGCCATCCAGCAACTGCGCTTTCAGCAAGGTGCGCAAATCGCGAAACGCCGAACGGAACGGCAGTTGTTTCAGAGCCTGCTCGCAACGTTCCCGCTCGCCGTTACGATACGCCGCGAGCGCTGCGACTACCCATTCCCAATGTTTGAGCAGGGCGGAATCCTTGGGCAAATGCGGCAATAGTTCGGTACTACCGGAAACAAGCAACGCTCCCAGATATACCGAAAGCGTCGGAAACTCTTCATCCAACTGCCGCGCATTCAACCCATCCAGCACCGCATAGGCTTTGCGCTCGTTTTTGCCGGCCATCAGCCATAGCACGTAAACATGCTGTGCTTGCAGCGGCATTTGCGCCTGAGCCGCGTAATTCTCCCAAAGCACGCAGGCTTCCTTGAACATGCCTTTACCGGCCATCGCCCAAGCTCTTTGCAGATAGCAATCGGCCAAGCAGCGTTTGGTTTCGGCGTCGGCCGATTGCTTTAACAGTTCCTTGAATAAATCGCTCGCCTCCTTATAGCGCCCGGCGGCATAGTGCGCCCTGGCTTTTTCCGGTAAGGTCGACTCCGAGATCGCGGCGGAAATTTTCTGGATGATTTTTTTCACGGCTGTTTAGGGATTAGCCCTCGCTTTAAAAAAGAACATTATAAAGCAGCGCCTGCATACTAGGCCTGTTTGCTTTCGCGTCCAGACTTCGATTCCAGTTCCTTTGATTGGTCACTAATGAACGATGGATGTTCACAGACTTTTTGAACTTTAAGGGGATAGCTTGCGAGTTGGCTATTGACGGATCTGACATTGACTGTGGGACGCGAACGAGCAAAACCGACCCTATGCGGTCAGATAAGGTTTAATTGTGGCGACAAGAAATGGCAATAAAGCTGCCCTTCAAAAATGTAGATTAGCTTGTGTAATTGCTCATTTCCAAGCCAACAATCCCCCTATTGGAGAGTAGTCGCGGCGCTTACACGTCGCGACCCTCGCAGAACCGGACTTGGAGTGTTACACCATCCGGCTCCCAGTTCAAGGCATTCACAATGGTTGAGGATACAAATAGTGCTGCACATTCAAGCACGGCATCCAGGCTTTTAATGCCTGGGTGAAGGTCTTCCAGTTACAGCTTCGCTTTTGGCTTCTTCGGTTAAACCATTTGAACAACAGACGAGCAATCAGACGCGCATAGTTACCAATCTGCCTCGTGTTGCCACTGACGGCATAATAGGCAAGATGACCACGTAAATGCTGCCGTGCATAGTCCATCATGGCTTTTCCTCCCTGCACTCTTAAGCTTGCCAGCTTCTGTCCGACCTCTTTGAGCTTCTTCGTGATCCGTTCTCGTTGCGTCATACGCCCTACCTTAAACCATCCCTTTCGGCTCTTGCCCACATAGTGGGTGAAGCCCAAGAAGTTGAAGGTCGCCGGACGCTTAAGCCCGTCTTTGCCGCAGTGCTTGGCCGCTTGGCTGCCAAAGCGTAGAACGGCGGTTTTACTGGGCTCGACTTCCAGGCCAAATTGGCTTAGTCGCTCCTGCATTTCCACCATAAAGCGTTTGGCCTCTTCCTCACGATTGAAACAGGCCACATAATCATCCGCATAACGAATAAGTCGGGCGTTGCCTCGGCAGGTCTTGGCGAATTTCTTTTCAAACCAAACATCCAGCACGTAGTGCAGGTAAATATTGGCCAGCACTGGCGACACCAGCCCACCTTGCGGTGTTCCACTGTCTTCATGCCGCCATAGACCATCTTCCATGACACCTGCCTTGAGAAAGCGGTTGACGAGTCTCAGAAACACAGGATCTTTGATCCGATAAGCTAAAAATTTCATCAGCCAATCGTGATTGACATGATCAAAGAAACCTTTAATGTCTGCTTCCACGACCCATTGGGTGTTTTCATTTCGGATGACTTCTCCCAGTCTAGCCAATGCTTGGTGAGCATTTCGACGCGGTCTAAATCCATAGGAGCAGTTCCGAAACTCCGGCTCCCAAATCGCTTGCAGTATATTGGACATCTGCTGTTGTACGATCCGGTCTTCGAAACTCGGTATGCCGAGTGGCCTAACCTGGCCGTTGCCTTTCGAGATGTAGACTCGCCGCGACGGTTTCGGCCTGTAGCTCAAGCTACGCAGGCTTTGCGAAAGCGCTTTGATTCGCTCTACCACATCAAGCGCATACGCCGCTTTGCTGACGCCATCGATTCCCAATGCTTGTTGCCAGGTTGTTTGTCAAAACAAGCTAACAGTTCGAGGGGACTGCTCAGCAATCCCGTCAGTGCAGTGTACTGCTTTTGCGGGGTTTCCCGCGCCCATTGTGTGAAACGTTCAAGTGTTGTTGTCATACACAGAGTCCGCTCGGTGTCGGGGCATGTTTCCCTTGACCGTTATCTTGAACCGATTCCCCTTCGCTCCCGCAGCATTACCCGCGTTCTTCGCTACTATGGGAACCTCAGACTTCCGTACGTTACAGCTTCCTCCCTCGCTGTTTAGGCTTGTCGGGAAGTGCGTTAAAAGCCAACGCCAACATACGGATCTCCTGGGTTACCGCTTAACCTCAATATCTGGCTCGAAACGGCCTAAGATCTCGGGTGGAAACCACTGACTCGCCTTGGCGCCAGTGACTTTGTTGCTTGCGGGGTAGCGTAAACCCTCAGCCCTTTCCAACTATAGTTTTCGAGACTCAACACCTTCACGGTCGGCATTATCCGTTACCATTGTTCCTCGCCAGTTTTCGTACCTACGCATCAAGCAATCGGTTACCCAACGACCTGCAAGGCTCGATACTCGGCCTGTGGCTAGCAGTTACCGAGGCGGGAATTCCACCCGCTAGATTTAAGCGGCATTGCCCAGCCGCAACACGCTGCGCTAATCGGACTACGAGGGCTATCGCTGCTTCAACCACGGCGATGCGCTGGCGTTCATTCGAGGCAGTTACCCTCTGATTCCACTCAATTTACATTCAACACTCCAGCCATTGATCCTTGCGAATACTTATATTTAAGATTGATGTAAATCGCATTGTTTATTATCTTGCAGGGACCCAGCTCCCGGAGATGATCAACCCATGACGAACACTAAAGAAAACTCTGTAATCTCAGGTCAGCGCCGCTGGGTCTGGTTCAGCAGCGAGCAATCGGTGGCAGACGGGCAAATTTCCGTGCTGGCGGTAGCTGAAACGCTGATCTCAGTCGCGGTTTATTTTTGGCTGGCACAGCATTTTGAGCGTCAATGGTGGTGGCTGTTAACCGCCTTGGCTGCACCAATCCTGTTGTTGCGTTCGGATGAATCCAAAGAATTAGGCTTGCGATGGTTTACGAAATATTTCAAGGGTGGTTTTGATGAACGACCGTTAACCCGCACCGAGACAGGATTGATGACCTTATCCGTTGTTATGCTGATCATCACTATCAGCTATTGGTTGGCATCGATCTGGTTAGTCGAATATCAGGGCCGGTTTTTACTCTGGCGATCTCTACTGATTGGTGCGATTGTTCTCTTGTTAGGAATAGCGGGAGCGGTAGCGAGAGCGGGAACATTAGTGGCAGCAGCAGCGTTTGCGGGAGCGGGAGCGGGAGCAGGAGCAGTAGCGGTAGCTGGAGCGAGAGAGGAAGCGTTTGCTGGAGTGGTAGGGGGAGCGATTGCGGCAGCGCTAGTGGTAGGGGTAGCGGGAGCCTTTGCGGTGGCGGGAAAGCTTACGGTAGCGATTGCCGAAGCGTTTGCGGTAGCGGTAGCGGTAGCGGTAGCGTTTGCGAAAGCGAAAGCGAAAGCGGTCGCGGTAACGCTAGCGGTAGCGGGAACGGTATCGATAGCATTGGGAGTTTGGGTACGCAGTTTGTTGATCCGGATAATGGCCAGTTTGCGCTATTGTCGCTCGGGGCTAGCCAACTTGCCGAACAACTGGCAGCAATTGTTATGGGTCGTCGATGTAAAGCATGAACCGGAGCTGTTACCGGGCCTCAACCAAATTGATAAACAACTTAGTCTCAGCGAACTATTACGAAACGACGACAAATATTTCGCATATCCACTAGTGGTCATTTTTTACCTCCCTGCCTTGCTCTGGCGCTGGAGTTTGAAATCTACGCTTTGGATGTGGTGGCCGGTTGCGCTGTTATTACGCCAGCCACTCGCCAAACTGTCGCCTGAGCTGTTGCGCGACCATGCCGCCTCGCGTGTCTGCGGCGTTGGGCAAGCCTTAGTCTACTGCGCCGGATTGATCGCGCTTTGGCTGCTGGTCAATCAATGGCCGAACTTGCAGCAATGGCTGGCAGTATTGCCGGAACCGTGGTCGAAAATTGGCGGGGACATGCTGACAAAACAAGCTCCGCCGCCGATTGGCATTCGATATGGGTTGTTGTGCTTAGTCAGCGGTCTCGGATTGATGACAGCCTGGCAATCCGATCGGCTAAAAGCCATCCACAAATCGGTTCTGGAAGACGATAGCAAATTTACCGAGTTAAATGCGGGCCGCCAAAATCTGTTCGCAACCCGCACTCGCCACCTGGAACATTGGCATACGGCAACCGTGGTTTCGTTGATAGCCTTGGGTTATGCCGTGGTTATGTGGAAAGGCCAGCAGCTCTATCCGCAGGAAATAGCGCGCTACCTGCACCCTTGGCTGTTGCAACATTTATAAAAATGGAATCGCAGCCAAGTCTTTCAATCAAGCATTTACCTGTCAGTATGTCAGTCAGCTATCCATTCGAGAGTTGTCATACCTAACGGCATTGTTAAAGGCAGCTATTGGCCGATTGTGTTGAAAAAGGGCTCTTTTGTGAAAATAGCTCTTTTTATAAAAATTATTACCTATTAAAAACAATAGGTTGAAAATACGAGTGTAGGAAAAATTGGCCTAAATTCGCCGAAAACCGACTTTTTCAACATAATCGGCCGAACTCAACCGACAAAATCAAACACCCAACCCAAATTTTTCAATCACCGCACAATAGCTTCCCTCAGCAATCCCGGATTTTAGTAATCCAGGCAATTGACGCCCAGGCCGCGATCGCCGAAGATCAAGGCTTTTTCAGGAGCTGTGATGAGCGCCAACGACTTTATTCTCTCCGCCGCCGGGGTACGTATGCCGGGCATTATTTACGGGACGGCCTGGAAGCAGGAGCGGACCGCCGCACTGGTGGAACAGGCAATAACGATTGGTTTTCGCGGGATCGACACGGCTTGCCAGCCCAAACATTATCACGAGGCGGGGGTAGGCGAAGGTGTGCTGGCCGCTTGCCGCGCATTGGGTTTGCAGCGCTCCGATCTTTATTTGCAAACCAAGTTCACGCCCTTGAATGGGCACGATCCGCTGCGTATCCCTTACGACGCCAAGGCCAGCTTGACCGAGCAAGTCGCGCAGTCCTTCCAAGTATCATTAAAAAATCTGCAAACCGATTATCTGGATGGCTTGGTGCTGCATTCACCGCTGGCGGATCGCGGACAGTTGCTCGAAGTTTGGCAAGCGTTGGAAGTTATCCAGCAGAGCGGCGGTGCCAAACAACTGGGTATCAGCAATTGCTACGATCCGGCCTTGTTCGAATTTTTATACGACAACGCCACAGTTAAACCCGCCGTGTTGCAGAACCGGTTTTATGCCGATACCGGCTACGACAAACAGCTGCGGGCGTTTTGCCGGCAGCAGCAGGTCGTCTATCAAAGCTTTTGGACGCTGACGGCCAACCCCAAAATCCTGGCTGACTCGGCTGTGAAAGCGTTGGCGGAAAAATACCAGCGCGGTCCGGCGCAAATATTCTTCCGCTATTTAACGCAGATTGGCATCGTGCCTTTAACCGGCACCACATCCGCCGAACATATCCGCGAGGATTTGGCTATTTTCGAGTTTGAGTTGACTAGCGCGGAATGCGCGGCAGTGGCAGCCTTGCTTTAAGCATGGTTCTACAGCGCTAAGAATCAATAGCCGATTTCCCTTCCGCCTGAGCATGTCGTAAAAAGGGATACTGTTATTCTTAGATACAAAACAACAGTTTATTTAGTTTTCACCCCCTCACCCCAGCCCTCTCCCGCGAGGAGAGGGGGCTTTTACTAAAGCCCAGACAGGTTGGGGAGTTTGCAATGTCTTTCCATTCATAAGGCATGTTATCAACTGATTTGCCCAGTTAACGGTCAAGGCTTTTATAATAGCGGCAACCTTGCCTCTCCAAACGCTTATTGTCATGCTGATTAACCGTTACCTGCGTAAATTCGCCTACTTATGCAGCGGGCTTTGCCTGGTGCATATGAACGTACTTGCTCAAGGCAATCCGGCGGACATCGAAGCGACCAACGAATTGCTGCCGCTAAGTTGGGAGGAACTTACCGAGCTGGAAGTATCCAGCCTGGCCCGGCAGGAACAAACGGTCAAGGACAGCCCGGCCGCGGCATTCGTCATCACTTCGGAAGACATCCGCCGCTCCGGCGCCACCAGTTTGCCGGAAGTGTTACGCATGGTGCCTGGCATGAATGTGGCTAAAATCAACGCCTGGAATTGGGCGGTCAGCGCGCGCGGTTTTAACGATCTATATGCCAACAAGCTGCAAGTGATGATAGACGGCCGCAGCATTTATGATCCGCTCATCAGCGGGGTGTATTGGGGCCAGCAAAATCCGTCGCTGCCGGACATTGAGCGCATTGAAGTGTTACGCGGCCCCAGTGGCAGTTTGTGGGGCGCCAATGCCGTGAACGGCACCATCAACATCATTACCCGTTCTGCCCGCGATACCCAGGGCGGTTTACTCAATGCCGGCGGCGGCACCGAGGAACGCGGTTTCGGCGGGATTCGTTACGGCCAGAAATTGTCGGAATCGACCTTTCTGCGCGGTACTATCAGTACGATGGTGCGCGACGCCAGCATCGACCTTGCGGGCAGGCAAGACACCCACGACACCGGCGATACCGAAACCGCCAATTTTCGCCTGGACAGCCAACTCAGCAGCCAGGACAAACTGATGGTGGAAGCCAATGTCTCCCGCTACCGGCTGGGCGGCTACTATATCGGTAAAACCTCAACGACAGCACCGCTGTGGCAAAACGACGATTTTGGTCGGGACGGCGTGACCGGCAGCTTGCAAGGCAATTGGTCGCATCGCACCGACAGCGGCCACGACTGGCGGCTGAATATGGCGTTTACCCAAACCGAATGGCAATTGGCAGTGAACCGGATGAGCCGCTCGCATTACGATCTGGATTTTCAACACACCTTGCCGGCAATCGATAACCATAAGCTGATGTGGGGTTTGAATTACCAAAACATCGATGACAGCTTCGACAATACGCTAACCCTGGGTTTCGAGCCGAATCAATTCACTCAGCATAATGTCGGCGTGTTTCTGCAGGATCAAATCGATTTGTCCAACGATCTGACCCTGACGCTGGGCAACCGGGTCGAACATTTCACTTTCACCGGCTGGGAAACCGAACCCAACGCCCGACTGCTGTGGACGCCCAACAAGCAGCACAGCGTGTGGGCTGCTGTCTCGCGGGCCGTGGTGTTGCCGAATCGGGCCCAACACAGCATCCGCTTGTTCAAACAAATCCCGAATACCAACCGTTTTTTTGAAGCCAAAGCCAACCCGGACATGCTCACCGAAAATCTGCTGGCCTACGAATTGGGTTGGCGATGGCAGATCTTGAATAATCTGGATATCGATAGCGCCTTGTTTTACAACATCTACGACCGGATGCAGGGCACCAAGTTTACCGGTGTCACCTATAACGATCCGATATTCGGCAATATCAAGCAGGCTACCGTGGCCAATTACCGGCAGGTGGACAGTTACGGCCTGGAGCTGGCAGTCAATTACCGGGTAAACCCCGATTGGCGCCTGCAAGCCTCTTATAGCGCCAATCAATTTTCGGTCAATTACGATAAAAACCAACCCTGGTTCCGCGACCCGCTCACCGAAGAACATTTCAATCCGCAGCACAATCTCTCGCTACGCTCGTTATACAACCTGACCAGCGAAATCGAACTGGATGCCTGGGCACGGTATGTCGATGAAGTGTATATCGACAGGCGCAGCATTCCGGCCTATATCTCGCTGGACTTGCGGCTAGGCTGGCATCCGCACAAAAATCTAGAGTTATCGATAAGCGGGCAAAATCTGCTGGATGATCAACATCCTGAATTCAGTGACGTGCTTTACATACCGGTCGCCAGCCAGATTCAACGCGGCTATCTGGCGCAAATATCCTGGCATTTTTAAGACGGTTGATTGCGCCAATGCGTCTGCTCACCCTTTTGCTACTCAGTATCTGCGTTTGGTTCGCCGGTTTCGCGCGCGCGGAGGAAAATAGCCAAAGCCGCGAATTTCAATTAAAGACTGCCTATTTGTTCCATTTTGCAGAATTGGCGCAATGGCCGACGACCAAGCCGGTGACGATTTGTTTGCACGGTCACAGCTTGTTACGCGCCTATCTGCCGGTGTTGGAAGGCCAGCAAATCAACGGCAGTGCGGTTCATGTCAATCTAGCCGACGCCCCCGACATCGTCCAATGCAGCATCTTATTTCTAAGCGACTTGGCCGGGTTAACGCCGGTTTTGACCGAGCAAGCTAGACAACATCATGTGTTGTTGGTCGGCGACGTAGAAAACTTCGCTAACCACGGGGGTATGGTGCAATTTACGTTACGCGACAACAGGTTAAAACTGGTGGTAAATTTAGCGGCGGTGAAATCAGCGGATTTAAAGCTGAGTTCGAAATTACTGCGGATGGCCGAAATAATAGAATGACAGCGTCAACAGATCCTCGCATTTCCATCAGCCGCAAGCTGGGTAAAATCCTGCGAGTGATGGTGATGTTAA
>Ga0123398_1068395_pt1 | contig 24431 bp, 20 predicted proteins | sample T5LHNO3metaT_FD_89926 | JGI IMG/M metagenome (GOLD analysis project Ga0123398, IMG submission 89926) | Methane-oxidizing artificial microbial communities from Washington, USA to study methane cycling - T5-LHNO3 metaT (Metagenome... | ecosystem: Engineered > Modeled > Simulated communities...
AAAAAACAACCCTGTACCAATAAAGGCTAAGCGTTACCAAAACCTTAGTGTTGATAAAAGTCTTAGCCTTTACAAAAACCAAGCACTATTTAGCCAGCATTTCTTTTGCATGTTGGCGTGTAATCTCAGTAATGTGTAACCCACCCAGCATACGCGCCACTTCATCCACACGTTCTTCTGTTGCCAGCCGACGGATATGACTTAAAGTTGTCCCGGCGTGCTGTGTTTTGCTGACTTGTAAGTGGTGTTGCGCTTGCGCTGCAACCTGCGGCAGATGTGTGATGACCAGCACTTGTCGCGCATCGCCCAGTTGCTTGAGTAAAGTACCGACGACCTCGGCCACGCCACCGCCAATACCGACATCCACTTCATCAAAAATCATACACGGAACCGTGCCGGAAGAAGCCGTAGTAACGTGTAGTGCTAAGCTGATTCTGGAGAGCTCGCCCCCTGATGCGACTTTAGCAAGTGCTCGGGGCGTTACGCCTGCGTGACCAGCCACTAAAAACTCAATCTGCTCCAAGCCATACACCGTTGGCTCACCGGGCAGAAGTGCGACTTGGAATTGTCCGCCTTTAAGAGAAAGGCGCTGCATTTGCTCAGTAATGCTCGCAGTGAGCGTCTGCGCTGCTTGCGTTCTTTTTGCCGTGAGTGTTTGAGCGTGCTGCTGGTAAGCCTGCCATGCATGCGCTTCTTGCTGCTTCAACATGCCGTCATCAGCTGCGCCTTCTAGCACTTGCATGCGCGCAACACAGGTCTCTAGCTCCATAGGCAACTCTTCAGGTTTGATACGGTATTTACGGCTGAGCGCATGAATCGATTGGATACGCGCCTCCACTTCCGCCAGCCGTGCAGGATCTAACTCTGTGCGCTGCAAATAGCGGTTTAGAAAACGGCTCGTTTCTTCCAACTGAATAGCCGCGGACTCCACTGTGGACAATGCCTCTTGTAACGCAGCATCAAAATCCATTAACTGCGACAACTGATGCTGCACCTGCTCTACCATTGCACCAGCATTGGGTTCCGCCTCGGACAGTAGTGCTAAGCAGGACTCTACCCCTTGCAACAAACTGGCACCATGGCTCAGCCGACTATGCTCCTGCTGCAACGTAAGCCAGTCTTCCGCCTCAAAGGCCAACTGTTTGATTTCACGCGTTTTGTCTCGCAACTCAGCCAACTCTTCGGCATATGCTTCAGCATTAGTTTCTGCTGCCAGCCTTTGTTGATGCAGCTTACGCCACTGCTGGTAGCACTCAGCCACTTGACCTGCAAGCGCTTCTGCTTGCGCATATGCATCTAGAATTTCACGCTGCGTACTGTTTTTTAATAGCGAGTGATGGGCGTTTTGGCTATAAATATCTATCAATAATTCGCCCAATTCTTTTAATTGTGCGACAGTAGCCGAGGTGCCATTGATAAAGCCGCGACTGCGCCCATCCGCATAGATGACGCGACGTAAAATCAAATGCTCGTCCGCATCTACTTCATGTTCGGCCAGCCATTGCTGCGCCAGCTTATTATGTGCAATGGCAAACGTGGTACTGATATCGGCTTTTTCAGACCCGGCGCGCGTGACAGCGCCATCGTTGCGCGCACCCAAGCTGAGTGATAGCGCATCAATTAAAATCGATTTACCGGCACCTGTCTCCCCGGTTAACGCCGTGAACCCGGCGTCAAACTCTAGGTCTAGTTGCTCAACAATAATAAAATCACGAATAGATAACGCTTGTAACATAGGCTTACTCAACACATTTCATGGTCATTACGGGCTGCATTGAAGAGTTATCCCCAGTTGAGCTTGTTGCGTAACATATCAAAATAGCAATATCCCTTTGGATGCAGCAACAAAATATCCTGCTTGGCACGCTGCACACGAATTTTATCGCCCGCATTCAATGTTTGCTGGTATTGCCCATCTAAGCTCAGTTGTGCGTCATCTGCTTGCATCACGGTCACTTCGCATACGCTTTCGCTGGTGACAGTAATAGGGCGATTACTCAATGTGTGTGGGCTAATTGGCACCAAAGAAATTGCCTTTAAATCCGGATGCAGAATAGGGCCGCCAGCAGAAAGCGCATATGCCGTGGTGCCAGTGGGCGAGCTCAAGATCAAACCATCTGCACGCTGCTTTGACACAAACTGACCATTGATTTCCACTTCCATTTCCATCAACCGCAGGGCGTTTTTGACCACCACATCATTCAGCGCTACACCGTGCAACACAGACGCACCAGCGCGGTAAATAGTGGCTTCTAACAGCATACGGCTTTCAGTCTGATATTCACCGGCGAGGATTTTATCCATTTCCACCAGCATATCTTCGGTACGTAAATCGGTTAAAAAACCAAGGCGGCCACGATTAATGCCCACCAAAGGTACCGGCTTAGGCAACTGACTTTCGTGCAGGCTTCTAGCGACGCTCAGCATCGTACCGTCGCCTCCCATCACCACAACCAAATCCACCAAGCTGCCAATATCAGCCAATGTTGCAGTGTTAAACCCGTTCAGCGCTGCGTGATGCGCTGTGTTTTCCTCTACCCATACCTGAATACCTTTGGTAGATAAATGGCTTGCCAGTTGTGCAAGTTCGTCTTGCATGTGTTGCAATGCACTGGCATCCATGTATTTGCCAATAATCGCAATCGATACAAATTGTTTTTTCATGGCAGAATTAAATCACAGAAGCGCCCAGCTTAAAAGCAAATGCCGCTGTTATCTAGGAACTAATTCGGGCAAAATAGCACCTTACTTAGCATGTTGAATTTTAGCTTGGACAAACGCGCGCAAATATTACTCAAGACCTTGGTGGAACATTACATCAGTGATGGCCAGCCGATAGGCTCGCGTACGCTCTTACAGCACTCCGGTTTGGATGTCAGTCCTGCGACGATTCGCAATGTGATGAGTGACTTGGAGCAACTTGGGTTTATTACCAGCCCACATACCTCTGCCGGACGCATTCCTACGCAAAAAGGGTACCGCCTGTTTGTGGATTCGTTATTAACAGTTAAGCCATTGGAAAACAACGCGTTTCAGCAACTCAAAGATGGATTAAACTCACCCAACCAAACCGCTTTAATCAGCAACGCAGCTGACATGCTCTCGCAACTCACCCAATTTGCCGGCGTAGTGCTCACGCCCAAGCGCAAACGCGTTGCGTTTAAGCATTTAGAGTTTTTAGCGTTGTCCGAGAAAAAATTGCTGGTGATTATCGTGACGCAAGACGGCAACGTGCAAAACCGCGTTATCGTGACCGAAAAACCATACACAGCCAGCGATCTCACGCAAGCCAGCAATTACTTTAATGCGCATTATCAAGGCTTTACCCTAGAAGAAGTGCAGCAAAAGCTACATGCAGAACTCAAGCAGATGCAGACCGAGATGAACCAATTGATGACTGCAGCATTAGAAGCAACACATTTGGACGGCGACGAGAACAAAGATGCGGTAGTGATTGCTGGGGAACGTAACTTGTTACAGGTGGATGAACTCTCCACCAATGTCACCAGCTTACGTAAATTATTTGAGATCTTTGAGCGACGCACCTCACTGATGCAACTACTCGACAACAGCCAGCGTGCTGAAGGCATTCAAATCTTTATTGGAGGCGAGAGCGGTTATTTGCCGCTGGATGAGTGCAGCATGGTGACCGCACCGTACGAGGCAGATGGCCAAGTGGTCGGCACCTTAGGCGTGATTGGCCCAACGCGCATGGCCTACGAGCGTGTGATACCAATTGTTGACGTGACTGCCAAGCTGCTTTCTAACGCGCTTTCTTCTAACTAATCACCAACATTCGCATCATCACTCATTAGCATCTTCACTGGCAAACTCATGGCATATTACGATACTGAACCCCCTTACACCCATGGCGACCAACTTAAAGTAGGTATATTGCTTGCCAACTTAGGCACACCCGATGCCCCTACCGCTAAAGCATTACGCCCTTACCTCAAGCAATTTTTAATGGATACACGCGTAGTGGAGATTCCAAAGCTGATTTGGTACTGGATATTACATTGCATCATTTTAGTCATCCGCCCCAAAAAATCGGCTGAAAAATATGCGCAAGTATGGTCAAGTGAGGGCTCGCCTTTACTGGTGCATGCGCAAAAACAAGCCAAAATGCTGGAAGGATTTTTAGCGCAACATATCAAATCGCCCTTTGCTGTTGCGCTAGGCATGACCTATGGTAACCCAAGCATGCAACAAGCTATCGATACGTTAAAGGCGCAACATTGCAATAAAATCTTAGTATTTCCGTTGTACCCACAATACGCAGCCAGCAGCACGGCCGCAGCTTTTGATGCGATATGGCGCATCTTGCTCAAAACACGCAACGTGCCCGCGATACGCACTATCAAACACTATCACGACCATCCAGCTTATATTGCAGCCTTAGCAGCGAATGTACGTGAACATTGGCGCCTGAATGGTGGTAAGCCCACTAAGCTGGTCATGAGTTTTCATGGGGTACCTAAATTCCATTTGATGAAAGGCGATCCTTATCATTGCGAATGCCACAAAACAGCGCGACTATTGGCAGAAGCGCTAGAGCTGACCAAAGATGAATATGTAGTGGCATTTCAATCGCGATTTGGTAAGCAAGAGTGGCTCAAACCCTATCTTGCCAGCACACTTGAGGCGCTAGGAAAAGCCAATACAAAACGCATTGATATCATCTGCCCTGGCTTTAGTAGCGACTGCTTAGAGACATTGGAAGAAATTGCAATGGAAGGTGAGCATATCTTCAAAAGCAATGGTGGTGGCGACTACCACTATATTCCTGCGCTGAATGAGAGCGAACTGTGGATTCAAGCCATGACCCAAATCACACTTGAGAACTTACAAGGCTGGGTCAGCCCCAGTTGGGATAATGCCGCGGCTAAAAATACATCTGACATGACAAAATTGCGTGCGCAAAGTTTGGGTGCAAAACAATAAGCGTTATACTTATGTTTTGGCTGATACATTAACATTATGATTGTAATTACTGGCGGCGCCGGCATGATAGGCTCTATCATCGCTTGGCATCTCAATACCAAACTCGGTCGCGATGATTTAATTATTACCGACCGGATTACCCACGAAGCACAGTGGCAAAACTTAGTGCATCGCCACTATGTAGAATATTTGGACAAAGACCAGCTGTTTGACTGGTTAGAAGACAACGATCACGTGACAGCTGTGATTCACATGGGTGCCATCAGCGCAACGACAGAGCGCGATTTTAACAAACTGGTGGCTGACAATATCCATTACTCGCAAGATCTATGGAGCTGGTGCGCTGAACATGAAGTGCCCTTCTTCTATGCAAGCTCTGCTGCCACCTATGGTGCAGGTGAGCGTGGTTACAACGATCTCAGTATTGACCACTTAAGACCACTCAATGGCTATGGCTACTCCAAGCACTTTTTTGATCAATGGGTGCTCAGGCAAGTGGCTGATAAGCAGCCCACGCCGCCTGCATGGGCTGGCTTTAAATTCTTTAATGTGTACGGCCCTAACGAATACCATAAAGAGCGCATGGCAAGTGTAGCCTTTCATACCTTTAACCAGTTTAAAGAAACTGGCACCATGAAACTATTCAAGGGCACCAAAGCGGGTGTGGAAGATGGCATGCAACTGCGAGATTTTGTGTATGTCAAAGATGCCGCTAGCGTAGTAGCTTACTTTCTGAATGCAGGATTAAGCAAACGTAACGCGCCCAATGGTATTTACAACATTGGTACGGGCGAAGCGCGCAGCTTTAAAGACTTAGCAACCAATGTCATGACCAGCATGACACGTGAGCCCCATATTACCTACATTGATATGCCATTAGACCTGCAAGGTAAGTACCAATACTTTACGCAAGCCAGCATGGATAAGTTGCGTAAGGCTGGCTACAAAACGCCTTTTACCAGCCTTGAAGATGGCGTAAAAGATTATGTGCAACACTATCTCATGCAAGAGGACCCCTACTGCTAATGAAATACGTTGATTATTTAAAAGGTGAACATGCTGCGCATATGGCCATGTTCAATGCACTAGAATCACTATTCCCATTGATTAGCGATGTCGGCATTCAGCTACAACAGTGTATCCAACGCGGTGGCAAAGTTCTGCTGATGGGCAATGGTGGTAGCGCAGCCGATAGCCAACATATTGCTGCAGAGATAGTTGGCCGGTTTAAGAAAGAACGCAAAGGCTTGCCTGCGATTGCGTTGACCACAGACACGTCTATTCTGACTTCTGTAGGTAATGACTATGGCTACGACTATATTTTTGCGCGCCAGATTGAAGCCCTATGTAGACCTGAGGATATCGTCATTGGCCTGACCACCTCTGGCAATAGCGTTAACGTTGTGAAAGCCATTGAGGCTGCAAAAGCAACAGGCGCGACCACGGTTGGACTCACAGGCGGGACAGGTGGCAAGCTCACCGCCTTGTGTGATTACAACATCGTGGTGCCGTCCAGTGTCACCGCACGCATTCAGGAAGCACATATCTTTATCGGTCACTCGTTATGTGAAATTTTAGAGTCTGACTGATGCAACACACTTTAGTAAGCCGCGTTAAACAGTTTGGTCAAACAAAACAGCATGCGCTCGTCATTGGCGATGTTATGCTGGATCGCTATCTGATTGGTGAGGTCAGCCGCATCTCGCCTGAAGCCCCCGTGCCGGTGGTACTACTCAAGAAACAAAATGAGCGCGCTGGTGGAGCATCCAATGTAGCCGCTAATTTAGCGCTACTCGGTGTTCAAACACATATTCTGGGGTGTATTGGTCAAGATACTGAAGGCAAGTCATTGATGCAACTCATGCAAGCAAGTGGCATTGATACCCAAGGCATGGTCACCTCTTCGCACCGCCCCACCATTGCCAAAACACGTATTTTGGGTGGCCATCAACAAATGATGCGACTAGACCAAGAAAACAGTGGTGTATTTAATGCAGAAGAAACCAGCCAGATTCTGAATGCATTTCAACAAGCGCTCGCAAAAACACCCTCCATTGTTGTCTTATCTGATTATGCGAAGGGTCTGCTCAGTACAACCATTTGCCAAACAATCATCCAAGCCTGCCAACAAGCCAATATACCGGTATTGGTAGACCCAAAAGGCGTGGATTACAGCAAGTACCAAGGCGCTACCGCACTCACCCCGAATAAAAAAGAAACGGCTGAGGCCTGCCACACCAACGTGAACGATGTTGCGTTGATTGAAAAAGCCCAGCAACTCAAATCTAGTTTGGGGCTTCAATTTCTAGCCGTCACCCGTAGCGAAGAAGGCATTACGCTATTAGATGACACCACACATCATTTGCAAGCTGCAGCACAGCAAGTATTTGATGTCTCTGGCGCAGGCGACACTGTCATCGCCACTTTGGCGGCTGGGCTCATGCATGGACTAAGCCCATTAGATAGCTTGGAACTTGCCAATGTGGCAGCAGGCGTTGTGGTGGGCAAAGTGGGTACTGTTCCCATTACCAAAAGCGATCTGATTCATGCACTGGAAGACCAACGCTCTAATGAACAAGCGCATAAGATCTGCGATCTACCAGAGTTACTAGAAAAAGTGGCTGTTTGGAAACAAGCCAAACAAGCGATTGTATTTACCAACGGCTGTTTTGATTTACTGCATGCTGGCCATGTGACCTATTTAGAGGCTGCCAAAAAACGTGGCGACAAGCTTATTTTAGGGCTGAATACCGATCGCTCTGTGAGCGCACTCAAAGGACCAACACGACCCGTTGTCAATGAGAACGACCGTGCACGCGTACTAGCCGCGCTCGCCTCTGTGGATGCCGTGATTTTGTTTGATGAGGACACTCCGCTTAACTTAATCCACGCGATTCAACCCAATATCATCGCCAAAGGTAGCGATTACACTGCCGATCAAGTAGTGGGCGGCAAAGAGGTACTGTCATGGGGTGGTGAAATTGCGCTGATTGATTTGGTTGAAGGCCGTAGCACCAGCAACCTAATCAAAAAAATGAATAGTTAGTTTGGTATATCAGTCATGCCAGAAAAAATTCTGATTCTTGGGCCAGCTTGGGTAGGCGATATGGTGCTTGCACAAAGCTTGTTTAAAACGCTTAAAAATAACAGACCAGATTGCACGATTGACGTGGCAGCACCCGCTTGGACACTTCCATTATTAGCACGTATGCCAGAAGTGTCTGAAGCCATTGCACTCCCATTTAAGCACGGCGAGCTGGCATTCTGGCAAAGAATAGCATTTGGCAAAGCGTTTAAACACAAAGGCTATACACAAGCCATTATCCTCACCAATTCGCTTAAATCCGCTATTTTGCCTTGGGCAGCCGGCATTAAAAAACGGACGAGCTTTTTGGGTGAAATGCGTTACGGACTGATTAACGATATCCGCCCACTGAATAAAGCCACACTTAAAATGACGGTGCAGCGATTTGTAACTTTGGGGCTAGCGCCTTCAGAAAATTTACCGCATGTGCTGCCAAGACCAGCATTAATGGCTGATCTAGCACATGCGCATACACTGCTTGAAATGCTGAATATCCCACCGCTACAGTCTCCAGTGCTGGGGCTGTGCCCTGGCGCAGAATACGGAGAAGCCAAGCGCTGGCCTGCCGAATACTATGCAGAAGTCGCCAATGCTGCGATTGCAAAAGGCTGGCAAGTGTGGCTTTTTGGCTCCGATAAAGATATTCCGGTGACTCAGCAGATCAATCAGCTAACACAAGATAAATGCATTAACTTGGGCGGAAAAACCAAACTGGGAGATGCGATTGATTTGATGGCGCTCTGCCATACGGTAGTGAGCAATGACTCGGGCTTGATGCATGTCGCCGCGGCCTTAGATAAGAAACTGATTGCCATTTTTGGCTCTTCCGACCCTTACCACACACCACCGATGCACCCCGATGCAGTGATTGAGTACTTAAAGCTGGAGTGCAGCCCGTGCTTTGAACGTCAGTGCCCGCTTGGACATTTGAATTGCTTGACACAGATTAAGCCGCAAACCATCACGAGCAAAATCGTCGCAACACATCCATAACATCTGTCATACGCATCGTTTGCGTTGCTTGTATCTCACGTCTGGCCTGTATGACTTCTGGCAGCTTAGCACACGCCAAATAAAACCCTTTGAGGTTGACCTTATCCAGCAGCAATACCTCGCCCAGCAACTGTACGATGGAAGCTGGAATAGCGCCAAACCATAATTGGGTTGCAGACAAATGCATCCACTCTAATATATAGCGGTTTCTACGGCGGATGGTTTTAATGTGGTTCATTTTCACATTAGAGCGGATAGAACCCACACTCTGGTGCACAATATGTACACTCGGCTCAAAATAACTAGCCCACCCTCTGCGCCATGCGCGCAAACCTAAATCGTAATCCTCACTATAGAACGGCTTGAATATTGGATGAAAGCCTTGCAAGGCGTTGAACATAGACTTTCTCACCATAAATGAGCCGCCATGTGCATAGGCAGCAGGCAATTTCTCGCCTGCTGTTCGCAGTGTAAGTGCTTTTTCCAAGCGCCAGCTCATCAGTTTAAGCGTGCCAGCCTTGAATTGGCGAAGGTTCCAAGAATGCCTTTTGACATCGCCCCGCTCGTCATATATTAAGGGATTGACTGAAAACGTATTGGGATCTTCAAAATACTGTACCAGTGGTGCAAATAGCGACTCAGCCACTTCTACATCAGAGTTCAATAAAAACAACAGCTCAGTTTCAGCGGCATTAACGCCACTATGGATGGCTTCGGCAAAGCCTTGGTTTTGCGCATGTACCACTACTTTCACTTGCGGGAAATGCTCTTTCAGCACCTGTAAACTAGCGTCTTGAGAGCCGTCATCCACCACAATTAAAGCGGACTTGCCTGAGTAAGTCTGCATTGCTTTCAGTACGGAAGGGATGTTCTTTTGGAGCAAGGTGGCCCCATTAAAATTAGGAATCACCACTGTAATGGGTGGCTGCATATTATGTATGCTCCCGTCTATCTAAATAGAACATGACGCCCATGACTAGCGCGACCACATTCAAATGAATACTCACAAAAAATGGCAGCGTGATGCTGACCGCCACCAAATCTACAGTCAGTATTGTGAGTAAAAATAGAATAATCATTGACATCTGATGTGTGGCTTGGTGACGAAGCCTCAAGTATCTAGAAAACAAGGCATAGTACAACCATAAGATAAAGGACACCACCACCGCTAGACCCGTCACACCAAATAAGTAAAGCACCTCTAGCACTGCATTATGTGGGCTGTTATAGGTAATGCCTTGCGTTGCGTAGTAGCGCGAATATGGCTGAAAATCTTGCACAAAACTCTCTGCACCATGCCCAAACAGCCATTGTTGCTTGCTACTATTTTGTTGCATCTCCCAAGTGTCTTCCCAAATCGTCACGCGCTCTTCCGTATTTGCATGCATCACCAAGTCATCTAAGCGTGTTTTAAAATTGCCAGCATTGGAAAAGAACAAAAGTGCAAACACCACTCCCGCGACTCCGATCAACATGACTTTCGCGCGATGGCGCAAACATACAACACCAATCAGCGTCGCAATCATCAACGCTATCCACGTAGGCCTAGACGAAGTATTGAGCAATAAATAACCCAGTAGGACGGCTGATAACATCAGCCCGTAACGTTGAACTCCTCGGCTCCAGTTGGCCGCTAAAAATGCGGCCGTGACAAAAAACAATGCACTATAGATCGCTAAGTAATGTGGATTTTTGGTGGTGCCGTACATCTGCCCGAGCACGTGAATAAATACCCACTGAAATAGCGTATAGGCATAGACCGCCAATATTAGCGTAGGCACATAATAAGGCTTGATGCGATCATGATGGCGCGCCATCAATACAATCCCGGCCATTAACCCCGTTGCCAGTAGCATATGCCTTATTGTTTTAATATCCCATGGAAAATGTAGCGTTGCAATCCACTCCAAACCCATCAACGTGATGAGCGGCAATAGACATTTCAACAATGCTTTACGCTCATCTTTATTATGTTGATCGGCTTGAAACAGATAAACACCCAAACCAAGCAACAATGCAAGATAAGCCAAGGAGCGATAAGTACTACCCCATGTCAGTGCCTGAAAAAAATAGCTAAGCACGACTATGCAGAACAAAGAGAAAATCACTCTAAAACTCAATACATTAGAAATAGTCATCATCGTTATTGCCTGAATAAGTAGCGCGCCACATCGGCTTCTTGCATATGCACACGCTGGCTAGCTGCACAGTAAGCACTGATCAGGACTTTTATATTAGATAAGCCAAAGTTTTCGGCTTCGGCTGCATTGCGCCAATAGCGGGCAAAATTTCTTTTGCGACGTCTGCGCTCTAAGCGCCACGGAAAAATCGTCATTTCAGAGATATCAATTAAGCCAAACTGCCCGGCTGGTGTCAGCACAATATTGCCAGAGTGTAGCCCACGAAAGTAAATGCCTAAATCGTGCAAACCTGCCATAAACGCACCTAACTTGTGTGCATGCTCAGTGGTAAGTTCGTGCCGTGTAAACAACTCTCTTACTGTCACACCTTCTAGCGGGGAGTACAGCACGGCAGATTTATGATCGCTATTAAGGTGAAACAATTGCTTTACTTGGATGGTTGGAATAGCAAGTTGATGCAGTCGTTTTTCATTTCTACAAAAACTTCTGGCATACGAAAAAAAATTAGCACTGCTGAACGTACGCTTCACCCGAAATATCTTGAGAATGTCGCCATTGGTTAACCGCACTACTTTGATACCAAAATGATCTTGCTCCAATATTTCACTGGTACTTAACCATTCAGCGAGTTGCGCATCAGACAATAACGTGCTGCGCTGGTACCAGTTTAAGAAAAATGCTTTGAACAGTGTATACATGCGCGATAAGTCAGCTATTTAACATTGAGCAGGCTTGCAATAGCGGGCAATACTTGGATATTATTTTCTTCACAATAGGCTTTCCAATCCGCAACCTCCGTCCAGTCGCTCAAGAATACAAAATCTAAGCCTGCGTTTGTAGCCGCCTCATGATCATACTTGCTATCGCCCAAAAACAATGCTGGTAGACGTAAGTGACCGCTCGCTTTTTCCCGTGCAAGCACTTCATCTTTGTTATCAGGGCTACCGAATAAACCGCCAGCAAACAAGTTAGCCAATACCTCTCCGGATGGCAATGTTCTTTTATGAAATAAATCTCGAATTTCTTGTTGGTCACCACCAGACAGTATCATCCATGGGGCATCTGGCGTTTTCGCTTTTAATGCTTCTAAACCATCCGCCATCGCACAAGCCATTAGTCCTTCTTCCAACTCACCCGCAAAGGTATCCAACCATACTTGAATCGCTTCTTTAGTCACAGGCTGTTTTAGCACTTCCCGCAAATACCAATCAAACTTATGATACCGAGAAATACCACCTAACCGTACATGATAATCCACCAGTGCTTGCGCTTGCGCATCGGTGACACCTAGACGCTTGGCGGTACGAAAATACGCCTCTGTCTTGACAACATTCGAGTCCAAAACGACGCCATCACAATCAAACACAATGGTCTTATACTCAGCAATATTCAGCAAATTGATTCCAATAAAAAAGGCTTTGTGCCTATATGCACAAAGCCTTCATTATACCGTTTAAGTCGCTTATTACGCCGCTTTAATCGCGCTGGCTTCTTTGGCAAGCTTGGTAATATGCGCCCAGTCCCCACGTGCCACTGCATCTGCTGGTGTCAACCAAGTGCCGCCACACACCACCACGTTTGGCAATGCTAAGAATTGCGGGGCTGACTCTACGGTCACACCGCCAGTAGGACAGAACTTCACATCACCGAATGGGCCAGAAAAACCTTTCAGTAAGTTAATACCACCCACAGCCACAGCTGGAAATAGTTTTAAAAAGTAGTAATCGTCGGCATTGGCCATCATGATTTCTGAGCCAGTAGACACGCCTGGTAATAACGGCAATCCAATTTTACGTGCAAATTGACCTAATTCACTGGTGTAGCCTGGGCTCACCGCAAATTGGCAGCCAGCATCTTTAGAAGCTTGTGCATCTTTCAAGTTACGTACGGTGCCAGAACCCAAAATAGCATCAGGCACGTGTTTAGCAATTTGCTCCATACCCGCTAGCGCACATGAAGTACGCAATGTCACTTCTAATACCTTAATACCACCTTCAAGTAAGGCTTCTGCCATTGGCACAGCATCTTCAACGCGGTTAATCACAATCACTGGAATCACGGGACCGTGATTAGCTAAATCTAATGTACTCATAGTTTTCTCATTCTGCAAAATTAATCAATTCTAGTTTTAGTTTTAGTTTTTTGAGGCAACGGCTGAATAAACTTTGATAATCAAGCGAGAACTAAGCGCGAGAGCGCAGACAGTACACACAAGTACGGCAAGCGAGCGCAACAACGTTATCGCTTGATTTGCAAAGTTTACAACCAGGTGACTGCGCCCTCTTCAGCCGACAGCACATTACGACGCATGCCGCCAAACAACTCACGGCCAATGCCATGCGCATTATGCTGACGCTTGCTATCAGATAATTCTTCTACCTCACGCTCTGCCCATACGTCTTCATCCACCAACACGTTGACCATGCCCACTTTGGCATTCAAGCGAATAATGTCACCCGTACGCACTTTAGCTAGAGCACCACCGGCAGAGGCTTCCGGGCTCAGATGAATCGCCGCAGGAATTTTCCCAGATGCGCCACTCATGCGGCCGTCTGTCACAATAGCGACCATAAAGCCTTTATTTTGTAGCACGGCTAATGGTGGCGTTAATTTATGTAACTCTGGCATACCATTGGCTTTAGGGCCTTGAAAACGTACCACTGCCACGAAATCGCGCTCTAACTCACCACGATCGAATGCTTCCAGCAGCTCTTCTTGCGCATCAAACACAATGGCTGGCGCTTCAATAATGTGACGGTCTTCTGGTACTGCAGAAATCTTAATCACGCTACGGCCCAAATTACCTTTGAGCAAGCGCAATCCACCTGATTCGTTAAATGGGTGTTCAGCCGTACGTACAATCGTTTCGTCGCTGCTTTCTTTAGGCAGGTCTTTCCAAACCAGTTTATTGTCTTCTTGGGCAGGCAATTTGCCATACTCGCGTAAACCACCATAAGCCACAGTGAACACATCTGGGTACATATAACCAGCATCAATCAATTCACGAATCACGAAAGCTGGGCCGCCTGCAGATTGGAACTCATTCACATCGGCTTTGCCATTTGGGTAGACACTGGCTAAAAGCGGTGTGGTTTTTGCTAAGTGGTAGAAATCCGTCCAATCAATAATGATACCAGCAGCGCGGGCAATCGCTACCCAATGGATTAAGTGGTTAGTTGAGCCGCCTGTAGCCAATAAAGCTACCATGGCATTCACAATGACATGCTCATCGACCAACTTACCAATCGGTGTGAAATGATCACGCTTGGTGTTATGCAGCACCATTTTCACGGCTTCGCGCGTCATCATCTCACGCATGCCATCATGCGGGTGGATAAACGCAGAGCCTGGCACGTGTAAGCCCATGGCTTCCATCAACATTTGGTTGCTGTTGGCAGTGCCGTAGAATGTACAGGTGCCTGCACCATGATACGCGGCTGACTCTGAAGCCAATAACTCTTCACGCCCCACCAAACCTTGGGCATATTTTTCACGCACTTTAGATTTAGTCGTGTTATCAATCCCAGTGCTCATTGGGCCAGCTGGCACAAACACACATGGTAAATGGCCAAAATGTAATGCGCCAATCAGCAGACCCGGCACAATTTTGTCACATACGCCTAACAATAATGCTGCATCAAACACATCATGTGATAGTGAAATCGCGGTACTCATGGCTATGGTGTCACGGCTGAACAGTGACAGTTCCATGCCAGGCTCACCCTGCGTAATGCCATCACACATGGCAGGCACGCCACCAGCCACTTGTGCGGTAGCACCGTATTTGTGGGCTTCGTCTTTGATAATATCCGGATAATTGGCATACGGCTGATGTGCAGACAGCATATCGTTATAAGCCGTTACAATACCGATATTCGGCGCTTTTTCCGCCACAATACGTAATTTATCGTTCGATGGCATGGCAGCAAATGCATGCGCCACGTTGGCACAGCCAAGGCGGTCTGCACCACGCTGGCGATTGGCGATTTCATCAACACGTTGCAGATAAGCAGTACGAGTGGGTCTACTGACTTCGATGATGCGTTCGGTTACTTCAATATGGGATTGTTTCATGCTAATGCTCAACTCTAATAATGGTGTCGCGCGAAAACGCGGATTGTTTTACTTCCTACCCTTGTGCTAGCTTTGATTATCCCTAAACTGGTGCATATCGTCAAACCAGAATAGAGCTAATATAGAAAATAATTTTTAAAATGAATACCTTACGATTTTAATATACTATTCAATGCGCTATTTTTTGGTGACCAGAATGTCTTCCAACATCAGGTATTCGAGATCGCAGCCATAAAACATATTGAGCGCATCGGTAGGACTACATATCATCGGCTCACCGCGGCGATTCAATGATGTATTCAACACCACAGCATTGCCACGCAACTTTTCCAAATGTTCAATCAACTCGTAATAACGTGGATTCGTCTCACGCGTCACCACTTGCGCGCGCGCGGTGCCATCCTCGTGCACCACTTCTGGAATACGTGACTTCCAGTGCTCAGCCACATCAAAGGTAAAGGTCATATAAGGGGCTGGATGCTCTGTTTGTAGAATATCCGCTGCCACTTTGTCCAACATGCTTGGACAGAATGGACGCCAGCGCTCACGATACTTAATCTGCGCATTGATACGATCCGCCACACCTGGAAAGCTGGGATCACCCAAAATACTACGGCAACCTAACGAACGTGGCCCAAACTCCATGCGCCCTTGTAACCAAGCCAAAGGATTGCCTGCAGCCAATAACTCTGCGGCTTTCTGCGGAAAGTTTTCCACTTTAGTAAACATCGGCTTATTAGGGTGCGCTTCGCATGCAGCAATACACTCTTCACTCGTAAACGATGGCCCTAAATAGGCATGTTCCATTTTATGGATGGTTTCGCCCGCCAAATGCGCTGCATACGTGGCGGCGCCTAATGACGTACCGTTATCGCCCGATGCTGGCTGCACAAACAGCTCTTTGACATGTGGCATGGCGATAATGCGTTGATTCAACTTCACATTCAGTGCAACACCACCTGCCATCACGATTTTTCCAGTCTCGCGAATAATGTCGCCCAGATAGTACTCAATCATTTCCAGCGCAAGCTCTTCTAACAGGGCTTGGATAGAAGCCGCGTAATGAATGTACGGATCATCAATCTCATCGCCCTGGCGCTTAGGCCCAAGCATCTTGATCAGCTCTGGCGTAAAGTAGTAACCTTTACCGTTTTCTTTATAGCGACGCAAACCGACTACATTGACTAATTTGGTATTGACGATCAATTCGCCATTTTCAAATTTCATCAGGCCAGATAAATCATACTTTTTCGGATCGCCATAGGGCGCCATGCCCATCACTTTAAACTCGCCGTCCAGCATGTCAAAGCCCAGGTATTCTGTGATGGCGCCATATACGCCACCCAATGAGTCCGGATCATAGAACTCTTTGATCTTATGGATTTTTCCGTTTTCGCCATAGCCAAAAAAAGTCGTGGCATATTCACCTTTGCCATCAATCCCGACAATGGCCGTTTTTTCTTTAAAGCCGCTTAAGTGATAGGCGCTAGAAGCATGCGCTAAGTGATGCTCTACAGGCACAAACTTGGCCTTACTTAAACCTAAGTCTGCCATGAGCTGCAAAGATTTGTCACGGTTACGCCGAAAACGACGATTACCATTAAATAGCGCATCTAAAGCACGATCTGGTGCGTACCAGTGGCGCTTAGCATAATGCCAACGTGCGTTACTGCTTAATGGTATCTCTGCGTACGGAAATGCAACAATATCCACGTCTTCTGGCTTGATGCCTGCTTGCTTTAAACAAAACTTGGCAGCTTCGTACGGAAATTTATTTTTTGCATGTTTATCGCGAATAAAGCGCTCTTCCTCTGCTGCGGCAATGATTTTGCCATCCACCAAAATAGCGGCAGAAGCATCATGTCCTAACGCGCCTGATAACCCTAATACAATCATCTAGTTAACTCTATTCAACGTGATTAATTACTTAAAATTTTTGCCTGAATGAGTGGTGTATGATCGGCATACACCACTTTAAAACTCTTCACAAACGCATTATACAGGGATGTGTCATCTTTCCAATTTTGCATCAGCCTTTGTAGGTCTTTGACATGCGCACGATTGGCGAAAAATGCATAATGGTGCTGTTGCATGCTATCCAAATCAATCAATATCGGCTCACCTGCCAGCACTTTGATATTGCTGGCCTTTAAATCGCCATGGGAGATTTGTAGCCGCCATAGTCGATAACATAATTGCACTACCGCTTTAACCAGTGCTGCACGGCTTACACTGTCTAAACGACCGGAAAATGCCTCTGTCAGATCAGGCGCATCCAAATACTCGCTTAAAAAATAAGCTTTACCACGCAAGCCGGCGCAGCGTGTTTCCAACAATGCAATCGGCTTGGCTGTCGGCACCACTAACAATTGCAATCGATACGCATTGGCCCAGGAAACTGCTGCACGTGATGGGCGCCACATACGGCTGAACCGATGTCCAAGGTTTTTAATGTTATACCGTTTAATCACTATGGTTTGCCCGGCAACAGACGTACTAGCTACCGTACACGTATTACCGTCTTTGAGCAGTGTAAATTGCTGCATCACAGCATCTAGCGCTTCAGCCGTAGCAGGTACTGGCAAGTGCAAAAAAGACGTGCTGCGTGCAAAAAAACCTTGAGAGTTTTGTGCCACTTGTACATCGGTACATTGGCGGAATACCTTACGGTCAGCATAGTGACTAGCCATCTCCGTACGCTGCTTTTGAATCATTTGATGTGCATGCTGAACATCTGGTGAAGCTGACCAGCCTCGCGACTTAACATATAAAGCTAGCCAAGTCGGCAAATGCTGTTCTAATTCAATCACATCGATTTTGGACAACAACACGCTCAAGTTTTGCAACGCTTGATGTTGGCTTAAAGCCGCTATCTTACGGATGCCATCGCCATCAATGCTATAAATACGCTCAATAGCATTTTGGCCAGAAGATTGCACCAAAAAATTCTTCAAATACATATCGGTTTGCAATACGCCTGCCTGATGCTGTTCCGCGACGATTACCACCAACTGGCTGAGCAAGTGCATACGTGCTTTGGGTGAAGCCTGCGTGTAAAACACTTCTGCATTCTGGCTATTTTCAATCGCTTCAATCAACATCACGCGCACATCCGAATACTGCACTTGGTCAAACGCCAATATGTTTGGGGTAGCAATGTGTGCAGCCTGTAACGCTAAAATGCCTTGTTGGTCGCGCTGTGCATAGCGGCTTGCCTGAGTACCAGCAAATAATTTTGCAAAAACGTTCTGCCCTTGCCATGTGGCTTTGGCAACCAATCGTTTACCAGGCACCACGCGGACATCGGACAGCAATTGCAATTGTGTACCATTGGCTAAAGCGATGGCCTCAGCATGTAAGCCATGCTGCGCCAGCAAAGCTAGTGCAGAAGCAGACAATGCCATTAGTTACACCCTATGTCAGACATCAACATGCGTTTACTTAAACCAAGCTTTGATGCGTGTAAAAAAAGACAACTGATCATCTGCCTGCTGTTTTTTGGCGCGCTTATCGCGTTTTTTGCGTAGTTTCTCCACATCCGCTTTGGTTTTGTCATCATCATGCGGTCTTGCCACATAAAGCGTATGCCTTGATTCCCCTGTTTGATTTTGAATGGGCTGTGCTTTGTAGTAATACAGTGCGATGGATTTACGTGTAATGTGCGCTGGTGTCGTCAGTGGGTCTGGGTGACCGTGAAAACTATCAGCATCCGTATTAAAAATCACACATCGATTAAAGACTGGCGCAACTTCAACCACCTTGTGCGTCATGGCTTTATCCCAAAGTTCCAATTTACCGCCATACGCCTCTTGCCAATCTTTATTTAAATAAATCAATACGTTGACCCGTCTAAACAACTGCAATCCCTCATTCACTTGAAAGTCCGCATGGATGCCTAATAACCCACCACTGCTCGTCTCGTGCAAACCACCTCCAGCAAAATAAGGGTCTGGAATCAAGCCTTCAATATTGGTAATGCCTTCAATAAACCGTACAAATTGCGCTGAGTTAAAAAAGGCAAATGCGGCACGTAAATGCGCATCACAATCATAAGGCGAGATTTGGCGTTTATGGGTACCGCCATAGCCTTTTTCATAGACTTTATCGTGTTGTTTAGGATCTTCTGGAAAGTGTGCCAACAACGACTCCGTCATGGCTTCTGGCAGAAAGTGATCCATCACCGCATGCGCAAACGGCTCGGCAAACGCATAGGCATCCATGCGCGCTTGGCCTAATTGAAAGGCAGTGTCTTCGTCCAAAGAAAACCCTTGGTCTAAACGGATAGGCAGTACGGCTTCTGATGCACTCATGTCTTTTTGATCCCGATGACTTTACCCTGACAATTTTTCTAGCAAGGATTTTTTGCGTTTAAACCGGCGATTCTGCTCGGTGTACCCTGCGTTTAAACCTACTGTACCGGCCTCTACGTGATCCAAGTATTTAAACAACTTTCTCGGGCTAATCAGCCCAATGGTGTAGCCTTTGGCCTTGAGTAAATCTTGTAACTCATAGCCTGGATTACGATTACCCATTAAAAAAGTATAGTCATGTTTACGCATGATTTTTACATTCCAGCAGGCAAAAAAGCTTTTGATATGTGCCTCCAAATAAGATTTGGGCGGCTTGGCATTCAAGCCCAACCATAATTTGAAGCGTCTGGAATGACGTTTGAAAAAGCGTGACACCACACGCCAAACGGTGCGCACCAGCCCACGATCCAACTGTTCCAAACAGCCCAGCGCAGCAATATGCTGGTGTTGGTGCAATAGCTGGATGGTCTGATTAAAAATGGATGCATCGTACACAAAGGTATCGGTATGCATTAAAAACACATAGTCGGTTTCTATTTTTTCTAAAATACTATCCAAACCCTGACCATGCGCGACAAACCCTTTTTCTGCATAGTCTGCATCCCGTACAATCAAATGGATCCAATCTAAGCTGCGCAAATAGGCTGTGCTTTCATCTTGCGAGTTGTTATCCACCACCCACACTTGCGCATTCAGCCCGGCATCAATATGTTTTTTGAGTAAATCCAAACAAATCTTGGTGAGATCCGGCGTTTTGTAATTGACGATCGCAATACTAAACGCGGGGTTTGCATGATTGAATGATGATTCCAACTCGAGACTCCTCTATCTCAAACTAAGTACTTTTAATACGCTTTTTCGCGCTGGCCTTTTGTCGTTTTGAACGTGCAATAATGCTCCGACAGAACCACTTGCTCGCCCATGTTAATCGCGAAATTTGACAGTATTGCTTAAAAAAGTATAAGCGACTTGTCTTACTCCAACCAATCGAGTGACGGTTTAATGCCGCCAAATCAAAGTATGCGTTATACCAAAAAAATGGACTGTAGCGGGCTTTTTCCAAATCAATCAATGCCACGCTAGGTGCTGCCTCTGCATTGCTTACAAAAATATGCTTGGGATACAAAGCACGATGCATCAAATGCAAACCATGCAATCTACGTATGGTGGTGGCCACGGCCTGTAACAACTGTTGCTTTATTTGCTTGGGTTTCGCAAAAAAATCCGTCGCTTCTGTGATCACATCCAATGGTTGATATTGCGCCAATTCTTTGGTCATTAAAATAGCGCACATTTTACCGTCTACTATTTGCTCACCATAAAATACCACTTCTGGCGCTGCAAATTGCTTGCCTTGCAGAAATTGCAGATGCTGAAATTCGCGACGAAATGTAGGCTCTTGTTTGGGAAAAGTAGCAAGACTCCAACGACCATGATTTTGCTGTTTTTTAATAAAAAAGCCATGCGCTTTGCCCTCATCCTCAAGCTGCATGCGGGCAACGCCACTCCAGCCACCCCGGCGATGATTGGGAGCCTCAAACCAATTGACTTCATGGTTCCACAGCTGCGTAAACCCGTCTAGCTGATGTAAACGCAGAAGACTGGCGTACTCGGGCGCGATAAACGTGTTCAAGACATGACCTTGTAAGAAAGCTGACACATGATTTTAGCAGGCTTTATGTCATGGCAATCAAATTGCACGCATCAAGCAGTGTTGACGAACTATTTTTGCAGATCCGTTTTTCAAGTTAGAATGCCCACCATCATCATGCTGCACATATTCTCAAGTCTATTAGCGAAACTCTCGCTTCCAAGGTTGCATCAATTTGGCGCTCGCCTAGGACGTATTTTATTTTTCATTTCGTCTGGCAGTGCAGCAATGCAGCGCCGCAATCTATTACAAAGCCAATTAGTCTCTACTGATATCACAGCTGTGCTGAAAGCCAATGCAGAAGAAAGTGGGAAATCGCTGATTGAAACATTGGCGATTTGGCAAAAAAGTGATGACGCATTGCTCGGCTTAGTCAAACAAGTGCATGGCTGGCAACACATCACCGCCGCACTGGAAGCAAAAAAAGGGCTGATTTTCTTAACCCCGCACATGGGTTGTTTTGAAATCACCTCTATCTACTACGGCGCAAAACTCCCTATTACTATTTTATACCGCCCAGCCAAACTCAAATGGTTACAAAACCTGATGAATGTGGGGCGCGCCCGCCCGGGTGTGACGCTGGCGGAAGCCAACACGCAAGGCGTACGTAAGTTAATGCAAGCGTTAAAACGTGGAGAGGCGATTGGCATTTTGCCTGACCAGATTCCAGCCGAAGGCGAAGGCGAGTGGGCGCCGTTTTTTGGCAAACCGGCTTATACCATGACGCTGGCGAGTAAACTGGCAGTCAAAACAGGGGCTACAGTCATCATGGCATTTGGTGAGCGCCTCGCCGATGGCGAGGGCTACACAATTCATTTAACACTTGTGGAGTCTATTGCTACTTCAACACTGTTGAACCAAGCGATTGAAAAGCAGATTGCACAAAAGCCTGAGCAATATTTGTGGAGCTATAACCGCTGGAAGCAAAGACGACACGCAATTAAGCAGTAACGCCTTAATTACATAGCACTCCTAAATTTTATCCGGCACAAATTGGTAGCTCAAAGTAAAAAATGCCGATCTCGGTGCGCCAATCCCTAAAAAGCTGGTACCTTGCCAGTCAGCGCTATTGTAGTTAAAACCGCTTTCACCAATCGCTCCACGAATCGAAGGTGAAAATGCGTTTAAACCCAATCTACCTGCACTGGCATATTCTTTATCAAACAAGTTATTCACTTGCATCCCAAATATCCATTCTGGTGTAATTTTGTAACTAGTTTGAAAGTTAAACACGGTATAGCCTGCTGTTTTGCCTGGACCAAAACCAGTGCGTTCGATTGTGCATTGATAGCCACCGCATATAGGTCCCGTAATTGGTGATGCAGGTCCGGCTTTATGTTTGTTATTCTCATTGCCACGCACAAATGCCTCGGAATGCATCACCATATTGAGTCCAATATTCCATTTATCGGTCACCTCGTAACTGAAGTTAGCATTTAGGTTATGTAGTGGAATACCTGGCATGCGATTACCCGGTTTTACCTTAATTTGCTCAAAAGTACCCTCTTTATCGTAATTGATGTCATAGATACTGCCGGCACTGCTATTGTTAGGGCTAGCCAAGATAAACTTCGATTGGAAAGTGGCATCGGTCAACCCATAGTTAATACCAAAACTAGCTTTACCAGCTGTACCTTTTAAACCCATCTCCAGACCTTGGCGACGGGTATCGCCAATATTCTGAAAATAGCTTTGCGTCGCATTCACCGAAACAAAATAAATATCATCGGTTAAATCGGTGCGATACACACTGGCGTTCCATTCGATATCTTCTGTCAATTGCCCTCTAGCCCCAAACTCAAGGCTTTTGGAGCGCACTTGCTTCAAATAAGGGTCACCTGACATGGCCCCAGGCAGGTTGCAGCTACGTCGCTCACGCCAAGTTCTCTTAGCATACTTAGGGTTACCATTGCTATCGTAGCCATCAAAGACTGGACTATCATCGAAAGCACAGCCCAGTTCAATCGTGGTAGGCGTTCTGGCGCCACGGCTCCAGTTACCATATAAATTCAAATTCTCTTGTGCTTGCCAAGTCATTCCTAGTGATGGGTTGAATGAACGGTATTTGAACCGTTCTTTCTCACCTGTTGCCATGGCAAGAATATTTTTACCATCACTTCCTAAAAAGCCATCTCCCATATAACCGTAACTTGGGTCAAATGGCACAATATATCCATCCAATCCCGTCGGACATTCGCTGGCCTCTATGGTACCGTCGTTGTTATTGTCGGTACATAAAGCTGGATAGTTCAGTAAGTTTACAATTCTATTCACATCGCCAAATGAGCCAAGCTTGCTCACATCTAGCTTGTTATTTACTACAGTGTGGTTAAATCGTGCTGAAGCATTGATGTTCAGTGTTTTAGTAGGCGTCCAAGTTTCACTAAAGTACACGCTTTTGGTAGTGTTATCTCCTTTGAAGTCATTTAGCGCAAAACCTCGTTCTGGGCTGTTGGCTGAGTACTCCCATCCTAATTGGCTAGGGTCTACATATCCATGTCTATTTTTATCCAAAAACCCAAGATATTGTTTGCTGTCATAAGTGCTGTCTGATGTATCAAACGATCCGCCCACCATTAACTTGTGGTGATCCAGGTTCCAGTTAAGCTGTAAAGCGGCACCTTTACCCAGCTGATCAATTTTCGTATCGTTAAAAATAGCAGTTGGCGTACCCTCTATGTAGCCTGTGGCTTGATATGGAAATCCTGAACCATTATCAATTGCTGCAGCCCTACCATCGCGATAAATGTAATTACCGTTGGCATCTTTAACACAAGGCGTTGATCCTATGTTGCCTGTCCCAGTCATTGCACACAACTCAGAATAGAGACCTCTATTAATCGGTTCGGCTAACTCCCAATAGCTATGAAAAAAACCAGACGAATCGGTATATCCCCCAAACACCCCTCCTGCTGTGCCTGTAGGAACCACATCATAAATATAACTAATGTTTCCGGAACCTGGGTGTGAGGTATTTGCCATATGTGTAATCCCTGCGGATAACCCATAAAGATTATTAGTCGCTTTCATTGCAGCCCTGTTCTCCCAGGCAAACCGCACCAATCTGGCATACTCTGGGGAAGATACAGTAGCGTTAAACGCACCAGGGATGGTTGAAGCACCCATATTGCCCCCTGGGCCAGTAAAATCATTCCCTATGCGCGGATCGTAGGTCCAGTTCCATACCGGATTACTTGAGCCATCTGAAGCAGCCACCTGAACTTGATCTGTCA
>Ga0123398_1007921_pt1 | contig 24291 bp, 24 predicted proteins | sample T5LHNO3metaT_FD_89926 | JGI IMG/M metagenome (GOLD analysis project Ga0123398, IMG submission 89926) | Methane-oxidizing artificial microbial communities from Washington, USA to study methane cycling - T5-LHNO3 metaT (Metagenome... | ecosystem: Engineered > Modeled > Simulated communities...
CATCACGCACCTCAAGCCATTTGAAAAGAAAATTTCTGAAGGAAAAGTGTTGATGACGGTATTAGTGCCTTTTCATCGAGCTAATGAGATTCGAGCACTGGTGGAAAGAAAACATCCCGAAGCTGCTTATAGCGGCACTTGGCCTACTGACCACGTCATATTTCCATAATCCTCAGTTTAGATACAGCTATCAATCAGCTAACTGATTGATAGCTTAATACATTTATTGGCGACAGAAGCAATCTGCAGAATGATCATTCACAATACCAACTGCTTGCATCCAGGCATAGACAATTGTGGGGCCGACGAATTTGAATCCTCGGCGTTTCAATTCTTTTGATATTATTTCAGATAACGGTGTCATTGCTGGCATATTTGAACCGTCACCAACTATCACTTTTCCATTTGTGAAAGACCAACAGAAGTCGCTAAAGCTTTCTCCTTGTTTAATCATTTCACAATAAATCTTTGCGCCAGCTATAGTTGCTTCGATTTTGGCTCGCGCACGTATAATTCCTGCATCATCCATTAAGCGTTTAATGTCATCTTCATTAAAACTAGCAACAGCCACTGGATTAAAGTCAGCAAAAGCCTTGCGGAATGCCTCTCGCTTACGAAGTACCGTAATCCAAGAGAGTCCAGCCTGAAATCCCTCTAGCATTAGCATTTCCCACAGCATACGCGGGTCATGCTGTGGTCGTCCCCATTCTTCATCGTGATATTTCTGCATGAGTTCGTTATTGGTTGCCCATACACAGCGATGGTTTTTAGTCAGGTTCATTTCAATGTAAGCTTCTATCAAAATATCTACTTAAATTATACAGCGCATATTCTGTTTCAGAATTGCACCATGCTTTGAATAGTTTGTTGTGTTGCATAATGTCCAGTCTAAAACACATCCGCCAGTGCTATTTAATAAGTTGCATTTTAAATGCAACTTATATACACTCTTAAACGATGCAACTCACTCAGTTTTCAGATATTGGCTTACGTCTCTTGATGTATCTTGCTCACGAGCGCAGAGAAACGCCGGCAATTACCTTGGCAGAAGTGTCTAGTCAGTTTGCTATTCCAAGAAATCACCTGGCCAAAGTTGCGGGTAAACTGGTTAAAAACGGGTGGGTTGCCGCTATCAGAGGACGTTCAGGCGGATTGTGTCTGGCCGTAGAGCCAGCCGATATTAGTATTGGGCAAGTATTAAGAGTGCTTGAAGGTCATCAAGAAGTCATTGATTGTGAAAAGCTGAATTGCAGACTTAAAAATGGATGCGAATTAAGGTTGATACTTGCTGAAGCTTACGAGGCTTTTTTTAATGTGCTTGATCGGCACACACTGGCAGATGTAACGCATGGATTAGCAACAAAACAGATTGTTAACATGCAGAAGAGTTTCATGGAAATATATTTGGATAAATCCACAATCCATTAATTAGAGCGGTCGAAAAATAGAGTGGTCGGAGTGCTGCTCTTTATTTTGATTTAAAAGTGGTATTTTAAATACATATTAAAAAAAGGAGTGCTAAATGTTATCAGAAGCGTCAAAACCCTATATTGATGCCAGTGTGCCTGTATTGCGGCAACATGGTGTTGCCATCACAACGGCATTTTATCGAAATCTTTTTATTGAATACCCTGATTTAAAAAATCTATTCAATATGGGAAATCAAGCCCAAGGTGTACAGCAGCAATCTCTGGCGGCGGCCGTTTTTGCTTACGCGGCGAATATCAGCAATCCAGAAATATTAGCGCCCGTTATCAGCAGGATTGTGCACAAACATGTTTCTTTGGGTATTTTGCCAGAGCATTATCCCATCGTAGGCTGGCATTTGCTTGGCGCTATTAAAGAGGTATTGGGTGAAGCTGCAACGCAGCCATTATTGGATGCATGGGCTGAGGCTTATGGCTTATTGGCAGATGCACTTATCGCGCACGAAAAAGCATTGTATGAACGATCGTCTATCGCACCAGGTTACTTAACTAAACTCAAAGTAAAAAATATCAAGCAAGAAAGTAAATTAGTAAAGTCATTTGAATTAGTCTCCATTGATGGCATGCCGCTCGCTCCATTTAAGCCAGGGCAATATGTCAGTGTGGCTGTAGACTTTTCTGATGGCTCGCGCCAACTAAGGCAATATAGCCTGTCAGATGCACCTTCTAACCAGCATTATCGAATTTCAGTTAAGCGTGAGTCCTATCAAACAGAAAGTCCGGCAGGGCGCGTATCTAATTGGTTGCATGATCATTTAAGAGTAGGAGATGCATTATTTGTAGGGCAACCCGCAGGTGATTTCACGCCTGAAGTACAGGCAGATGAAACACTGGTTCTAATTTCTGGTGGCGTAGGCATTACCCCAATGATTGCTACCTTAAAGCATTTTTCTGAAGTGAATCCGACACAAAAGATTATTTTTGCCCATGCAGCACAAAGCAAAGATTATCACTCACATCAAGATGATATTAAGCAAGTATTGCAAGTGATGCCAAATTTAGAAGTTCAGACTTTCTTTGATGGTGTGGTTAATGATGGAGAAAATATACCTAACGAGTTTTACAGCCGTATGCACGTTGAGCATTTTCCTGAGTGGGAAAGTGATAGTACAAAGTTCTATCTCTGCGGACCTACGGAATTCATGAAGTGCGTGAAGGAGCAGTTAACAGAAGCTGGCGTAGCAAAACACAATATCCATAAAGAAGTATTCGGGCCAGATTTGCTTAGTGAGTTATTTTAACTAATCTTAAAGTTTAGAATTAAAGCCCCAGTTTCTATTTAAATAATTTACATATAATCTACTAATTGTTGAGTTGGAACTGGCTGAGCCTAGTGCTTTACTGATACATTTAATGCCTAAAATGGCGAGGTAAATGTATAAGGCGGCGTATAAAAAATCATCAAGGGGAGAGGTATGAAAAGCTACACCACCACATTTACGATTCAACGTTTATGGCTGATATTGGCAAGTAGCATGATTGTCATGTTCGCAGTGCTGCTTTATTACGGCCGCGAAATTTACCATCTGGCACCGCCTATTCCTGCTAGCGTGCAAACCAACGCAGGCGAAGTTCTTTATACGCGTGGCGACATCCAGAGCGGCCAGAATGTCTGGCAATCATTAGGTGGCATGCAGCAAGGCTCAGTTTGGGGGCATGGCGGCTATTTAGCACCAGACTGGAGCGCTGATTGGTTGCATCGCGAAGCCGAGGCTTTGTTAACACTAATTTCCGTGCGGGAAAATACACAAAGCAACGCTACCTTTGATTCACAAAAAGCGATTAATGAAGTGCTATTGCGGCAGGAGTTGCGCAAAAATACCTATAGTCCTGATAGCGAAATAATCACAGTAAGCCCCGAGCGTGCAAAGGCTGTTAGCCAAGTTGCTGAACATTATCGCGGCCTTTTTCAAGGTGATGATACGTATTTAGATTTACGGCGCGACTATGCATTTCCGCTTTATTCCACTATTAATGATGAAGATGCTCATGCGCTGAATGCGTTTTTCTTTTGGACCTCCTGGAGCGCTGTCACCAATCGGCCTGATGATGATATAAGTTACACCAGCAATTGGCCGTATGACCCGCTGGTTGGTAATACACCAAGCGCAAGTGTGCTGATGTGGAGTCTGGTTTCAATTTTACTTTTGCTGGCCGGTATTGGCGGCTTGGTTTGGTATTACGCGCGCCAATACGATGATTGGCGTAATGATTTAGAGCCAGAAACGGGTTTTGCAAAAACAGATAGTTTGGCGAATGTGATTGTTACACCGTCCATGCGTGCTACTGCCAAATATTTCTGGATTGTTACCTTATTATTTGCCGCGCAAGTCGGACTGGGCATCATTACTGCGCATTACGCAGTCGAAGGCCAGGGACTTTATGGCCTGCCATTAGTCGATTATTTGCCTTATGTAGTTACTCGAACTTGGCATACGCAATTGGCCGTACTTTGGATTGCAACCGCGTGGCTTGCGACAGGTTTGTATGTTGCGCCGTTATTATCAGGCCATGAACCTAAATTCCAGCGCTTTGGGGTGAATTTTCTCTTTATTAGTTTGCTGTTGATTGTGGTTGGTTCGTTTGCTGGGCAATGGCTTGCAGTGCATGGTTTTATTGATAGTCTCAAGGTTAACTTCTGGTTCGGGCATCAAGGTTATGAATATATTGATCTTGGACGTTTCTGGCAGATATATCTGTTTATTGGCCTTATGTTGTGGGTGCTATTGGTCTTACGCGCGCTATGGCCAGCTTTACGCCAGCAATCTAGTAGCTCCTTGGTGTTTTTAGTCATCGTGTCAACGATATCCATTGGCCTGCTCTACGGAGCTGGCCTGATGTGGGGGCAGCATACACATATTAGTATCATGGAATATTGGCGCTGGTGGGTCGTGCATTTATGGGTAGAAGGGATATTTGAAGTTTTTGCGACAGCAATCATCTCTACACTGTTTGTGCGCATGGGAATACTACGTGAGAGTGTGGCGGCCATTATGGTGCTATTTGCCACCATTATCTTTCTTGGTGGCGGTGTATTGGGCACGTTCCATCACCTATATTGGAGCGGTACGCCGATTGGGGTGATGGCTTTAGGTGCAACCTTTTCTGCGCTGGAAGTCGTGCCCCTGATGGTAGTTGGGTTTGAAGCTTACAATCACGCGAAAATGGAGAAGCAGGCGCTCTGGCAAGAAGCTTATCATTGGCCATTCATGTTCTTCAGCGCAGTTTTAATATGGAATTTAATTGGGGCAGGACTCTTCGGTTTCTTGATTAATCCGCCAATTGCGCTGTACTACATGCAAGGCTTAACTACTACAGCCAATCACGGTCACGCTGCACTGTTTGGTGTTTATGGAATGCTGGGCATCGGTTTAATGCTCTTTTGCATGCGCGGATTGACGGATGTAAAACAATGGAATCAGAAATTGCTAAAAATCACATTCTGGTCATTGAATATTGGTCTGGCGATGATGACGTTCTTATCCTTGCTGCCCCAAGGTCTCTGGCAAACATATGCCAGCATTAAGCATCATTATGCTTATGCACGAACGGCAGAGTTTATGCATAGCAACGTGATGGAAGGCCTTGTTTGGGCACGAGTGCCTGGAGACATTGTATTTTCTGTGGGCGTGGCCACATTTGTGCTGTTCGTGTTTCAAGCCTTCAGGAGTAAAGCCTGACGAGTTTCAGATATCTCTGCTTGAGAGCAGAGGCATCTGAAACTCTATGGAATAAGTATGTTTAAACCAGTTAACTGGCAACAAATTATAAGCTTGAGTCAATGCCTAATCGTTTAGGAAGACTAAAGTTGGGAAAATTATAGTTGGCAAACCTATGTTCTTTTAGCTGAACTGGATAGTGAAAAATAAGCGGATATCCAGCCCAGCGCAGTTGAGATAATTAGAACAACTAAAATCTCAGCAAACGATAAAAAGTGTAAGTTGAAATCGGATTGATAGCTGTTAGCGATGGCTTTTATCGTTTGATTAAAAAATAGTATCATCACCCACGTAATCATTAACGCTAATGCGCCACCACCTAATCCATACAAACCACCAACATACAAAAATGGCCTGCGAATAAAGCTTTTGGTTGCACCGATAAGTCGGCTTAATTCTATCTCTGCGCTTTGGGTTAAAACCTGCATGCGGATGGTATTGCCAATCACGGCAATCAGCGCGAAGCCGAGTAGTCCAGCCAAAATAATTAAGATTTTTTTGCCTAAAAATAGCAGTGAGTTCAAGCGCTTAATCCATACACCATCCACTAAAACGGTTTCTACACCCTGTATTTTGCTTAATTCATTTTTAAGCGACTCAATAGAAGTTGCATCCAGCATCTTTGGTTCAACAAAAAATGCATCGGGCAGAGGATTGCCTTGTAAAGAATCCAGCAGTGATTTATTCGCATCGATTGCCGTCAACTGTTCAAGAGCGTCTTGTTTTGAGACAAATATTACATTTTGAATGGCTGGATTTTGTTTCAGTATTTTTTCAATGCCTGAAACAAGTGCTGTGTCATGCTTTTCCGTTAAAAATACACTGATCTGTGATTCACTCTTAACGCTACTCACCAAGCCATTTAGATTATCTAAAATAATATAAGCTACGCTAGGTAATGCAAGCGTGACGCCTATACTTAAGCAAATCAATAAAGTGCCAAGTCTGTTTTTTTGAAAGCGAGATAATACTAGCCGTAAAGCCTGCATATGGTGTATCAGCCAAGTTTTCATACAATCACCTCTGAATTGGTCGGATTGATTAGCTTGCCTTGATTCAGATGCAACACTTTATTTTCGTGATGTGTAATTTCATGGCCCGTTTGATTGTCAGCATCGGTACGACCTAGCGCATCGTGTGTGGCAATAATGACGGTGACACCAACCTGTTGAAATGCTTTAAAGAGTGCCAGAATGTCCTCCGCATAGTTCTTATCCAAATTACCGGTTGGTTCATCTGCAATTAAAATAGAGGGCTTGCTTACTACAGCACGTGCAATCGCCAAGCGTTGTTGTTCGCCGCCGGACAAGGTAATCGGCATGGATTTTTCACGGCCTAACAGGCCTACTTTATCTAGGGCTGCGCGAATACGTTTGGCGGCTTCTTGCCCGGTAATACCGTTAATAGCCAATGGCAGGGCGACATTTTGAAAGCAATTGCGGTCATAAAGCAATTTATGATCTTGAAATACCAAGCCAAATTTGCGGCGAATAAACGGCAAAGTTGCCTCTTTTAATTTACTGACGTTTTGATTGTTAATCAGCACCGTGCCATTAGTAGGGCGCTCAATCGCTGCCATCAATTTAAGTAAAGTGCTTTTGCCTGCGCCCGAATGGCCGGTGACATAAACAAGCTCGCCCTGTTCAATCGTAAAGCTCGCGTTACTAATGGCATCGATACTGCCTGGATAGCGTTTGGTGACGTTGTCAAAAACAATCATAAGGTCACTTGGGTAAAGGCTGGGTTGAAATATGTCATCAAAATATTATAGCGCTTAGTAAATGAAAAATTTTTAATCAAATTAAGCCAAATGTACTTAATCAAACAGCGCATCCACAAATGCTTGTGCCTTAAATGGGCGTAAATCGTCTATTGCTTCGCCGATGCCAATAAAGCGCACTGGTATCGGTCTTGCTTCTGCAATCGCTGCAATCACGCCGCCTTTGGCAGAACCATCTAATTTGCTGAGTACCAAGCCCGTTATACCTAACGCGTCATCAAATGCTTTTACTTGGCTGACGGCGTTCTGGCCAGTGTTGGCATCTATCACCAACAATATCTCATGCGGCGCACCAGGATAGGCTTTATCAATGACGCGCTGCACTTTTTTAATTTCATCCATCAAGTGCATCTGCGTGGGCAAACGACCTGCCGTATCCGCGATCACGATATCGATTTTTTTTGCCATGGCAGAATTCACTGCATCAAAAATAACTGCCGCCGCATCACCGCCTTCTGATGCAATCACATGCACATTATTGCGCTGGCCCCATACCTGCAATTGCTCACGCGCAGCGGCTCTAAATGTATCGCCCGCTGCAATTAGAACGCTTTTGCCTTGCGATTGAAATTGTTTGGCTAATTTGCCGATAGTGGTGGTTTTTCCTGCGCCATTAACACCTGCCAGCATAATCACAAAAGGCGCATGAGTATTGGTTTGTAAAGGTATTTCTAATGGCGTTAATACCGCCAATAATTCTGCTTTTAATGCTTGTTTAAGTGCAGTCGTATCTTGCAGATTTTCACGTTTAACACGCTTTTTTAAATTGTCGAGTAATCGCTGGGTTGCTGCTACGCCAATGTCGGATGTCAAAAGAATCGTTTCTAATTCCTCATAAGTATCGGCATCGATTTTCCCGCCACCAAAAAGACTATTGAGTTGACCACCAAGTTGTTGACGAGTTTTGGATAAACCTTGTTTGAGACGTTCAGTAAAGCTTAGTGCTGCTTTTTTAGGTTCCGTTTCTTTAGGCTCTGTGGCTGATACTGTTACGACAGGTACTGCTTCTGCTTGAACCTCTGTTTCGTTAACAGCGGTTTCTTTGTCAATGCTGTTATCTGGCTGGGATTTTTTCTTGAAAATATTAAACATGGCTAACTTTAAATAACAATTAATAAGCATTTTAGTCGTAAAATCGTGAGCGTGCCATTAGTCGCTGGCAGGAACTAAATTTATTTAATCCGTGTCATTTAAGTTCTTATTTAATAAGTGCTTATCAATTTTTGAATTTTAAGAAAGATTTTTGTGCGAACACATATCAAAAAAGCGAAGAAAAAGGCAAATTCGAGATTAATCTTACTATTATTGGCATTAAGTCCTTTGTTTGCACAAGCAGAGATACAAGAGTTTAAATTGCCAAACGGCATGAAAGTGATTGTGCAGGAAGACCATCGTGCGCCAGTGGTGGTGTCACAAGTATGGTATCGCGCAGGCAGTATAGATGAAGTAAATGGTAAGACGGGTGTGGCGCACGTGCTGGAACATATGATGTTCAAAGGTACAAAAAATGTACCGGCAGGCCAGTTTTCGCGCATTGTTGCAGCCGCAGGCGGCAAGGAAAACGCCTTTACCGGCACTGATTACACGTGTTATTTTCAGCAATTGGAAAAGTCGCATTTACCGCTTTCTTTAAAATTGGAATCGGATCGCATGGCGAATCTGGTGATTACCGATGCCGAATTTGCCAAAGAAATTAAAGTGGTGATGGAGGAGCGTCGCTGGCGTACGGAAGATAAGCCGCAGTCAAAAGTAAATGAACAGTTTCAATCGACTACTTTTAAAGCACACCCATATGCCAGACCCATCGTGGGCTGGATGAATGATCTGGAAAATATGACTGCCGCAGATGCGCGCGAGTGGTACAACACTTGGTATGCACCGAATAACGCAACCCTAGTGGTAGTCGGTGATGTGAAAACACAAGAGGTATTAAAGCTGGCCAAACAATATTTTGGCGGATTAAAACCTAAAGTATTGCCCGCCAGAAAACCGCAAACAGAACCTGCACAAATTGGCGAACGCCGTGTGGTGGTGAAGGCCCCTGCCAAGTTGCCGTATCTGATGATGGGCTTCCATGTGCCTGCTTTACAAGATAAAGCAACGTTACAAGGAAAATCATCGACGCCAGAGCAGGCTTGGGAGCCTTATGCGCTGGATGTGTTGGCCGGTGTGTTAAGCGGTAATGATTCTGCTCGATTAAATCAAAAATTAGTACGCGAAAACTCAGTTGCTGTTGATGTTGGCGCTGGTTATGACAGCACTTCGCGTGGTCGCGAAGCGCTATTTGAATTGATTGGTACGCCAGCAGAAGGCAAAACAGTGGCAGAGCTGGAGGCCGCTTTAATCGCACAAATCGAGTTAATTAAAACCAATGGCGTGACACAGCAAGAACTTGATCGTGTGAAAGCTGCCGTGATTGCATCGGATGTTTATCAGCGCGATTCGATGTTTTATCAGGCCATGCAAATCGGGCAACTTGAAACCATGGGCTACAGCTGGCGTTTGCTGAAAGAATATCCTGAGCAGCTTAAGGCGATTACATCTGAACAAATACAGGCAGTGGCAAAAAAATATCTGGTTAAAGATAACATGACCATTGCGACGCTAGACCCGCAGCCGATTGATCCGAATGCCAAGCCCGTCGGCAAACCACACATCCACTAATGGAAAACTTAAACCGCGTCGCGATGCGTTGTTGCGCAATATCTTGTGTACCAAATGTACACGGCGATATTGCGCGCCTAGCTTCGCTTAGTGCTTTAAATTTTTCAAATAAACAGAATCCATTTTAAGGTTTTAGCATGAAAACAATGCAATATTTAATCGCTTTATTTATCACGCTTTTGGCATTTAATGCCAACGCCGCCGTTAAGATCAACCACTGGCAAACGACTTCAGGCAGTGACGTGTATTTTGTCGAGAATCACGATTTGCCGATTATTGATATGAGCGTGAATTTTCCTGCGGGTAGTTCGCACGATACCAAAGCGACCTCTGGCGTTGCAGGTGTCACTAAATACATGATGACGCTTGGTGCAGATGGTTTGAGTGAAGAGGCGATTACCAACCAGTTTGCGGATATTGGCGCTATTTTAGGTGGCGAGTTGGATTTAGACAGAGCGGCATTTAAGTTGCGCACATTAACCAGTGAGCAAGCCAAAGCATTGACTGTTTTTAATAAAATCTTGCATAAACCCGATTTTCCGCAAGCGATTTTAGAGCGTGAAAAAACGCGCATTATTGCCGGCTTGCAAGAAGCCGCAACCCGACCGGAAAGTATTTCAAACAAAGCGTTTATGCAGGCGTTATACGGCGCACATCCATACGGTTTGGATGAAAGTGGTGAAGTTGACACGATTACAGCCATGAGGCGTGAAGATTTAATCGCGTTTTATCAGCAATATTACACTGCAAAAAGCGCAACAATCGCCTTGATAGGCGATATGACAGAAGCACAAGCGCGTGAGATCGCAGAAAACGTATCGAAAGGTTTACCACAAAGTGCAGCGGTAGCAAAAATTGCTGAGGTAACATTGCCAGAAGCCGCAAGCACACAGAATATTAACCATCCTGCTAGCCAATCGCACATTCTATTGGGCTATCCAGGTGTTAAACGTGGTGACGCAGACTACTTTCCTTTATATGTGGGCAATTACATTTTAGGTGGCGGTGGATTTGTATCTCGCTTAACCGAAGAAGTGCGTGAAAAACGTGGCTTGGTTTACAGCGTTTATAGCTATTTTATGCCAATGGGCGAATTGGGTCCTTTTCAAATCGGCTTGCAAACCAAAAGAGAACAAGCAAGTGACGCGCTTAAAGTGGTGAACGAAACTTTAGCCAAGTTTATGCAAAACGGCGTGACTGAGAAGGAGTTGAAAGCGGCTAAATCCAATATTACCGGCGGGTTTCCGATGCGAATCGACAGTAATAGCAAAATTTTAGATTACTTAAGTGTGATTGGGTTTTACAAATTGCCATTGACGTATTTAGACGATTTTAATAAAGAAGTGGAAAAAGTAACCGCTGTACAGATTAAAGATGCGTTTAATCGCCGTATCAAACCGGATCATTTTGTATCAGTGATTGTAGGCGGGCAGTAAAGCAAACACACCGCATCAAAACTTAAGCCATAAAATCAGGCCATAAAGCGGTAAAATAAGGTTTTGCCACGACGTACTTGTCTATACAAAACCTTGTCTAAATCTAAACTTAACAACAAATCCGGCACTAAAACTGTCACCAATCAAATCCGCATCAATGCCGGTGTTTGGCGTAGCCGTTTACTGAAATTTCCTGATGCGGAAGGCTTGCGGCCTACGCCAGAGCGCGTCCGGCAAACCGTGTTTAATTGGCTAGGACAAGATTTAACCGGTAAAAACTGCCTGGATTTATTTGCAGGAACTGGCGCATTTGGATTTGAAGCATTGTCACGTAATGCCAAAAGTGTCCTGATGATAGAAAATGCGGCTATAGCGTTTAAATCGCTTTTGCAAAATCAAACATTATTAAATGCACAGAATTGCCAGATACATCATTTGGATGCGTTGCAGTTTTTAAGTCAGAATACGCAAAAATTTGACATTATCTTTTGCGATCCACCATACAACAAAGATTGGTTTAGCAAGCTACTCCCATTATTAAATCAGCACCTTGCTCCAGATGGCATTGTGTATGTTGAAGCTGAATTTGAAGTATTGGATACTGATGCTTGGCAAATTATCAAACAAAATAAAGCAGGCAACGTCTACTATCATTTGTTAAAATCGGTTTCAACTTCTTAATATGTTGTATTGATTTAAGGCCATTCATGAGTAAAAAACGTATTGCCGTCTATCCCGGTACATTTGATCCCATCACTTTAGGGCATGAAGATATTGTGCATCGTGCGGCTAATTTGTTTGATGAATTAATCGTGGCCGTTGCGGGCAGTACCAATAAAGGCACATTATTTACTCTGGAAGAGCGTGTCGCGCTTGCGCAAAGCGGCTTTAAAAAATCCAGCAATATTAGAGTAGTTGGCTTCAGTGGTTTGTTAATGCAGTTTGTGCAAGATCAAGGCGCGCAAATGGTGATTCGCGGTTTGCGTGCAGCCAGTGATTTTGAATATGAGTTTCAACTGGCAGGCATGAATCGCAAGCTTTACCCGAAACTGGAAACCTTGTTCCTGACACCTGCCGAACAATATATGTTTGTATCTAGCAGCCTGGTACGCGAAGTCGCCAAACTGGGTGGTGATGTGCATCAGTTTGTATCATCCACGGTTGAAGATGCGATTATTCAAAAACTTAAACAAGCATAATTTATGGCGCTTTTTATCACCGATGAATGCATTAACTGCGATGTTTGCGAGCCTGAGTGCCCGAATGAAGCGATTTATCAAGGCCAGGAAATTTACGAAATTAATCCCAATTTGTGCACAGAATGTGTAGGGCATTTTGATAAGCCGCAATGCGTGGCGGTGTGTCCGGTGAGTTGTATTCCGCTTAATCCAGATGTCGTTGAGACACAGGAGCAGTTATTGAATAAGTATTATCGACTGACACAATTAAAAACTGCTTAAAATAAATTAATACAAGAATAAAACAATACAAAAAATAAAACTGTTTAAGAATAATAAATCTACAAAACTCAAGGAGAGTTTGAAATGAGAATTTTGCACACGATGTTGCGCGTCGGCAACTTAGAACAGTCTATTGATTTCTATACCAAAGTGTTGGGAATGAAATTGATACGCCAACAAGATTATCCTGATGGCGAATTTACGCTGGCATTTGTAGGATACGGCAATGAATACGACAATAGCGTACTTGAGCTTACCTATAATTACGGTAAAACCAGTTACGAAATGGGCGGCGCATATGGGCACTTGGCACTGGAAGTGGACGATGCCTACAAAGCCTGCGAGCAAGTAAAAGCGGCTGGCGGAAAAGTGATTCGTGAGGCAGGGCCGATGAAGCATGGCACGATTGTGATTGCTTTTATTGAAGATCCAGATGGCTATAAAATCGAGTTTATTCAAAAAGGCACTATTGAATATCCAAGATAGCGTGAATATCCAAGATAGCGAGTAAATTAGGTCAAATTTGGTGCAAATATGGCTGACAATAAACAACAGCTGAGAATTGCTGTACAGGCGGCACTAGATGGCGATTGGGATACTTCGCATCGTATCGCGCAGGATTATTCTGACACCACCGCTAATTGGCTGCACGCGGTACTGCATAAAATAGAAGGTGACGTAGGGAATAGTCACTATTGGTATGCGCGTACATCAAGCGTTGGTGCAGAAGCTAGAAAATATACCGATTTTAATGATATACGTGATGAGTTAACAGCGATTTTAGATAGTTTAAATTAGCTTATTTAAACTTTAATCGCACTGGTTCGATTTAATGGAAACACATTATGTTTCTGCGCATCGATTTTGCTGACAAAAAACACCTGAGCCAAACGCGAGTCTTTTAAAGTTTTACCAAAAAATTGGTTTGCTGCATGGTAGTGGCGACCTTCATATAAAATCAAGGTGTTATACACATTGTTAATACGCACAATCTCATCAAACATGTTGTGATAATCCGTATTCATCGCGATTTCTCCCGCTTCAAAACGCTTATCGTTATCTTTTAATGCTTGTTCATATTTTGCCGCATCCCAATTTTTATTGGGCTTAAATAACGAGGTGCCAGCATCTAGCGGCGCATCGGGCGATAAATATAACACTGCTGCGAAAATGGTGTTGCTATCGGTATGAATCACACCGCGTTTATATTCTGCTGAAACACTCTGAAAGCTAGTGGTAATCGCCCAGCGCATATAATCGTGCTCAGAATTGTGAAATACTGACACGATTTTACTGCAGACTTTTTCAAAGAGAGGCTTGTTGATAATGGACAGGTCTTTAGTCCGGCTGCCAGGAAACACATATTTCAGATTGTTAAGCTCATGCCGAAACTGATATTTTTGACTGAGCGCAAATTGACGCACTGCATCAGGATTTTCGTAAAAATTTTCGATGATGGTGACAGGATATAAATTCATGAGAGCGTTTAAAATAACAAATTTAAGATACGAGTTTGCCTATACAAAGGCAGTTGCAGTATATCCTGCGATCTGTTTTTTATCTAGTTGACGTAGGCGAGCGCGAGAAGAGGTGGTTGAATCAGAAATGACAGGAAGTTTCAGCTACTAATGATCAACACACTGCACTTATTGATGTTTTATACACATAAAAATGCCCGCAATTGCGGGCATTTCTTACTTACAACATAGAGTCAGACTCAATTAAACTGCATCAGATAACGTCACGTACCTCATTTGGCCATTAATCAATACAAAGCTTGCATCCATCATGCCGCGCGCTTTTAAAACCGCATCACGGTAAACCCAAATCACACCTGCAACATCACCTGCTGCGTTTTTCATCATCACAATTTCGTCAGGCTTACCAAAATTGCTTGCTAGTTGATTTGGCGATGTATTGTCTAACACATCCTGAAATTTAATTGATGACATGACTTTGCCATCATTTGCAGCATTTTGGTTAAAGCCTGCAGCATTGGCACTAAAAGAGCCAAATGCAAAACTTGTTAATACCAAGCTGCCAAGTAAAATACTCTTTGTTAATATACTTTTCATTTTTATTATCTCCATTTAGTTAACTTAAAATGAATAATATCAAAGAGATATGTCGGTTTTATGACGTGCGTGTAACCTAAGTGTAAGCGGTCAATATTTAAAGTTAATGAATTGTTAATGAGTAAATATGAAGCATATTTAAGTTTTAACCCTGTAGTTGAAGGTTTTAAAAAACGGGAAGGGCGATTAAAGCAAGTGTTTGGTTAAATGCATAGTTACCCAAGCCCGCTGTTGACTAGGGTTAAGAAAAGTCCAGGCAACGATACGGCTTTGTTTTTGACCTTGCGCCATTTCTATGGTGTTCACTTTTAGCGCATTCGCTTTTTTAAGCGCACGGTAAATGCCCGGCAGATTAGCTGCTTTTGATACAAGCGTAGTAAACCACAGGCACTGTGCGGAAAACTGCTTACTTTCGTTAATCATTGTGGTTACAAAGACTTCTTCGCCGCCTTCACAATATAGCTCTGCACTTTGTCCACCAAAATTCAATATCGTCGATTTTTTATCTGTAGTATGTTTCGCCGATTGTTTGGCTAGTCCTTGCCATTTACGTTTTGTACCTGCCTGCGCCTCTTCTAACGAGCCATGAAAGGGTGGGTTACACATTGTTAAAGCAAAAGCGTCATCCTGACGAATCATGTCTTTAAAAATAGAAGGCGGTGAGGTTTGCAATCGAAGTTCGATCGCATTTGAAAGTCCGTTCGCATCAATTAATTGTTGCGCATTTTGTAAGGCTTTCACTTCAATATCTGCCCCTACAAAATGCCAGCCATATTCGCGATTGCCTATTAACGGATAAATCATATTGGCTCCCACGCCAATATCCAATACACGCACACATTTGCCTATTGGCGCTTGACCGTCATTAAGTTCACTAAGTAAATCTGCAAGGTAATGTAAATAATCTGCGCGACCAGGAATCGGCGGGCAAAGATACTGTTTTGGGATATCCCAAACAGATACGCCATAAAACTGCTTTAACAGTGCCTGATTTAAGGCTTTAACCGCTTGCGGGTTAGAAAAGTCGATAGAGGCATCACCATATTCGTTCAATCGCACATACTGCACCAATGTTGCGCTGGACTGCGTAAGCTGGTCAAAATCATATCGCTCACGATGCTGATTACGCGGATGTAGCTTACGCTTGTTGTTATCGGATTTCACTAATTTGGTTAAGGTAAATTAAAAATTGATTAAAGCATGTTAAAAATCGCGCCACAGAATAACACTGAAATTAGATTATCTAATACTTCAGCTAATTAAGCGTTGAAAACTTTTACGCGAGTGAAATGCAAATGAGAAAAAATTAAAGGCCTGCAATTGCAGACCTTTAAAATAGAAAAATACAGTATTTAGATATATGAAAGTGAAGCGCGGTTAATCTTTGCTCATATTTTACAGCTTAATCAAAAAAACCTTTTACTTTATCCATCCAGCTTTTATTGCGTGGACTGTGCTTGCCTGAATCTGCTTGGGTGCTGATTTCAAATTCACGTAATAATTCTTTTTGTTTTTCGGTTAATTTAACCGGTGTTTCAACCACCACATGCACCATTAAATCGCCAGCTTCAGATTGGCGAAGCGGTTTAATGCCTTTTCCTTTTAACCTGAATACACCGCCAGTTTGAGTTTCCGCAGGAATTTTCATTTTGGCAGAGCCGCCTAAAGTAGGCACTTCAATCTCGCCACCAATTGCAGCGGTGCTAAAACTAATCGGCATTTCGCAATGTAAATTACCACCGTCGCGTTGGAATATCTCATGTTGTTTTAAATGCACCACGACGTACAAATCACCAGTTGGGCCGCCATTCACGCCAGCCTCACCTTCGCCTGTTAAACGAATACGATCACCTTCGTCCACGCCAGCGGGGATTTTAACCGATAAGGTCTTGTTGATTTTTTGACGGCCAGCACCGTGGCAAGTACCGCATTTATCTTCATCTTTGATAATTTTGCCGCTGCCATGACACTTCGGGCAGGTTTGTTGCACAGAGAAAAAGCCTTGTTGCATACGCACTTGACCGTGGCCACCACAAGTAGAGCAGGTAACAGGTGATTTGCCAGTTTTGGCACCAGTACCTTTACAGGTTTCGCACGCTGCTTGAACAGGAATGCGAATCTTGGTTTCAGTGCCTTTTGCGGCATCTTCCAAACTAATTTCCATGTTGTAACGTAAGTCGGCACCGCGATAGACATTATTACGTTGACCGCCACCTTGGCGACCACCACCAAAAATATCACCAAAGATATCGCCGAATGCATCACCAAAACCTGCGCCACCAAAACCACCGGCACCAGCGCCTTGTTCTACGCCTGCATGACCATATTGATCATAAGCCGCACGCTTTTGGTCGTCAGAGAGCATTTCGTAGGCTTCTTTTGCCTCTTTGAAGTGTTCTTCAGCATTTGGATTGTCAGGGTTGCGGTCAGGATGATATTTCATCGCCAATTTGCGATAAGATTTTTTAATCTCTTCTTCAGAGGCGTCTTTGTTAACGCCTAATACTTCGTAATAATCTTTTTTGGTAGCCATGGTTTGATATTTATCTAATCTATAGTGAATCGTCAGTTATTTTTTCATGAATAGTTAATAACGAAAAATCGTTAGCATCATATTAGGACGCTAACGACTATCGATTACTTAACTAAAAGACTTAGTCTTTCTTCACTTCTTCAAACTCAGCGTCGACTACTTCTGCATCTACCGTTTTCTCACCTTCCGGGCTAGGTTGTGCATTGGCAGCATTTGCTTGTGCTTGCTCTTCTGCATACACTTTTTCACCAAGTTTTTGCGCTGCTTCGGTCAATGCATTGGTTTTTGCTTCAATCGTATCTTTGTCGTCAGATTGCAGCACATCTTCAACATCTTTCAATGCCGTTTCGATCGCTGTTTTTTCAGCTTCATCTAACTTATCGCCATGCTCAGACAATGATTTTTTCACTGAGTGAACCATGCCATCGGCTGCGTTGCGTGCATCAACCAATTCGCGGTATTTCTTGTCTTCATCCGCGTATTTAATCGCGTCTTCTTCCATTTGCTGAATTTCAGCTTCAGACAAGCCAGAGTTCGCTTTAATGGTAATTTTATTTTCTTTACCAGTGGCTTTATCTTTAGCAGAAACATGCAAAATACCGTTTGCATCAATATCAAATGTCACTTCAATTTGAGGCATGCCACGTGGCGCTGGCGGAATGTCTGACAAGTTGAATTGACCAAGCGATTTGTTGGCAGAAGCCATTTCGCGCTCACCTTGCAACACTTGGATCGTCACTGCATTCTGGTTGTCATCAGCGGTTGAAAACGTTTGTGATGCCTTGGTAGGAATCGTCGTGTTTTTCTTGATAACCTTAGTCATCACGCCGCCTAGTGTTTCAATACCTAAGCTCAGTGGCGTTACGTCTAATAACAACACATCTTTAACGTCACCTTTCAGCACGCCACCTTGAATCGCGGCGCCTACCGCTACCGCTTCATCAGGGTTCACGTCTTTACGTGGCTCTTTACCAAAAATCTCTTTTACTTTCTCTTGCACTTTTGGCATACGGCTTTGACCGCCAACTAAAATCACATCGGTGATATCGTCAACGGAAATGCCTGCATCTTTAATCGCAGTGCGGCACGGTGCCATTGTGCGTTCAATTAGGTCCTCAACCAATGACTCTAATTTAGCTCGCGTGATTTTCACTACTAAGTGTTTAGGGCCGGTTGCATCTGCAGTGATGTATGGCAAGTTCACTTCTGTCTGTGTTGCGCCAGAAAGCTCGATTTTTGCTTTTTCGGCCGCTTCTTTCAAACGTTGTTTTGCCAATAAATCATTACGCAAATCCAGGCCACCATTGTCTTTTTTGAATTCATCGGCTAAAAAGTCGATTAAACGGTTATCAAAGTCTTCGCCACCCAGGAACGTATCGCCGTTGGTACTCAATACTTCAAATTGATGTTCGCCATCGATGCTGGAGATTTCAATGATAGAAACGTCGAATGTACCGCCGCCTAAGTCATATACCGCAATCTTGCGATCACCTTCCTGTTTATCCAGACCAAAGGCTAATGCAGCAGCAGTCGGCTCGTTGATGATACGTTTAACTTCTAAACCAGCGATACGACCAGCATCTTTAGTGGCTTGGCGTTGACTATCGTTAAAGTAAGCCGGCACAGTAATCACGGCCTCAGTTACTTCTTCACCTAAATAGTCTTCAGCGGTTTTTTTCATTTTGCGTAATACTTCAGCAGAAATTTGCGGTGGTGCCATTTTTTGGCCGCGCACTTCCACCCATGCATCGCCGTTATCGGCTTTTGCAATGGTGTATGGCATCAGTTTGATGTCTTTTTGCACTTCTTTTTCTTCAAAACGACGACCAATTAAACGCTTAACTGCGTACAGCGTATTTTTTGGGTTAGTTACCGCCTGGCGTTTAGCTGGTGCGCCCGCTAAGATTTCGCCATCTTCTTGGTAAGCGATGATTGAAGGCGTAGTGCGTGTGCCTTCTGAGTTTTCAATCACGCGTGGTTTGCCGCCTTCCATCACGGCAACGCAAGAGTTTGTTGTACCTAAGTCAATACCAATAATTTTTCCCATTTTGCTTATTCCTTTTTCTTTCAATATGACTAAATTTAATTTAGTCTTAAATTTAACTTTGTCTTAATTTAATTCGGTTAATTTAAAACCTGTATGAATGTAATGTTGGGTGGTTTTTCAGCTTTTCAATAGCCTTAAAGAATTTGTGGCTATTCATTTATTTTGCGCCACTTATTTTGCAACCATTACCAGCGCAGGCCTTAATACACGGTCATTCAGTGTGTAACCTTTTTGCAATACGCTGGTTACCGTGTTTGGCTCGCCACTATTTTCCAGCACTGAAATCGCCTGATGTTTATTCGGGTCAAATTTCTCACCTAATGGATTCACTTCTGCGATATTGAATTTTTCAAACACAGAAGTTAATTGTTTAATGGTGATTTCAATACCATCTTTGTAGCTTTTTACATCTGCTGCTTCAATCAATATCGCTGCATCCAAGCTATCTTTTACAGCAAGTAGTTCATTGCTGAATTTCTCTAGCGCAAATTTCCGTGCTTTATCAATATCGTCATTGGCGCGACGGCGAATATTTTCGCCTTCTGCTTTAGTATATAAAACGCTGGCTTTGGCTTCTTCCAGTGCTGCTTCTAGTTCAGCAATACGTTCTTCTGGTGTTTGTGCGCTGATTTCTTCAATTGGTGTTTCGCCTTGTTGTGCGTTTTCTAAATCGTCTGTCATGTGTTTCCCCATTCATTAATAACACTGTTTTGAACGTGGGGATAAGCGGTTTTATTTCAAGTGCGCCAGTGCAAAATTGGCACAATATTTTGGATAAACTAGACTAAATTAACCAATTGAATATGATTATTGAATATGATTCAAGCACGTCAAGACATCATCCACACTCGGAGTTTTGCCAATATTACCCAAGTTAATCGCTTGCGCCTGACTACCCATTACACCAGTAAGTGCGGGGTTGGTGTCGGTGTAAATCGCGATAGTGGGAATATTCAGCGCTGCTGCCAAATGCGATAAACCCGTATCGACGCCAATAGCGGCTTTTGCTTGGCTAATCACAGATGCCAGCTCTTCAATGCTCAATTTAGGTAATACAACCGAATTATGCAACGACTTGGCAATTTGCTCTGCTCGCGACAACTCAGCTGGATTAGACCACGGCAGCACAATGCTGACCTGTGTTTGGTTTAGCGCTTTTCCTAGATCAATCCAGTGCTCTGTTGGCCACAGTTTGCTATCGCGGCTAGTGCCATGCAACGCGATAATGTAAGGTTTTTTTGGAATATTTTCCGAATTCGGTTTTGCTTCCAAACCATAATCCGGCACTGCCGAAGGCGGATCATAATCGATGCTTAATGCAGCTAAAGCACGATTGCGCGTAACTGCATGCTGCTGATAAGAAATGCTATATTTTCTATCATAAAAATAACTGGCAAGCGGCTCGCGAATCGACCGTTTATCATAACCATGTTTAACGCCATGGGTGAAGCGCGTAATCAGCGCGCTTTTTAATAAACCTTGCGTATCAATCACTGCGTCGTAATTGTTTTGTGCAATTAAGTGTTTGAATCGTTTGATTTCTTCCCAAGTTTTTGCATTCAACAATTGTTTGCGCCAACGTCTGAATGCAACCGTGTAAACGCGATTAATGCGTGGGTGCAGGCGTGGAATATCAGCAAAATTTTCTTCAACCACCCAATCAATCTGCACGTCCGGATAAGCGACATGAATGTCGTTAATAACAGGTAAACAGTGAATAACATCGCCTAGCGATGAAGTTTTAACGATGAGAATTTTCATGGTTTCAGGCATTTTCGCATACAATTGATTTTTTGTTATTTTGAAAGCGTTAAGTCGCTCAAAACCATCTCAATTGCACTTTGCTTTTATCATTTTTAAATATTTTCCATTTGGTGGCATGCAGCGCGATATGCTGCGCACCGCTAACGAGCTGGTTAAACGCGGGCATATTGTAGAGATTTTCACCATGAGTTGGCAAGGCGATATGCCGGCCAATATCAAAGTGCATGAATTACCACAAAAGGCCTGGTTTAATTATCAACGCTACCAACAGTTTATACAGGCTACTTTTGCGCAAATAAAACACAGTCATTTTGATTATGTGTTTGGCTACAACCGCATGGCCGGTTTGGATGCGCACTTTGCCGCAGACCCTTGTTTTATAGAGCGTGCGCACAAGCAGCGCAGTTTTTTATATCGATTATTACCACGTTTTAAATGGTTCGCTGCGTGTGAAAAAGCGGTATTTTCGGCAGAACTGAATACACAGATATTAGCGGTTTCACTCACCGAAAAACCGCATTTTCAACATTGGTACGGCACGCAAAGTGAGCGCTTTCACTATATCCCACCATTTTTATCGCCAGAGCGATTTGTATTACAAGATAAAGCGGCAATGCGCGCGCATTTGCGCAATGCTTTTGGCTTTGGTGTGAATGATTTTGTGTTTTTACTAACCGGTTCTGGCTTCGCGATGAAAGGCTTGGATCGTGCGATTCTGGCGCTTGCCGCATTGCCTGATGATGTACGTGCCCACACAAGATTGGTTGCGGTGGGGCAGGATAACCCTAAGCAATTTGAAAAAATGGCGAAAAAACTGGGTATTGAAAATCATGTTGTGGTGTCAAAAGGCCGGCCCGATACGCCACAATTGATGCAAGGTGCAGATGTGTGCATACATCCAGCATATCGTGAAAATACTGGTTTAGTGATTTTAGAGGGCATGGCTTGTGGCGCGCCAATGCTGGTTACGGCAAGTTGCGGCTATGCGCATCATGTGACGGATGCCGATGCGGGAATTGTATCGGCTTCGCCCTTTAATCAAACCCAGTTTAACCAACAGTTTTTGCAGATGATACAGACCAATGAAAAAGCACAATGGGCACAAAATGGTTTGGCTTATGTGCAGCAAATTATGCAGGCCAACGACGGTAGCGCAGAAGCTGAAATTTTAATTAAACTTGCAGAGACAAAGCTGGCCAATCAAAACGCAGCCTTGCAGAAAAAGAAATCGTGATGATGAACAGCCATTTAGTTGTGCCTGACGAAATCAAACAACATTTAAGCGGTGAAGCCTTTAGCGCGCTGATGCAAATGCCTGGTAAAGCTTATCGTGACGTGCGTGGGCGTAAAACCATACAAGTGAAGTTGGGGAAAAAGAGCTATTTTATTAAGCAGCATTTTGGCGTGGGTTGGGCTGAGATTTTTAAGAATTTAATTGCTTTTAAAAAACCGATTCTTGGCGCGATGACAGAGGTACATGCCATTCAAAAACTCAACGCAATTGGCATACCCACCACACCGCTAGTAGCTTATGGTCAGCAGGGCTGTAATCCCGCAACTATGCAGTCTTTTGTGATGACAGAAGATTTAGGCGAGATTGTGACGCTGGAAGATATTTGTGCCGACTGGCCTAGCTACTCGGATGGTTTCAAACAAGCGCTGATGCAAGCGATGGCGGAACTCGCCAGCAAATTACATGGCGCAGGGCTTTGCCATCGTGATTTTTATTTATGCCATTTTGTATTGAAAAAACAGGATTTAGACTTTAAAAATTCAAACATTAAAAATCTACATTTGATTGATTTGCATCGCATGCTACAAGGCCAATCAAGTAGCGGAAACGCTGTCATGAAAGATATTGCAGGGTTATATTTTTCTGCGTTGCAATGTGGATTAAGCACAAAAGAATTGGATGTTTTTAAACAACATTATTTGCCGCAAAACACTGCTTTCTGGGCGAAGGTTGAACGCCGTGCGCAGGCTTTGTTAACTAAATTTAATAGCCAGAAATTTCAGCAACGTTTGCAAAAAGAAAAGTCTGCTATTCGTTAGTTTGTTTTGTGGGTTTTGATTTCAATTCTGCAGTAGTTGCCGGCGTTTCTCGTTTTTCCATCGCATGTCGTCTTTGTTTGTAACGGTCATAACGCCATAAATATTGTGTTGGATTTAGCGCGATTTGTTGTTCAATTGCATTGTTTAGTAGTGTCGTTGTGGTAATCGATTCCAAGCGGGTAATGTGAATATCATAACCGGCACCATTTACTAGCCGCTCACCAAACGCCATTAATACTGTTGCGCCTGTTTTTTCAGCTAACTTGCTGGCAAGCGTCATTGTGTAGGCAGGTTTGCCGAAAAAATCCGCCCATTCTCCTTCGCCTGCAGCGGGGATTTGGTCAGGCAAAATGCCAATAGCTTCATTACGTTTCAATGCCTGCATCAGTTTTCGTACACCACTTGCGTTTGCTTCTGCCAATGTGACACCTGTACGTTTACGGCCATTTAAAATAAGCCTTTCCAGCCACTTTAGTTTTGGTGGGCGATACAGCACGGTAATCGGATGTCGGTTGCCGTAATAAATAGATGTGATTTCAAAGCAACCCAGATGTGGCGTTAAAAAGATAATTCCTTTGCCTAATTGCAGCGCGTCTTTAACCACCTCCCAGCCATGCACTTGTTTGACTAAAGGCAGGATATCCGCCTCTTTTTTTTGCCAAATCATTGGTGTTTCAAATATTGCTTTACCAAGCTCAACAAAACTTTTACGTGCTATTTCTTTTACCTCTAGGGGGGGTTTAGCCAGCTGGCTTTGCTTAATATTCGTAATGGTGCGTTTTTTAGCTTGCGGCATACAATAAAAAAGTAGCGTGCCTAAGCAAAAACCTAGGCCATGCAGCACGCGTAGCGGCAAGTAAGTAAACGGATTTAAAATAAATGACAACATGGTCAGCAATTATACGTGATAAGCACGAAACTGCATTTGTGCCGTTTTAAAGTGTATGTTGACTGATATAATTTACCCTTTCTATGTTGGTAGAGTTTTCACCATTGTTCCAATCTAACGATTATCAAGCGCTTTTGGCACAGCATCAATTGACAGATTTTAATGCTATTTGGAACCGGGATATTGCCTGGTTTGAACCGCCGAACGAGCGTCGTGGCGGCTTTAGCGGTGTAGGTAAGCTATTGTTGCGAACGGAAGATGGCGAAAATTTCATTTTTTTTGTGAAAAAGCAGCAAAATCACGGTCGCAAAAGCTGGGCGCATCCAGTTATAGGCGAGCCTACTTTTAGACGCGAGTTTCGAAATTTAACTTTTTTGCAAAAACA
>Ga0123398_1004162_pt1 | contig 23997 bp, 22 predicted proteins | sample T5LHNO3metaT_FD_89926 | JGI IMG/M metagenome (GOLD analysis project Ga0123398, IMG submission 89926) | Methane-oxidizing artificial microbial communities from Washington, USA to study methane cycling - T5-LHNO3 metaT (Metagenome... | ecosystem: Engineered > Modeled > Simulated communities...
GAAAACTATTGGTGAGTTCCCAATCAGCGTGGCGTTACATCACGATGTAGTAGTGGACATCACTGTGACTGTGGCAGCAGAAGCTTAAGTTTTAAGCTGCAATAAAAAAGCCGATCTTCATGGTCGGCTTTTTTTATTTCTATCATCGACGAGATAAAATAAGGTTATGAAGAAATTATATGTATGTTTGTTGCTGTTGACGGCGCAATCTTTTGCTTATGCAGAAGATACCATTGAGGATGGCCGTTTTTGGTTAACCCTAAGTCATGATTATCATATCAATGATCAATGGCGTATCAATTTGCATGTGCAGCCACGCTGGCGCCACGAGGGCCGTGAGTTTGATCAGATTATTTACCGTCCTAGTATTTACTATAAGGTGGCGCCAAGTCTGAGCGTGGGAGGGGGATATGGTTATATCCTGACGCATCTCACAAGCGGCGGTAATACACACGAGCAGCGCTTATGGCAGGATGTCATTTACCAAACCAACCTTACGGAAGACATTAAGTTTCTATCGCGCTCAAGATTAGAGCAGCGTCATTTAGAAGGCTGGTCAGACGTTGCGCACCGCTTTCGCCAGACCGTGCGGCTTGCTGTGCCAACGCGGCTAATCAGTGGGTTAAGTGCGGTGTTTTATGATGAGTATTTCGTCAATATGAATGATGCAAGTTGGGGTGTGCGTCGTGGCTTTGATCAAAACCGTGCTTTTATTGGTGTGAATTATCTATTCAATCAACACGCCAACATGGATGTCGGCTATTTAAACCAGTATGTGAATCGTCCAAATGTAGATGTTGAGAATCATGTTCTGGCGATTACGATTAACACGCAATTTTAGTTTTACAATTTTGTTAATCAGCGTTTCGAGCACTGCTATAATCGCCTTATGGCAGACGAACAATTAGACGCGTTAAAACTCCCCCCACATTCCATCGAAGCAGAGCAATCTGTTATAGGTGGCTTGTTATTAGAAAATGAAGCACTCGATAAAATCGCAGATATTTTATCGCCAGATGACTTCTATCAGCATGATCATAAAACGATTTATCAGCATATTGCCAAGCTAATTGAGCGTAATCGCCCGGCGGATATTGTCACGGTTGCGGAATCATTGGAAAGCACTGCTGAGTTATCCTCAATGGGTGGCATCGCCTATTTAGGCGCACTGGCGCAGAACACGCCAACGGCCGCCAATATTCGCCGCTATGCAGAAATCGTACGTGAGCGCGCGATTATGCGCAAGCTGGTGGCTGTGGGTTCTGATATTGCTGGCAGCGCATACAACCCCAATGGGCGGGATGCGCAGCAATTATTGGACGAAGCCGAAGCCAAGATTTTCCAGATTGCCGAAGGAGGTAATCGTAAGTCTGAAGGCTTCCAAGACATCAAAGAGCTATTGCCTCAAGTGGCAGAGCGTATCGACATGCTGTTCTCACGTGATAACCAAAGTGATGTAACTGGCATTCCCACAGGCTTTTCCGATTTAGACTCCATGACGTCTGGCTTGCAGCCTGGCGACTTGGTGATTGTGGCTGGTCGTCCATCCATGGGTAAAACAGCTTTCTCATTGAATATTGCTGAGAACGTAGCGCTGGATACAGGTTTGCCTGTGGCGGTATTCTCAATGGAGATGGCGTCTACACAACTCGCCATGCGTATGATTGGTTCAGTCGGGCGCTTAGATCAGCACCGCATGCGTACTGGTCGATTAGAAGATGAAGATTGGGAAAAGCTGACCACAGCATTAGGCAAGCTGAACGAAGCGCCCGTATTTATTGATGAAGGCGCGGGTTTGAGCAGCTTTGATGTGCGTGCACGTGCCCGACGTTTGCACCGCCAAACCGGTAAGTTGGGTTTAATTGTGATCGACTACTTGCAGTTGATGTCAGCCCCTGCCGGTAAGCAAGGTGAAAACCGCGCGACTGAAATTTCAGAGATTTCTCGTTCACTTAAAGCCTTAGCCAAAGAGCTGGATGTGCCGGTGATTGCGTTATCTCAGCTGAACCGAAGCGTGGAACAGCGCCCTGATAAACGTCCGGTGATGAGTGACTTACGTGAATCCGGCGCGATTGAGCAAGATGCGGACTTAATTTTGTTTATTTATCGTGACGAAGTGTATAACCCGGATAGCCCAGATAAAGGCACGGCAGAAATCATTATCGGTAAGCAACGTAACGGTCCTATCGGGCGTGTGCGACTCACCTTTATTGGCGCCAATACGCGTTTTGAGAACTTTGCTAATTCAGGCCATATGGCCGACGAGTATTAGTCATGCGTCCTATTTTAGCCACAGTATCCCAGCAGGCGCTCGCCCATAATCTAAATGTGGTTAGGCAACTCGCGCCTGATTCCAAGGTCATGGCCGTGGTGAAAGCCAATGGCTACGGTCATGGCTTGTTTAACGTGGCACATGGTTTAAACGATGCGGATGGGTTTGCCGTGCTCGGCTTGAATGAAGCCATTGATTTACGCGAAGCAGGCTTTACGCAGACTATTTTGTTATTAGAGGGTGTATTTGATGCGCGCGAGTTGAATATTGCAGCGTCATACCATGTTGACGTGGTCGTACATTGCCAGCCACAAATCGCAATGCTACAACAGGCAAGCTTGATTGCACCGATGCATGTGCACCTGAAAATGAACACTGGCATGAATCGCTTAGGTTTTCAGCCAGATGCCTATTTGCAAGCGTATAGCGAATTACAAACCTGTGTCAATGTGTCGGATATCACCTTGATGACGCATTTTGCGACTGCGGATGAAGCAGCGGGCGTAGAGAAGCCTCTCCATACATTTCACTCTGTGGTCAAACAATTGCCAAATGCACAATCTGTGGCCAATTCAGCCAGTATTTTGCGCTACAAAGAAACCCATGCAGATTGGGTGCGCCCAGGCATTATGTTATATGGTGCAAGCCCTGTCAGCGGCACGCCTGTTGAGTATTTCAATCTGAAGCCGGCCATGCAGTTCATGAGCCAACTCATTGCAACGCAAACGCTAGCGGCGGGGGAGAGTGTAGGTTACGGACAACGATTTACAGCAACACAGCCTACGCGTATTGGTATTGTGGCGTGTGGTTATGCGGATGGCTACCCAAGGCATGCACCAAACGGTACGCCCATCGCGGTGAATGGTAAATTGACCCAAACCTTGGGTCGTGTATCGATGGATATGTTGTTCTGTGATATCACATCTATCCCAGATGCGCTCATTGGTTCCCCAGTGGAGCTATGGGGCAATACGGTTGCCGTGGATGCTGTAGCCGAAGCTTCAGGTACTGTAGGTTATGAGTTGTTATGCGCCGTTGCACCCAGAGTGCCAATGAAAGTTGTAGATTGATGGCCAAAGTAAAATCGGTGTACACCTGTACCGAATGCGGTGCAGCCGAGCCGAAATGGCAGGGCCAATGCCCAAGTTGCAATGCTTGGAATACGCTGGTCGAAAGTGTAGCTGAGACGAGTGCCTCTACTAACCGCTATGCCAATAAGTTTGAAGGGCTGGCGACCACAGGTCAGTTACAAAAGCTTTCGACGGTGCAAGCCGCTGAAATCGCACGTATCCCGACTGGGATTAGCGAGTTTGATCGCGTGTTAGGAGGGGGCTTGGTGGAAGGTGGTGTCATCTTAATTGGTGGCGACCCTGGCATTGGTAAATCGACATTACTGTTACAGACGTTGTGCCACCTTGGGCGCAATAGCAAGGCTATTTATGTCAGTGGTGAAGAGTCCCCGCAGCAAATTGCCATGCGTGCACACCGCTTGGGGTTAGACGCTTCAGAGTTGGACTTGCTGGCTGAAATTAACTTAGAGAAAATTCTCGCCACGCTACAAACCTATAAACCCAATATTGCAGTCATCGACTCTATTCAAACCGTCTATTCTGAAGCGCTACAATCTGCACCTGGCTCGGTAGCGCAAGTGCGTGAATGCTCAGCGCAATTGACGCGTCTGGCCAAGCAATTAGGTATCACGGTGATATTGGTGGGGCACGTGACTAAAGAGGGTGCTTTGGCAGGGCCGCGTGTGCTGGAACATATTGTCGACACCGTACTGTATTTTGAGGGCGACCAGAACTCGTCATTCAGATTGATTCGCGCCTTTAAAAACCGCTTTGGTGCGGTGAATGAATTAGGCGTGTTTGCTATGACGGAAAAGGGTCTGCGTGAAGTAGCCAATCCTTCCGCATTGTTTTTATCGCATCATGAAAGCCAAGTCGCGGGTAGCTGTATTACAGTCACCATGGAAGGAACACGTCCGTTATTGATTGAAGTGCAGGCGCTAGTGGACGAAAGCCACGCGCCCAGCCCAAAACGCTTGTGTGTAGGCTTAGAGCAAAATCGTTTAGCCATGTTATTAGCCGTACTGCATCGCCATGCAGGCGTCGCATGTTTTGATCAAGACGTGTTTATTAATGCTGTAGGTGGTGTGAAAATTAGTGAGCCTGCAGTGGATTTGGCTGTATTGTTATCCATCGTTTCTTCCTTAAAAAACAAACCATTAAACGATAAACTTATAGTATTTGGTGAGGTTGGGTTGGCTGGGGAAGTGCGGCCTGTGACAGGTGGTCAGGTACGATTAAAAGAAGCAGCAAAGCTAGGCTTTACGCAAGCGATTGTGCCAAAAGCCAATGCGCCAAAAACCAAGATTGCGGGTATGGAAGTGATTGCGATTGATCGTTTAGAGCAAGCCTTGCAAGTGATTCGGCAACACTAATTTTTGTAACCTGGTTCTCGTATTTAGCCTTCGCAAGCTAGTTATCTTGCAATATCAAATTGGCAGCAGCAATTCCACTACGTACTGCGCCCTCAATGGTGGCTGGATAGTCGCCAGCGGTATAGTCTCCAGCAAGGTATAGATTGGGATAAGCTGTCTGATGATTTGGGCGGGCTAGATTGACATCACAACTAAATGTAGCGCGCTTTTCAGTCACCACTTTATGCCATATTGGTTTCTCAAGCTGTGGAATCGCTTGTGTCAATTCTGTATGGATAGTCTCAGCGAGTGTAGTCTGATCCATCTCTAAATCGGCAGGCGCGCTGATGACAACCGCCAATAACCCATCTTGACCACACACTTGGCCTCGATCAAACAACCATTGTGATGTGCTATTGACCATGCCTAGCATGGGCTGCGATAAGCGGGTGGTCTTGTTGTATTGCAAATAGACTGTAGTGATAGGCTGGTAAGCAAACTGTTCAGTTGCTTGATTCAGTAATGGAAGCGTCTTAGTCAAATACTTCACTTGATGCGGCCCCGTTGCAATCATGACGTGGCTAAATACAAGCTCCTCTTCTTGCGTGGTGAGTGCGTAACCATGTTCTGTTTGGCGAATGGCTTTCACTGTTGTACTGGTGAGAATACGGCCACTTTGCTGAGTAACAAAATCCGCCCACGGTGCACTCAGTAGCGTGGTTAAATCTGTTTTAGCCAATAAGACATCTGCATCATGCGTTTTCTGATTAAAGCTATCGCGCAACACGTTTAAGAATACTTGTGCGCTGGCTTGCTGCAACGGTGTGTTTAACGCAGCCAAGCACAAGGGCTCCCACAATGATTGAATCAGCGTTTTAGTTTGATGTTGGCGAGACAAAAATGCGGCTAAAGTCTCATCTTGAGGCACTGTAAATGCATGCCATTTCATCCACAACATCATGCGTAACGCACACCATTTGTCACGCAGTGATAAGCCTTGCGCAGTGAGTAGGCCCGCCAATATATGTAGTGGTGCGGGCAAGTAGGTTGGGGCTTTTAAGCGAAAATAGCTTTGCTGCGCAAGGTCAAACACCGAGAGTGCGAGTGGGATACGTTGAATCGTTTGATGCAGCGGAGCGTGGGTCAGCTTGAGTAATCGCAAAGTTTCACGATAAGCCCCCAACAGAATGTGTTGGCCATTGTCTAAAGAAAGGCCTTGATATTGGATGCCTTTCGCCCGCCCACCCAATTGGCTGTTGGTTTCAAATACGGTCACATTTGCATCCGCGTTTGCTAAAGTCACTGCCGCGGCCAATCCTGCGACACCGCCACCAATAATGGCAATTGAACGCTTAGGCATATTTGAAGTAGGTATGTAAGGCTAGCCTAAATTTTCGGAATGGGGGCAGAGAGGTTTTGTGATTGAGTACTTTTTCTGGCTCAGCTTTAATTTCACGTAATAACGTGCGGTAGATGGCAGCCATCATTAAGCCTGTACGTTGTTGCTTGGTATCTTCTTTGGGTAGCTCGTTGAGTGCTTTGTCATAAAAAGTCTCAGCACGCTCGATTTGAAATGCCATTAAGGTTTTGACTGCCTCAGTTTCGTGGCCTTGTAAAATGTCTTCCTCAGTCACGCCCGCTTTTGCCAGTTCATCCAACGGCAAGTAAATACGGCCTCTACGTGCATCCTCGCCAACATCTCTAATAATATTGGTAAGCTGAAACGCCATGCCTAAATCATGTGCATATTTAAGCGTTTTGCGATGTTGGAAGCCAAAAATCTGTGCAGAAAGCAAGCCTACGACACTGGCCACGCGATAGCAGTAGAGCTGAAGTTGTTTGAAATCTTCATAGCGATTGAATTTTAAATCCATCTCCATGCCATCAATAATTTCCTGAAAGTGCTCTTCTGCCAATTGATATTGCTGCACAATAGGGGTAAGTGCTTTGGTGACCGGATGCTGCGCTTGCTTGAGAAATAAACGCTGGATTTCAGTTTTCCACCAGTTGAGCTTGGTCTGAGCGACTTGATAATCGGTGCATTCATCCACCACATCGTCGACCTCGCGGCAAAATGCATAGAGCGCTGTCATGGCCTCTCGCTTTGCTTTGGGTAGAAAAATAAAACTAAGCGTAAAGCTAGAACCGCTCTCGGCGGTTTTTTGTTTGCAGTATTGGAGTGGTGTCATCGTTGGGCTTGGTGTTATCGTTGGACCAGTGCTTTTAGCAAAATGATAACCCAATCCCCCATGTTTAATTGAGGGCGATGATAAAAAATATCGCCATTGCACGCTTTTAATTTGCTGATGATACGTTCACCGCCGGCGATGATCATGCGTAATTCAAGGCCTAAGCGCCCGGGCAATTGTTTGCCTAAAGGTTTGCCACGTGTTAATAATTGTTCGGCACGGCCAATGTTCATTTGCATGAAAGATTGCCATTGGGCATTGACCTGTTTGTCCGCAATACTTGATTCGTCAATACCTGCAGCTAGCATCTCGTCTTGGCATAAATAAATGCGGCGCTTACCTTCATTTTTATCAAAGTCGATTGCAATATCCTGATAAAAGTTGATGAGTTGTAACGCAGTACAGATGTCATCTGATCGTAATAGTTTCTCGGGTGTGGCTTGGCCATATAAATGCAGTAGTAGATTGCCCACTGGGTTAGCCGAGCGCTGGCAATAATCAATGACCTCAGTAAAATTGGCATAACGTGTTTTGGTGACGTCTTGACTAAAAGCATCCAGCAGATCGAAAAAAGGCTTGAGTGGTAAACGGTGCGTTTGGATTGTTCGCTGTAACGCGCTAAAGAAATCAGTATTGGGATGAATATAGGCTTGTATCAGCTCTAGCTCATCTCTAAAACGTTGCAGGTTCTCTAATCGTTGTGCTGGGGCAATGTCCCCTTCATCAGCAAAATCATCGGCCTGACGAGCAAAACTGTAAATCATTGCAACCGCCGCGCGATAACGCCTGGGCAATAACACGGATGCCACTGGAAAGTTCTCATAATGCTGCTGTGCATACTGTAAGCTTGCTTGCGCAATAGCCGAGTGCTGGTGTAAAGATGCTGATGTATTGGGGTTGGCGTTCATGAGGCGTAAAGTATGCCATAAATTAATCGTCGCCTCAGCATGCACTACTATTAAGTGCATACGTTACAATAATCAAAACTATCGAAAGAAGGCAGTTATGTTAGGAATCATTGGTGGAACAGGCTTAACCGAGCTGCCCAATTTAAATATTCATCGGCGCCTGATTGCGCGTACGCCCTATGGCGAGCCATCACAGCCGTTGGTATTTGGTGAAGTGGATGGCGTAGAAGTAGTGTTTCTTGCTAGACACGGCGGTGGGCATACCATACCGCCACATGCGGTGAATTACCGCGCCAATATTTGGGCATTACATTCTGTAGGTGTATGCGAGTTATTGGCAGTAGCCACAGTGGGCGGCATTCATTTGCAATTGCGTCCGGCAGACATTGTGCTACCGAATCAAATCATTGATTACACCCACGGCCGTAGAAACACCTACCACGATGGCATTGAATTGCCAGTAAAGCACATTGATTTTACCGAACCATATTCCGCAGAAATGCGTCAAAAATGTTTACGCGCAGCACAAAACATTGCACAACCGTTAATTGAAGAAGGGGTGTATGCCTGTGTGCAGGGGCCGCGCTTAGAGACTGCCGCTGAGATTAATCGATTGGAGCGGGATGGTGCCACCATTGTCGGTATGACTGGCATGCCAGAGGCCGCGCTGGCACGTGAGCTAGGCGTGGCATATGCCGCAGTATGCCCTGTGGCCAATTATGCTGCTGGACGTGGAGATAGCGTGAATGGCATTCAGTTCGAAGGCGTCATCCCACTGCTGAATCAAACCATGTTGAAAGTCATGCGTCTCATTGAACAAATTGCCAAGGAGCGATAAGTCAATATGGCTATTAGAGCTGTGCTTAGAATGGGTGACCCGATACTGCTGCAAAAAGCAGCTGCGGTGACGCAATTTGACACGCCAGAGCTGCATGCGTTGATTCAAGACATGCAAGATACCATGGCGCATATGAATGGCGCAGGCATTGCTGCGCCACAAATTGGTGTGAGTTTACGTGTAGTGATTTTCGGCGTGGGTAGTAACCCACGTTATCCGGATGCTGAACAGGTGCCCTATACGGTGTTGATTAATCCAACACTTACTCCGGTAGGTCAGGAGCAAGAGGATGGTTGGGAAGGGTGCTTGTCTGTTCCAGGCTTTAGAGGGGTGGTGCCTAGGTACGAACGCCTACATTACACCGGGTTTGACCAATACGGAAACAGTATCGATCGGTTGGTTTCAGGTTTTCATGCGCGCGTAGTGCAACACGAGTGTGACCACTTGGATGGTATTTTGTACCCCATGCGCATTCAAGATTTAACAAAATTTGGCTTTACTGATGTACTTTTTCCAAATCAGGATATTCAAGACGACTAATTCTTTGCTATAATGCCGTCTTTCGCGGAAGGGCGGTAGCACGCAAGGTTGTAATATGTGCATGCTGCGGTCTTCAGACTGTCTAATCAATAGTCTAAAAAGCGATAATGTTTTATTTGGAAGAGTGGCAGAGCGGTTTAATGCTACAGTCTTGAAAACTGTCGAGGGTTCACGCCCTCCGTGAGTTCGAATCTCACCTCTTCCGCCATATTTTACGATGCCGCTTGCTAGCGGCATTTTCATTTAACGGTTAAGTTAGGTAAAGGATTTAACATGAGTCAAATTATTATCGATCACAATCCATCTCAAGAAAAATTGAAAGAGCTAGGCGTTTCTAGCTGGTCTATCTGGGATTGCGAACCATCAAAATTCCCACTGGATTTCAGCATGACTGAAAGCGCTTATGTGTTAGAAGGCGAATTCCACGTGACACCACAAGGTGGCGAAAAAGTGGTTATTAAAGCCGGTGATTTTGTTGTATTCCCAAAAGGTTTGAAATCACAATGGGAAGTAGTGAAAACATTGAAAAAACACTACAAACATTCTTAATTGCAATTGTGTGATGAAAGCATAAAATAAGCCTTGAGATTTCAAGGCTTTTTTATTTCTACCATGAGGGGAGTGAGGCATGGCAACAATACATGTAGAAAAACCGGATCAAGCAAAACTAGATGCGTTGGGCGTGTCTCGCTGGCCCATTTGGACGAAGGAAGTGTCTACGTTTCCATGGTCCTATAGCTCGAAGGAAGTTGCTTACATTTTGCAGGGTGAAGTGACGGTAACACCAACAAATGGCGCGCCTGTGAGTTTTGGCGTAGGAGATTTAGTCACATTTGAAGCGGGATTAGACTGCACTTGGCACGTCAAGCAGCCGCTTAAAAAACACTATCATTTTGAGTGACTGCTACATGGCTAGCACTGAAGTGGTTGTTGAGCTTGATTACAGTTGTGAGAACGCAGCTTCTAAGTTTTTGATGGCTTCAACGTTGAGTTTTTTACCATGTGGGGCAGAGATCAAGAAGTGATCCTCAACACGATTGCCCAATGTGTTGATGTTTGCGTTACGCAACTCAATATGGCAACTTAAAAGAATCTGTGCCATTTGCGCCAACAAACCCGGCCGGTCATTGGCAATGATTTCCAGTTGATGATACTGGTTGTGGCTATCGGCAAAAATTTGCACCTGCGTATTGATCGGCATGTGTTTGACTTGCCGGTTCATCCTACCCTGAATCGGCTTCTCTAGCATGCCATTTTGAATGAGTTCTGCGGTTAATGTGGCCTCGATATGATTTAACAAACCACTGTAACTTACTTGTTTAGTGGATTGTTCTAAAACAATAAAATTGTCTAATGCATATCCGTGTTGCGTAGTAAAAATTTTGGCCTGCGCAATGTTGTAGTGCATGCTATCGAAGAAGTGGCAAATGCGCGCAAAAATATCATTGCGGTCTTTTGCATAGATCATTACTTGAATGCCGTCACCTTTCGGGCTCAATCTGGCCCGTACAATGGGCACCAACGTGTTCTTATGTGGCATCAATAAACGGCTTTGCCATGCAATTTCATCACTATCAAACCGGGTAAAGTATTGCTCACCAAAACTTTCCCAAAGTGGGGCAGCAGAACTTTGAGAGAGATTAAAACTCGCCAGCTTTTTGCTGACTTCTTGTTTACGTATCTCAATTTGCGTTAAAGAGTCTTTGTGCTCTGCGCGTAGTATGTGAGTGGTTGAAAAGTACAGACTTTCAAGCAGTCGCGCTTTCCATGCATTCCAAACTACTGGGCTGGTGCCACGGATATCGGCAACCGTAAGCAAATATAGCGCGGTCAGTCGGTATTCGTCTTTCACAAATTGTGCAAACTGCTCAATCACTTTAGGGTCAGATAAATCAGACTTTTGTGCCGTGCTGGACATTTTTAAGTGGGCTTGTACCAGCCACGCCACGAGCTCTGTTTCGGCTTTTTGCAGGCCATGTAACTTACAAAAGCGTCTGGCATCTATGGTGCCTAAATCCGAATGGTCTCCACCACGTCCTTTGGCGATGTCATGAAATAGGGCGGCAAGATAGAGCAGATAAGGCTTGTCAAAATGCGCGAATAATTTGCTGCACAGCGGAAACTCATGGGCTAGCTCTGGTTTGGCAAAGCGACGTAAATTACGTAACACATTTAAGATGTGCTCATCCACCGTATACACATGAAATAAATCATGTTGCATTTGCCCGATGATTTTGCCAAACACAGGAATATATTGCCCTAACACGCCATAGCGATTCATGTTGCGCAAGGCACGGTTGACGCCATCTGGCTGCGATAGGATTTCCAGAAACAGCGCTTTGTGCACGCTGGATTGTCGAAAATCGTGGTTGATCGATTTTTTAACCCGTTGTAACTCACGGATCAGGTCGGCGCCAAACCCTTGGATGCTCTGATGCTGCTGCAGCAGTAAAAAGCTCTCAAAAATAGCAGCAGGGTTAAGCTGGAAAATATGGGCAATATTGGCATGGAGTAATCCATGCTGTACATAAAAATGACGATTGATTTCTGTGATGCGGGCAGGCGAGTTCGCTAAGTTTTCTTGAAATGTTTTAAGCAAAATCTCATTCATTAAACTGATGTATTTAACGCTTTGGTAATAGCGGTGCATCAGCTGCTCGCTGGCGCGCTTATGTGGCGTGGTGACAAAGCCTAAATCAGCAGCCAACTCATTCTGAAAATCAAATAATAAGCGGTCTTCTCTGCGTTTTGCTAAGTAATGCAAGCGTACGCGTAGCGTTTGTAAGTTAAGTTCATGCCGCTTAATTTGACGCAGTTCTTTGTCAGAGATGATGTTATTTTTGCGTAGTTCTGCCCATGTTTTGCCCCAGCCTTGGCTTTGCGCAATCCATAGAATCATATTTAAATCACGTAATCCGCCTGGGCTTTCTTTTAAATTCGGCTCTAAGTTATAAGCGGTATCATTAAATTTTGCGTGACGGTTTTGTTGCTCTTTTAATTTCTTTTCCAAGAAAGAGGCGGGGGCCAAGGTGTTATTCACCTCTACCTGAAATAATTGAAACTGCTTTTGTGGGCCGATAATCAGGCGCGATTCAATTAAGTTAGTCAGAATCGTGACATCGCGTTGCGCTTCCTCCAAGCATTCGGCATGGGTGCGCACGCTATGCCCAACGTTTAAACCAATATCCCACAAAATGCCAATTAAACTTTCAATCTTTGCTTGCTGATCTTGTTCAGTATCTTCTGGCTGCAAAATCAGCAAATCAATATCTGAGTATGGGAAAAGCGTTTGACGCCCATAGCCACCGACGGCAATCAGGCAGATGTCTGGGTGAAGCTGAAGCTGCTGCCACACCTCTGCCAGTAGATGATCAATGCTGTGGCTGAGTTTTTTGAGTAAGCGGGGCGTGTTCTGGTGGCTAAAAAATTGCGACTCTAAGTTGGCATGCTCAGTCTTTAGCGACTGACGCCAATTTAAAACAGCTTCTTTGGTTGCTGTCATTTAGGCAGGCAGAGGGCTAGCCGGAGAGCCGGCAGAAACCGTGAGTACTTCATACCCGGTTTCGGTCACAAGCACCGTGTGTTCCCATTGCGCAGATAGGCTGCGATCTTTGGTGACAATAGTCCAGCCGTCCGGCAATTGTTTAATGTCGCGCTTGCCAGCATTAATCATAGGCTCAATGGTAAAAATCATGCCTGCCTGTAGCTTTAGGCCGGCACCGGGGCGCCCATAATGCAGCACTTGTGGCTCGGTGTGGAATTTCTTTCCGATGCCATGCCCGCAGAACTCGCGGACGACACTAAATCCATTTTTCTCGGCAAAACTTTGTATGGCGTAACCAATGTCGCCCAAAGTCGCTTGCGGTTTTACTTGCTGAATACCTAGCCACATAGCCTGATAGGTTAAATCGCATAAACGCTTGGCTTGGATTGAGGTCTCGCCAATCTGAAACATACGGCTGGTGTCACCGTGGTAGCCATTTTTAATCACGGTAATATCAATATTCACAATGTCACCATTTTTCAGCACTTTGTCACCGGGTACGCCGTGGCAAATCTGATGGTTGACCGAGGTGCAAATTGATTTTGGATATGGTGTGTGACCATCTGGCGCATAGTTGAGTGGCGCCGGGATTGCTTGTTGTACGTTGACGATGTAGTCATGGCAAAGCTGATCCAGCTTTTCGGTGGTCACACCGTGTACAACAAAGGGAGTAATATAGTCTAGGACTTCTGAGGCAAGTTTGCCGGCAATCCGCATCTGTGCGATGTCTTCAGCATTGTTAATTGTAATAGCCATGATCGGTAAAAAATGATTAATCAACACACATTTTAACATGAGCAAGTTTAAGTAACGCCATTTAATAAAATAGCCGGTAAAAACACGTTTAATCGTGCAATCTGACTATCAGCGTCTCGGGTACCCTATTAGGCGAACATAGGAGATGTGTATGAATACACTTGAGCAAGCGTTAAGCAGCAGCACGATAGCTGGCTGGATTGCGTTTTTTCAAACCGCTGATATTCCGGTACTAAGACAAACCGCTAGAGATATCGCTACCCTGAAAGCCGACGAAGACAATACAAGTGCACGTGATATTACGCTGGCTGTACTAAAAGATCCCATGATGGTGTTTAAGGTACTTACTTATGCACAACGCCATAAAGGTCGGCAGCAACTGCAAGATTTGGTGCAGGTGGAGCAGGCTGTGATTATGCTGGGCACCAGCACGTTTTTTAATCATATTTTGCCCGAGCCTACCGTAGAATCAGTCATTGGTACGCGAGTGATTGCGCTCACTCATTTGCTAAAGCTCATTAAGCGCGCGCATCGCGCATCGCACTATGCAATTGAATGGGCTGCCTATTTAAAAGACTTGCATGCTGAAGATGTACGCCTGGCCGCACTATTGCGCGATTTGGCAGAAATGTTGATGTGGTGTTTCGCGCCGGAGAAAATGCTTGAAATTCATCAAAAGCAGCAGCAGGATCGGCAATTACGTAGCACGGATGTGCAACTACAGGTGCTGACATTTAAGTTGATGGACCTGCAAAAATCGTTGGTGGAGGCGTTTGGTTTACCACCATTGCTGACGGAGTTGATGGATGAAGATAAAGCTGATGCGCAACGTGTGAAAAACGTACGCTTAGCAGTCAATTTGGCGCGACATACTGCCAACGGTTGGGATGATGCAGCGCTGCCGGACGATTACAAAGAGATTGCCGATTTGCTCCATGTGGACGTGAGTCGTGTGATGCATTTGATTGGTGCGCCCAACGTATCTGCCGAATAGTCATTGGCAGCAGATTTTAGCGTGATTTACGTAATCTAAAACTAGCAAATTCAATTGCTTAGTGGTAATATTCTGCCTTCGCATTTCAATAGAAATGTGTTTTTAAATCTACACACAGCCTAATCTAGGGTGCCTAATCATAGCGAGTGGTATTTAACTGCTTGATTTTGAGGGTGTTTTTAGCGTTGTGTGAATTCATAACCCTTTGAGAGTGAGAATAGTATGTCAGTAACCATGCGTCAAATGCTAGAGGCCGGTGTTCACTTTGGCCATCAAACCCGTTATTGGAATCCAAAAATGGCCGAGTACATTTTTGGTGATCGTAACAAAATTCATATCGTTAACCTTGAAAAAACATTGCCAATGTTTGAAGATGCACTTAAATATGTGCGTACATTGGCAGCTAACAAAGGTCGTATTTTATTCGTTGGTACAAAACGTCAAGCACGTGACATCGTAAAAGAAGAAGCTGCGCGTGCAGGTTGTGCATATGTGAACCACCGTTGGTTAGGTGGTATGTTAACTAACTTCAAAACAGTGAAGCAATCTATCAAACGCTTGACTGACTACGAAGCGATGTTGCAAGACGGTAGCTTGGAAAAATTTGGTAAAAAAGAAGCTTTAGGCTATAAGCGTGAAGTGGAGAAGTTAGAGCGCTCTATCGGTGGTATAAAAGAGATGGGTGGCTTGCCAGATGCGATTTTCATCATTGACGTAGGTCATGAGAGCGGTGCGATTACTGAAGCGCAAAAATTGGGCATTCCAGTGATTGGCGTTGTGGATACAAATAACTCACCTGATGGCGTGACTTACATTATTCCTGGCAATGATGACTCAAGCCGTGCGATTCGTTTATATGCACGTGGTATTGCGGATGCAGTATTAGAAGGCCGTGCTAACGCGATTACAGAGATCATTAAATCAGCAAAAGAAGAAGAGTTTGTTGAAGTAGCTGAAGCAGCTGCAGAGTAATTGCTTTTTAATCAAAAGGGGCGCATAGCCCCTTTTTGTATTCTCAAATAATGAATATAAACATTGAATCATCAATTTAGATTAGGAGTTTAAGATGGCTGAGATTACCGCAGGTATGGTAAAAGAATTGCGTGAGCGTACAGATGCGCCCATGATGGATTGCAAAAAAGCATTGACTGAGGCTGAAGGCGATATGACGCGTGCTGAAGAAATTTTGCGCGTACGTTTTGGTAACAAAGCCAGCAAAGCTGCTGGCCGCGTTGCAGCTGAAGGTACGGTAGGTATTAATATCAGCGCTGATGGCAAAACAGGCACATTGATTGAAGTGAACTCTGAAACAGACTTCTGTGCAAAAAATGAAGATTTCTTGAAATTTGTGGCTGAACTTGCACAAGTGGTTAATAGCAATAGCCCAGCCAATATTGAGGCAGTGGCTACTTTACCTATGCGCGGCGCGACAGCTGAAGAAGCGCGTGCACAATTGGTGGGTAAAATTGGCGAGAACATCACGCCACGTCGTTTTGTGCGTACGGAAGCACAAGGTAAATTAATCAGCTACGTGCATGGCAGCAAAATTGGCGTGTTGGTGGATTTGGTGGGCGGTGATGAAGCCTTGGGTAAAGACATTGCGATGCACATTGCTGCTGCAAAACCAAAATCATTGGATGCGTCAGGTGTGGATGCAGCGTTGATCGAGACAGAGCGTCGTGTTGCGATTGAAAAAGCAAAAGAAGCCGGCAAACCAGAAGCGATGCTAGAGAAAATTGCAGACGGTACAGTGCAGAAATTCCTGAAAGAAGTGACATTGTTGAGTCAAACATTTGTTAAAGATGATAAATTGTCGATCGAACAATTGTTGAAATCCAAAAATGCTTCAGTGGCTTCTTTCACTATGTATACTGTAGGTGAAGGCATTGAAAAAGCAGTAGTGGACTACGCTGCTGAGGTGGCTGCTGCAGCTAAGGTGTAATTAAAAGCATTGTAGCGCTACTGTTTGTTTGGTGGTGTTAAAGAGGTGAGTTTGACTAACGTCAAGCTCACTTTTTTTTGGCTTGCAGCACCTAATCACCGCTTAAAAGTTTAGGCAAACAAGGTGGTTTGTGATTAAATAAGCAAAATTTTAAATTAAGGAATAATATGGATAAACCTGCCTTTAAGCGCATTTTACTTAAACTTTCAGGCGAGGCTTTGATGGGGGATGATGCCTATGGAATCAACCGCATCACCATTGCGGCAATTGTTGCGCAAGTCAAAGAAGTGGTAGATTTGGGCGTAGAAGTAGGTGTAGTCATTGGTGGCGGTAATATCTTTCGTGGCGTAGCGCCAGCAGCCAGCGGTATGGATAGAGCGACAGCCGACTATATGGGCATGCTGGCCACTGTAATGAATGCATTGGCATTGCAAGATGCCATGAAGCATGCGGGCATTCCGGCACGTGTACAAAGTGCGTTGAATATTGAAGCAGTGGCTGAGCCCTATATTCGCGGCAAAGCCATTCGTTATTTGGAAGAAGGGCGTGTAGTCATTTTTGGTGCTGGTACCGGCAACCCCTTCTTTACCACCGATACCGCTGCAGCGTTGCGCGGCATGGAAATTGATGCAGAAATCGTGTTAAAAGCGACTAAGGTCGATGGTATTTACACGGATGATCCGAAGAAAAATCCAGACGCAAAACGCTACGAGACAGTCACCTTTGATGAGGCGATTCAAAAAAACCTTAAAGTGATGGATGCGACAGCATTGACGTTGTGTCGTGATCAAAAGATGCCAATCTCAGTATTTAGTATTTTTAAACCAGGCGCTTTAAAGCGCGTGGTGATGGGTGAAAATGAAGGCACACGCGTAGTGCTTTAATATGCAATAGTGCGTTAAGAAAATTGTTGGAGTAATGACATGTTAGATGATGTAAAAAAATCTGCTGAGCAGAAGATGCAAAAGTCGATTGAGGCTTTAAAAAACGATTTGGCCAAAGTACGTACTGGTCGTGCACATACCGGTTTGTTAGATCACGTGATGGTGGAATACTATGGATCTATGGTGGCCGTGAACCAAGTAGCCAATGTGAATCTGGGCGATGCGCGTACGATTAACGTACAGCCTTACGAAAAAAACATGATGGCCAAAGTGGAAAAAGCCATTCGTGATTGTGATTTGGGCTTGAATCCGGCGACCAATGGCGATGTGATTCGTGTGCCGATGCCAATGCTCACCGAAGAGCGCCGCCGTGATTTGACTAAAATCGTACGTACCGAAGGTGAAAATGCCAAAGTGGCGATCCGCAATGTGCGTCGTGATGCAAATGATGCCTTGAAAAAGTTGGTAAAAGATAAAGCCATTTCAGAAGATGATGAACGTCGCGCACAGGATGAAGTGCAAAAGATGACGGATAAATCCGTGATTGAAGTGGATAAACTGCTGCAAGTGAAAGAAGCGGATTTGATGGCAGTATAACCACCGCCATCATTGTTATAGTTGCATAAAGCATTTAGGCCAAAAGCTAATTAATCAGGGTTAAATAATTGGGTTTTTTCTCAAGCAGCACACAAACCATTCCTATTAGTGGAGACATTCCTAATCATGTAGCCGTGATTATGGATGGTAATGGGCGTTGGGCGCGTAAGCGTTTTCTGCCGAGAGTTGCCGGCCATAAGCGCGGTGTAGAAACCGTACGCACGTTAGTAAAAAAATGTGCTGAACTGAATGTAAAGTACCTCACCTTATTTGCGTTTAGCAGTGAAAACTGGCGTAGACCTGAAGAAGAAGTCTCATTTTTGATGGGGCTGTTTATGGATGCGCTCAAGCGTGAAGTGGTCAAATTACATGACAATAATATTCGTTTGATTTTAATCGGGGATAGCGCAAAGTTTGGTAGCGCATTGATTGAGCAGATTCGTGTCGCAGAGCAGCTTACCGCGAATAACACTGGCCTTACGCTGACCATTGCGGCCAACTATGGTGGGCGCTGGGATATTCTGCAAGCAGTGAATAAGATGCAGCTTGCCCATCCTGAAAAGGCAGGGCAATTTGTTGAAAGTGATATTGCTGAAGCACTCTCCATGCATTATGCACCAGAGCCAGATTTATTTATCCGTACTGGCGGTGAGACGCGTATTTCTAACTTCCTGCTTTGGCAATTGGCATATACCGAGTTCTATTTCACAGACGTGCTGTGGCCAGACTTTGACGATCAGGCATTTCTTCAGGCCGTGCAATCCTATCAGCAACGTGAGCGTCGTTTTGGGCGCACTAGCGAGCAGTTAACAAGTAGTTCGGTCGATGCTTAAAACCCGCATTTTGACAGCATTGGCACTGCTTGCCTGTTTCATTCCGGCACTTTTTTATTTAGACGATGTCATTTGGTCTTGGCTGATGCTGGTATTGACACTATTGGCATTAAATGAATGGGCGCAATTAATTGGTCTGAATGTCAATCAAACCCGCCTTTATCTACTCACATCATTGATTTTAGCGTCATTTGCAATCTGGCAGATGACGCTTAACTTTCATTTGTTTTTCTTTCATGCTTTAACCGTATTCGCAGTTGCTGCGCTATTTTGGATAGTGTTGGTGCCTATTTGGCTAGCCAAAGGTTTGGTTTGCCGAAACAAAATTATTAATGTAGGGATTGGCTGGCTATTATTAGGTAGCCTGTGGATGGCCTTGGTTTGCGCAAAAAGAGTGGATCCGTGGTTGTTGCTGATTATTATCTCGACCATCTGGATTGCAGATAGCGCGGCTTATTTTGCGGGTAAACGGTTTGGCAAACACAAGCTGGCACCCAGCATTAGTCCTGGTAAAACTTGGGAGGGTGTCCTCGGTGCGCTTGCTGCGGTGAGTTTGTTTGCGTTGTTGCTCATCTTGTCTAACGCGCACCAGCCTTGGGTTATCTTGCCCGGACTGTGGGTTGTGGCTGTGTTGGGGGTGTACGGTGATTTGTTTGAGTCCATGTTTAAACGGCAAGCCAACATCAAAGACAGTGGGCAGCTTTTACCTGGGCACGGCGGTATTTTGGATAGGATTGATGGCGTGATACCTGCATTACCCATCGCTATTTTAATGCTCTATATTTACCATTACGTGCAAGCAATGGTATAAGTACGGTCAGATTCATTTCTTACGCGGATTTTAGATTGCAAAACGTCACCATACTTGGCAGCACAGGCACTATCGGACAGCAAACACTCGACGTGATTGCGCGTCATCCTGCACGTTTTAATGCCTTTGCACTGGCAGCTAACAATAACGTAGATAGTTTGTTTAAGCAGTGTCTTCAGTTCAAACCACGCTATGCAGTGCTGTTAGAAGAGCAAGCGGCGTATCAACTCACGCAACGCTTACGCGAAGCTAATTCCTTGACTGAGGTCTTGGTAGGCATGCAAGGGCTGGAGTTTGTGTCCAGCTGCGATGATGTGCAGGTCGTCATGGCGGCGATTGTGGGTGCTGCCGGACTGAAACCAGCAATGGCCGCAGCCAATGCTGGTAAGCGTATCTTACTGGCGAATAAAGAAACATTAGTGATGGCGGGCAGCTTGTTTATGCAAGCGGTCAAACAAGGCGGTGCAACATTATTGCCTATTGATAGTGAGCATAATGCTATCTTTCAGGTGATGCCACCAGTATCACATGCCCATTTGCAAGAAGGTGGCGTGCGCAAGGTTATTTTGACGGCTTCTGGTGGCCCTTTTAGAAACTACAGCCAAGCACAATTAAAACAAGTCACTACTGAGCTGGCGTTAAAACACCCCAATTGGGTGATGGGTGCAAAGATCACCATAGACTCAGCAACCCTGATGAATAAAGGGCTGGAAGTGATTGAGGCACATTGGTTGTTTAATGCACAGCCGGAACAAATTGAAGTGGTGGTGCATCCACAAAGTGTGATTCACTCTATGGTGGAATATGTAGATGGCAGTGTGCTGGCACAGTTGGGGAATCCTGATATGCGCACGCCGATTGCTTACGCACTGGGATACCCTGAGCGTATTGAGGCTGGTGTCAAGTCTTTGAATTTGATAGAAATTGCGCAGCTACAATTTGAGAAACCGGACATGGAACGTTTCCCTTGTCTGCGTCTAGCGTATGACGCACTCAAATTGGGTGGTACCGCTTCAACCATTCTAAATGCTGCAAATGAAATTGCCGTTGCAGCATTTTTGCAGAAATCATTACATTTTTTAGAGCTCCCACAATTAATTTCAGACGCGCTGATGGCTATTCCTACCGAGGCAGTGAGTAGTTTGGAACAATTGATTGAAGTGGATGCGCGCGCTAGAGCGTATGCGCGAAATTGGTTGGCTAACCATGCCAATGTAGAGGTGTTAAGCGCATGATGACTGTATTAGCATTCATTGTCACCATTGGTCTGTTGGTGACAATCCACGAATATGGACACTATCAAGTCGCACGTTGGTGTGGCATACGTGTATTACGTTTTTCTATTGGCTTCGGCAAGCCATTGTGGAAAACAACCCTAGGTAAAGACCGTACAGAGTTCATTTTGGCAGCCATTCCATTGGGTGGTTACGTCAAAATGTTGGATGAACGTGAGCTCCAACAAGAGCAGGCAGACCCTCAATTACGCGGACGCGTTCCTCAGTATTCTGAACAGGAGTTGGCAAACGCATTCAATCGTAAATCAGTGTATCAACGTATGGCCGTTGTATTGGCAGGCCCCGTGGCCAATTTATTGTTGGCGGTGATTTTATATTGGGGCTTGTTTTTATTAGGTGTCACAGGTATCAGGCCCATCGTGGGCGAAGTGCAGGCAGATAGTTTGGCTAGTCAGGCTAGTTTGAAAAAGGGTGATGTCATCCAAAAAGTGGATGGTCAGCCAGTGAAAACTTGGCAAGATGCTCGGTGGGTGCTGTTAAACGCTTCTCTTGAAAAGAGTGCGGTGGAAATAGAGACATTAGATGCTGGCAATGCTTTGCATCTCACAACACTCAGTTTTGATGGTGTTAACAACAATGCGGAAGAAGATATCTTACATAAGTTAGGCATGGACATGACCAAGCCTGATGTACCGGCCGTGATAGGCGAGCTGTTGCCGTCATCTGTGGCAGTGGCTGCTGGGTTTCAAGTGGGCGATCAGATTATTGCTTTGGATCATATCGCGGTGAAAAACTGGGAAAGCGTGGTCAGCTACGTCAAAGAAAGCCCCAATAAGCAGATTCAATTTGAAGTGTTGAGACATCAGCAATCTATTCGTATTAATGCGACGCCAGAAGCGATCACGGAGAATGGTAGTACAGTAGGGCGTTTGGGGGCAAGTGTTAAGGTTGATAAGCAAGCGTTGGAAAACCTGCTCGTTGAGGTGAACTATTCCGTGCTGGAGAGTCTACAAAAGGCAGTAGAGAAAACTTGGGATACTTCGGTGTTTAGCCTCAAGATGCTTGCCAATATGGTGACTGGTAAAGTGTCTTGGAAGGGCATCAGCGGCCCGGTAAGTATTGCCAGTTTTGCCGGAGAAAGTGCAAGTTTGGGTATTAAAGTGTTTTTGGGCTTTTTAGCGCTGGTAAGCATTAGTATTGGTGTGCTCAACCTTTTGCCGATACCTGTGCTGGATGGCGGGCATTTGATGTATTATATCGTAGAAATTTTTAAAGGGTCGCCTGTCTCCGAACAGGTGATGATGATGGGTCAGAAAATTGGTCTTGGGGTACTAGGCCTTTTGATGATGGTCGCAATCTTTAACGATATCAATCGTTTTATGATTGGTTAATAGAAGCAAAGTAATGAAATTAAAACCAAAAATCATTTCAGCATTGATGTTTGCTTTATTAAGCAACTCCGCTTTGGCGATAGAGCCTTTTGTCATTAAAGATATTCGGGTAGAAGGCTTGCAACGTACAGAAGCTGGCACGGTATTTAACTATTTGCCTATGCAAGTGGGTGATGTGATGAGCGATGAAAAAGCCACACAAGCCATTAAGTCTTTATATGGTACGGGCTTTTTTAAAGATGTCCGCGTTGAGGCTGAAGGTGATGTACTGGTCGTGACTGTGCAAGAGCGTGCTTCTGTTGCGCAGATTGACTTTAGCGGCAATAAATCATTTCCTTCCGACAAAATGAAAGATGGTTTGAAGCAAATCGGCATTTCTGAAGGCCAGATTTTCGATAAATCCCAATTAGATCGTGCCGAGCAGGAAATCAAACGCCAGTATTTGTCGCAAGGTAAATACGGCGCATCTGTCAAAACAGTGGTCAGCCCATTAGAGCGTAACCGTGTCGCTGTGAAGTTTGAAATTGAGGAGGGCGCGGTTGCCAAAATTCGTGATATCAATATTGTTGGCAACCAAGCATTCACCACCGAAGATTTACGCGCAGAGTTTTTGCTGACTACACCTAACTGGATGAGTTGGTGGAATAAAGATGACCAATACTCCAAACAAAAATTAACCGCTGACCTAGAAACACTCAAGTCTTTCTATATGAATCAGGGTTACCTTGAGTTTGCCATTGATTCAACGCAGGTGTCTATTTCTCCTGATAAACAAGACATTTATATTACAGTCAATATCACTGAGGGTGAAAAATACACCATTAGCGATGTGAAGCTTGCAGGTGATTTACAAGTGCCTGAAGCTGACTTGACCAAGCTCATTACAATTCATAAAGGCGATGTATTTAATCGCCAACTGGTATCAGAAACCAGCAAAGCATTAGGTGACCGACTCAGTGAAGATGGCTATGCGTTTTCAAACGTCAATGCCATTCCGGAAATCAACAAAGAAAATCACACGGCAGCATTTACATTCTTTGTCGACCCTGGACGTAAAGTCTATATTAGACGCATTAACCTGACTGGGAATACACGTACACGGGATTCTGTATTGCGTCGTGAAATGCGTCAATTAGAGTCGGCTTGGTATGCAGGTGACAAAATTAAACGTTCAAAAGAACGTCTGGATCGTTTGCAATACTTTGATAGCGTAGAACTTGAGACGCCAGCAGTACCAGGTACAAATGACCAAGTAGACTTGAATGTGAATGTGGCTGAAAAGGCGACTGGCAGTGTTCAGTTTGGTGCGGGTCTGTCCAGTAACGAAGGCGTGGTATTAGGCTTCAATATTAACCAGCCTAACTTTTTGGGTACGGGTAACCGTGTCGCCACGCAAATCAACACCAGTAAAGTCAATACGGTATATTCACTTTCATTCACGGATCCTTACTTTACACCAGATGGTATCAGTCGCGGTTTTGATGTGTATCGTCGTGACGTAGACACAGATACTAGTCAGACGAGCCAGCTGGGTTCTTATCAAAGCTCATCTTACGGCTTCGGCGTACGCTTTGGTTTGCCACTGACTGAGCGTGACTTTTTATCCGCTGGTATTACCGCTGACTTTACCCAAATTGATTTGAATAGCAGTAGCCCAGTTCAATATATTAATTTCTGCGGTAACACTAGCGGTTGTGATAGTAACTCGGTGCAATTGTCTGCAGGCTGGACCTATGATTCGCGCGATAATATCTTGTTCCCAAGTAAAGGTGTTTTACAGAAACTGACGGCAGAAGTGGCAATACCCGGCCTTGATTTGCAGTACTACAAACTTAACTATC
>Ga0123398_1023778_pt1 | contig 23723 bp, 18 predicted proteins | sample T5LHNO3metaT_FD_89926 | JGI IMG/M metagenome (GOLD analysis project Ga0123398, IMG submission 89926) | Methane-oxidizing artificial microbial communities from Washington, USA to study methane cycling - T5-LHNO3 metaT (Metagenome... | ecosystem: Engineered > Modeled > Simulated communities...
CCAGGCCGGTGAGTCGGGCGCGAAATTGGCGCCGGTGATCGCGACCAGGCGGCCGCCATCGGCGAGCCGCGCCAGCGCCGAGCCGATATGGCGGAGCGCTGCGTCCGCCATGCGGCCTTGCACATTCACCATTGCCGAGAACGGCGGGTTCATGATGACGACGCTCGGCACGATGGCGGCGTCGAGGTGGTCGTGAATCTGCGCGGCGTCATGCCGGCTCACGGCGATGTCCGGAAAGAGGAGGGAGAGGAGGCTGGCGCGAGTCTCCGCCAGCTCGTTGAGGACAGGCGATCCGCCCGCGATCTCGGCAAGGATAGCGAGGAGGCCGGTCCCGGCCGAGGGCTCGAGCACGCGGTCGCCGGGCGCAATGGCAGCGGCCGCCGCGACCGCGAGGCCAAGCGGGATCGGCGTCGAGAATTGCTGGAAGGTCTCGCTCTCGGTCGAGCGGCGCGTGTGCGTCGGCAGGAGGCCGACGATCTTCTCCAGCATGGGGAGGGCCAGGGCCGGAGAACCGGCCTTGCGCAAAAGCGCCTTTCCGTATTTGCGGAGAAACAGGACGGTCGCCGCCTCGCAAGCGTCGTAGGCCGTCTTCCAGTCCCACGCGCCCGTCGCGTCGGAGCCGGCGAAGGCCTGCTCCATCGCGGCGCGAAGGATCGCCGCCTCAACCTGACGACCCTGTTCGAGATGAGGAAGGAGAAGGTGGGCAGCCGCAACAGTGCACGCGGCGGCGCCGGAACGGGGTGCAAGTGGCGACGCCGCGGCCGCGGGCGCGGCCGCGAGAGCGGTGGACAGGGTCATGTCGGGGAACCTCTGGGAGAGCGGAGACGGGCGAGCCGGCCGGCGCTCTCTCTGGACCGCACCGGCTCAAACCCGTCCCGGCCAGGCTCTCCCTCTCGTCCCGCAGCCTTCACCGCGCGCCGCCGCGCACGCGAGGATCAGGGAGCCGGCTCGTCCGGCAGGGTCGCGGACGGCGGCACATAGGCGTCGAAGGGGTTACCGTCGGCGAGATGGCCGAACGGCGTAAACACGAAATCCGTGCCGTCGCGCCCCACGGCACAGATGACGTAGCGCGCCTCGCCGGTGACGGCGTCGGTGCACTCCATGAGCGCGAGATTGCCGTCCGCCGCAGCACGGAGCAGCGTTGCGAAATTGGCCCGCGCGTGATCGGGGATGCTCATCGCGCACCTCGCTTTCCCGGCCGGGTGGACAAGGTGCGGTCCAGCCAGCCATTGGTTGCGATCCACGCGACGGTCTTGCGGCGGCCGAGATCGAGCACATGCGCGCCACCACCGAATGCGTTCACACGCGGGCGCGAGCAGGTATTCGCCCACTGAAAGCCCCACCGTCCGGTGAGGCCGAATTCCTCGGCGCAGCGGAGCACGAATTCGATGACGGCCTGCGGATCGCCGGTCGCGTCATCGCGAATCCAGAGCTGCGTTCCGCCATGCTCGGGCTGGATGGAGAGGAGGAACGCTTCGGAGGGCGGGTCTTCGGCGGCGTTCTCCTCCATCATGCGATTGTAGAGATCGAGCGCGCGCGCGGCATTCTCCGGCGTGCGGACATCGAGAAGGCAGGAGAAGTGCGTGAAGAAGTCGGCCATGTCAGGCTCCTGAAACGACGAAGCCCGGCGCGATCGCCGGGCAGATTGAAGGACGGAGTGCGGTTGTCGGCGTCAGAGCCGGAATTCGGCGACGAGGCGCTGCGCGTTGGCGTGATGCTCCAGCATCTCGCGGTAGAAGCGCTTGCGGGCCTCCCGCTTCGCCGGATCACGCCGCGCGGACCGTGTGAGCTTGCGCCGTGCCGCGCGGATCACCGTGCGGTCGCTGGCCCAGACCGTGACGCCGAGGCGGAGATAGATGCCGTACATCTCAGCCTCCGTCCGCCTGTTGCGCCGCTCGAAGGGCGGCGAGCGCCGCGCGGAATTCCGCTGCGCCCACTTCCTCCGACAAGTTGATGTTGGCGGCGACGGACACGCATGCACTGTGAATGTCGGCGTCCGGCACGGCGTCCACGGTCAGATTTGCGAATTCGGGATCGGTCTCGACGATCGCGGCGATCTGGTCGCGGACGCGGTCCTCCTGGAGCTGCGCGAGGACGTGACGTGGGCGTGGAGCGGTGACGGGTTCGTCGGGATCGCGCGCACCGGCAAGGATCGCCTCGGCCTTCGCGACCGCGGCGTTCGCGCGTGCGAGCCAATAGGCGTCCGTCCCTCGCTGCGAGATCTGGTCCGCAACGACGATCTTGAGGAGGCCAAACAACACCTCCAAATGCGCGGCCTTGCGCTGGCTGGTCTCATCGAAGTGCGATGGGACCGGGACGGTCTCACCCGAATAGGCGACGTCGGCGCCGAGCCAGATGCCGGTGACATAGGTTTCGCCGGCAGCCTCGTAGTCGAGCTTGTCGTCGGACCAGTCATCGTCCTCGATGGCCCGGCGACAGGCTTCGGCTGGTGTTGCGGCCGCATAGGTGCGCTGCCGGTAGACCGGCACGCGGTAGGTCGTTTCGACGGTATAGGTGAGCATGACAGGCTCCTGAAAACGCGAAAGCCCGGCGCGATGGCCGGGCTGTTGGGGTTGGATGGAGAGAAGGTCGGGCTAGTAGCCGAACTGCCATGACGGCCAGGGCTGGCCGTCATCGGCGGCCTTCACCGCCTCCTCCAGATAGTCGGCATCGCCTTCCACGACGGTCGGGTGTTCGACGGGCGTTTCGTCGATCACCGTCACCCTGCAGACGAGGCCGTCCTCGACCTCGACATGGACGGGCACGAGATACTGGAAAACGACGCGGCGGGGCGCGCCGGGTCTGGGCGTCGTCATCGGATTGCTCCTGATAGAGAGGCTGGCGGGAGCGCCGGAGCCGCCCCCGCCAGGGTCGCGTCACTCGGCGGCGATCATCGCCGGGTCATCGGCATCGGCGTCGCCATCATTCGGCTGCTCGTGCTCATCTTCGGCGAGGAAGGCCGGCAGCGCTTGATCGCCTTCGCCTCCGCTTACATCGACCGAGGTCGTCGCATCGGGATCGGCGGTCCGCAGCGGCTCCGGCAGCCAGCCGGTGTCGGCAAGCAGGCGCTCGGCCTCCTTTGCCATCTCCGGCTTCTTGAGGTGGTCGATGAGCTGCGCCTTTTCTTCACCGAGCGCTTCGCGCACGGCCTCGATGATCCGGCTCTTCGTCACGCGGCCGAGATAATTCGCCACCGTCGGGCGCCATCCGGCTTCCACCATGTCGAGGCCGGTGGCGCGCGCCAGCCGATCGGCATCGCGCATCCGCCGGTCAAGCCCGTGCTGGGTGACGCCATAGCCGCTATGGGGATTCGGACGCTCGTAGAGAGCGTTGATCCCGTAGCTGACGCAATGGGCGAGCAGCGCGAGGCGGCTCGCATCGTCGAGGCCGGCGATCCAGTCCCACAGCCGATCGTCGTCATCGAGCGGCATGTCGGCCTTCCAGGCGTCCATGCGCGCCTGGATGGCCTTGGCGGAGGCGCTGTCCTTCAGGTCGGTTGCTTGAACGGGGAAGTGGACCTCCCGGACCGACGCCTCGACGGCACAGCCGTGCGCGTTGCGCTTGAAGGCATCGAGCACCAGCCTGTGCAGGAGGGCCGTCAGAGCGACATGCGGATGGTTGGCGACCGCCTCGCGCAGCGCCAGCGTGCGGTGGGCGGTGAGCTCGATCACCAGCCGCTCGGGCAGCGGCTTGACGGCATCGTCTTCATCGTCCTCTTCGGCGCCGGTGGTCTGGCCGCCGATGGTGATGACAGCGCGCGGAGCGGACGGGGTCGCGGGAGCATCGTCGCCGCCGGGTTCTCCATCGGTCTCAGCGTCGCTGCTGTCGACGGCGACGGGCGCCTCGTCCTCGGGCCGCACATAGCCGCGATCAATCACGATCTCGCCGTCGCGGTCCACGCTGACGAAGACGCCGGCGCGCGCAATGTCGGCGGGATCGTAGACGACGGGACGCTTCTCGAAGGCGTCGAGCGCCTCCTCGATCTCGCCCAGGCGCTGGTCGATCTCGTCCGGCAGCTCGTCGGCGCCGTCATACTCCGCCTCGAGCCGGTCGTACTCGGCGCGCAACGCCTCGCGTTGGGCTCGTTCCTCCTCGGTGAGATCGACGAAGGTGCCGCCGATCTTACGCAGGCCGTGGTCGTAGCCATAGGGCAGGTCGAGGTCGACGGTGACCCACTTCCAGCCTTCGCTCGCGATCCCATCCGCGACTGTCTTCAGCTTCTCGCTGACCAGGCGGTGAAGGACCGAGGGATCGGCAAGCCAGCCGCCGTCATCCTCCTCGAAAAGGTCGCGCAGCACCGCGCCGCCGGCCGCGACATAGGCATCGATGCCGACGAAGCGCGCGCGCTTGTCGGAGGCCGGGATCGTGGTCTCGGTAAGAAGCTGGCGGATATGCCAGGGCTGCCGATTGTAGGAATGCTGCACGGCCTCCCACACCTGCTCCTGGCGCTGGTGGTCCGGGTTGACGGTGAAGGCCATCAGCATGTCGAGGGTCATGCGCTCCTCGGCATAGGCGTCGCGCAGGACGGGCGAGACGGCGTTGAGACGAAGCCGCTGCTTCACGACTTGGACCGTCGTGAGGTAGGCCGCGGCGATCTCTTCCTCGGTCATGCCCTTGTCGAGCATGTCCTGGAAGGCGCGGAACTGGTCGAGCGGATGAAGCCCGGCGCGAAGCAGGTTCTCGGCGAGGGAGTCGTCCTCGGCGAGGATCCTGGTGTCGGATTTGCGTACGATGCAGGGGACGAGCCCGTCCTTCGGGAATCGCTTCGCCTTCACGAGGCGCTCGATGGCGCGATAGCGGCGTCCGCCCGCTGGCACCTCGAACATGCCGGTCTCGTTGCCGTCCGCGTCGAGGATGGCGCGAACGTTGAGGCCCTGCACGAGGTCCTCGCGCCGGTCGATGTCGTGGACCAGCTCGTCGAGCTCAACCTCCGGCCGGGTGCGCCGGACATTGGACTCCGAGAGCACGAGCTTGTTGAAGGGGATGTCGCGCGAGCGCGAGAAGACGATCTTCCTGGCAGCCTTTGCCATGTCGGGATACTCCGCGACGGGCGCCGAGAGCCTCTCTCCCGGCTTCCAACCCGTCACGAAGCGAAGCGCCGCCCTCTCACTCTGAGGACGGCGCCTTCCGGCGATCCGGAGGGGCGTAGAACCGGAGAAGCGCAAACGCGCATCTCCGGCGCGGCGGGTTTCAGGATAGGTGTCACGCGCCGTCACGTCGAGGCGAAGCCGCTCGGTAGAGGATGCGCTCGGCCGCCCGGATGCTTCCCGCCTGGCGGGCGGCTTCCGCCCAGACCGAGATCGGAAAGTCGCCGGTGAAGAGAATGTCGCGCTCGATCCCCATGCCGAACGGCAGGACGATCGAAGCGAGTTCTTCGAGCGAGAAACTGCCGAGCTCAGGATAGCCGAGATCGGCGAGGCCGAAGAGGGTATGGCCATCTGCGTCCAGTTCGGTCGCGAGCCAGATGCCTTGGCCCAGCGGGTTGAAGAACTTGACGACGGGCACATGGTCAGCGCCGCGTTCAAGGCCATTGGCGAGCAGGCGCTCGCGCAGGTCGTCGGTCAGGAGGATCATGCTGCCCTCCTGTCGTTCGCGGGTTCGCCGGCGATCTCCGTTTCGGGGAGGAACGCCAGCAGCCAATCGGCCGCCTTGCTCGCCTGCGACGCGGCGCGGACGATGGCGCGGTTGTCCTCGCGCAGCACCTCCAGCCACGAGCCGATGTAGTCGGCGTGGCGCACCGTCGGGACGATGCCGAGGGAGGCGCAGCAGAAGGCCGCGTTCATCTCGGCGACGAGTTCTTCAAAGGCGTACGTCTTCGAACCGTAGGAGCCCGACAGGTCGCGGCCGAGGCGGGACGCATGGCCCGTCGCATGACCGAGCTCATGCAGGGCCGTGCGATGCCAGTTGATGGTCTCGAAATACGCCTGCGGCGGCGGCACCTGCACATAGTCCTGCGCCGGCACATAGAAGGCGCGTTCGCCGCCGATGCGGAAATCGATACCGGTCGCCTTGATCAGCGCCTCGACGCGCGGCTCGATCAGGCCGGGTTCCGGTGCGGGCGGCGCGACGGCGAGGTCGTCGGGCAGTTCCTCGCACTGCGCGACATTGAACACGGTGAAGCGCTTGAGAAACGGAATGGCCTGCGCTTCCTCGCCGGTCTCCTGCGCGCGCTTCTTCTCGTCGTCTGGAATGAAGCGATCGGCGTAGACGACGGTGGTGCCGCGCTCGCCCTTGCGGACATGGCCGCCGAGCGCGAGCGCCTGGCGGAAAGTCAGCCAGCTCTGGACCGGAAAGCCATGCTCGACGACCGCGCCCCAGAGGATCAGCACGTTGATCCCGGAATAGGCGCGGCCGGTGGCGGCGTTGACCGGCATGGCGAGCGGCGCCTTCGCCGCCGCCGTGCCCCAGGGCTGGACCCAGGGCACGCGGCCGGCCTCCAGCTCGGCGATGATCTTGTTGGTGATGTCGTCGTAGAGACTCGTCCGGTCGGCGCCGGCGCGAGCATGGCGGTCGTGTCTGAACATCGCGGTTCTCCGCGACGGGCGCCGGAGGCCTCTCCTCCAGCCCTCAACCCGTCACGGCAAACCCGGTCCGCACTCTCACTTTCCTTATGGGGGCGTTGTGGGGGACCTCCCGGCGAGACAAGGGTCGACCGAGACCCTGGCTCGGCCGCAGGGAAGGCTTTCCCCTTCATTTGGATTGATGCGGGATATCGTAGGCTGGCTACGATTCAGTCAGTGAATTCAAACCTGCCGCGTTTGCAGCTCCGCCGTGGGCTTTCCCAGCCCTGGCCACCAAGCTCGGTCCATCCCAGTTGCCGAAGGCAGCGATCCGCCGTGGGTGCCGCGCTCGGCTGACGGCCTTCTGGTACTGAATCCGTGAAGCAGGACCAGGAGCAGGGAGGCCTTCTCGCAACCCGACCTTGAAGATCACTTGAATTACCCGGCCATTGGCCGTACAATATATCAGATCGAGGAGATGGAGGTATTGAGATGGCCGAAGCAATCCGGAAGCCGACTCGTGGTCGGGTTCGCGGTGAGCGTCTTGAGACCCGCGTGACGGCCGAGCAGAAGAAGCTCATCGAGCGTGCCGCGGCACTTCAGGGGCGGACTGTGACAGACTTCGTGCTTACAAGCGTGCAGGACGCCGCCCGACGCGCGATCGAGGAACACAGCCAACTCGCTCTCTCACTGCGTGACAGCGAGGCGTTCGTTGATGCGCTGCTGAACCCGAAGCCGATCAATGATCGCCTTCGTGAGACGGTCCGCCGTTATCGCCAACGTGCCGGCGTCTGACGCGTGCCTCGCAGTATCGAAGAAAAGCTCCGCGTCGAGCCGCTAAGTTCAAGCCATGACCGATCGGAGTTTGAGAGTGGGGTAGAGCCACTCGACAGATATTTTCGGACACAGGCAGGACAGGACGCACGGAAGAATATGGCCGCGCCTTTCGTCCTGGTGCTGCTGGATGGGACGATCGCGGGATACTACACGCTCTCCGCAACGTCTGTGCAGCTCGGCGAGCTGCCGGCGCAAACGGTGCGGAAGTTGCCGAGATATCCGCTGGTTCCGGCGACGCTTCTAGGCCGGCTAGCTGTGGACCGGCGTCACCAGGGAAAAGGTTATGGGCGGTTTCTTCTGGGCGATGCCCTCCATCGGACGGCGCGGAGTGAGATTGCGTCGTTCGCGGTGATCGTGGATGCGAAGGATGAGAACGCGCGGCGCTTCTACGAACGGGAGAGCTTTCTGCCATTTCCGGATCAGCCTATGAAGCTGTTTCGGCCGATGGCGGATATACGAAGACTGTTCGATTGAATTACTGGCGGCGATTTCCTGGACGTACCGCATCTGGAGGAGTTCTCGGGTCTCCGGTGGACGCTCGAAAATCTGGGTTGACTGTAGCCCGCCATCTTGTTGTCACCGCTATGCAAATGTGTATCCATTGGCTACACTACCACAATGGCAGGCAAAGACGCCGGACTTCGCATAAGGGTTGAGCGCGGGCTGCGTGACGATTTCCTTGAGATCTGTCGTGCCCAGGATAGGCCGGCGGCTCAGGTGATACGGGAGTTCATGCGGCGATACGTCTCCGAGAACGAGGCGGCGCGCGAGGCGGGCCGAAAGCTGCCTGCCGATCGGGGGGATCAGCGGTGACGCAGCACTTCTTTGAACATCCGATTCTGAATTCGCCATACGGCTATCCCGCCCGCCATTGGGAATTGGTCGACGGGCAGCCCACGAACACGATCCTTGAGACAAGACGGCGCTCGGAGCTCATCACGCCGGTGCCGCAGCCCAAGAAGAGGCGGCAGAAGCGCGGCCAGAAGGAAATGGTCTTCGACGAAGGCAAGGGCCTGTCGAGCGAGGAGCAGGAGTACAACCCCACTCCCATCATCAATGAAATCCGCTCCTATGTGGATAGCTGGCGCAACCTGCCCAATCCGAACGATTGGCAGGTGACACCCGAGACGGCGCGGCTGCTTCAGCACTGGCGCCATCATCCCTTCCAGAGCCAGCGCCCCTTCTTCTGTCAGGTTGAGGCCATCGAAACGGCGATCTGGCTGACGGAGGTCGCGCCGAAGCTCGGCAAGCGTGCCGAGAAGTTCTGGGCGCATATCGAAGGAGCAAATGCCCAGGCGAACCCCGAACTGCTTCGCCTTGCCCTGAAGCTCGCGACCGGCGCCGGCAAGACGACCGTCATGGCGATGCTGATTGCCTGGCAGACGGTCAATGCCGCTCGCCATCCCAACAGCAAACACTTCTCGCGCGGCTTTCTGATCATTGCACCAGGCATCACGATCCGCGACCGCCTGCGGGTGCTGATGCCCAACGATCCCGACAGCTACTACAAAAGCCGCGAGCTGGTGCCGAGCGACATGCTCGCCGACATCGACCGTGCCAAGATCGTGATCACCAACTATCACGCCTTCAAGCTGCGCGAGCGCATGGAAGTGTCGAAAGGAACGCGCGCCGCCATCGAAGGCTGGCGTGGCGAAGCGCTCCAGACGCTGGAGACCGAAGGGCAGATGATCCAGCGGGTCATGCCCGAGCTGATGGGACTCAAGAACGTCGTCGTCCTTAATGATGAGGCGCATCACTGCTATCGCGAGCGGGCGCAGAACGATGATGTCGAGGACTTGAAGGGCGAAGAGAAGGACGAAGCGAAGAAGAACAACGAGGCGGCGCGGCTGTGGATTTCCGGGATCGAGGCGGTCAAGCGCAAGCTCGGTGTGCGTGCGGTCTATGACCTGTCCGCGACGCCCTTCTTCCTGCGCGGCTCCGGTTATGCCGAAGGCACGCTCTTCCCGTGGACGGTCAGCGACTTCTCGCTGATGGATGCGATCGAGTGCGGGATCGTGAAGCTGCCGCGCGTTCCCGTGGCGGACAACGTACCGGGCGGTGATACGCCGAAATTCAGAAACCTGTGGGAGCACATCGGCAAGAAGCTGCCGAAGAAGGGGCGCGGCGCTGGGGGCAAGCTCGATCCGCTGAGCCTTCCCGTCGAGCTGCAAACCGCGCTAGACGCTCTCTATGGCCATTATCAAAAGACCTTCGACCTTTGGGAGCAGGCCGGCATTGCCGTGCCGCCTGTCTTCATCGTGGTCTGCAACAACACCGCAACCTCGAAACTCGTCTATGACTACATATCCGGCTTCCAGCGCGAGAATGACGACGGCACCAGCACGCTGGAGAATGGCCGGCTTCCGCTGTTCCGGAATTTCGATGAGCACGGCAACCGTCTGCCGCGGCCGCGCACGCTGCTGATCGACAGCGAACAGCTCGAATCCGGCGAAGCGTTAGATAAGGACTTCCGGGAAATGGCTGCCGACGAAATCGACCGCTTCCGGCGGGAGATCGTCGAGCGCACCGGCGACGTCCGCGCCGCCGACAACATCACCGACCAGGATCTGCTGCGGGAGGTGATGAACACCGTCGGCAAGAAAGACCGCCTCGGCGAACAGGTGCGTTGCGTGGTCTCGGTGTCGATGCTCACCGAGGGCTGGGATACCAACACCGTCACGCACATTCTCGGCGTCCGAGCCTTCGGCACACAGCTTCTCTGCGAGCAGGTCGTCGGCCGTGGCCTGCGACGCCAGTCATACGACCTGAATGAAGAAGGTCTCTTCAACGTCGAGTACGCCGACATTCTCGGCATCCCATTCGACTTCGCCGCGAAACCCGTCGTCGCTCCGCCGGTAAAGCCGCGCGAAACGATCCGCGTCCACGCCGTCAGCCCGGACAGGGATGCGCTGGAAATCCGTTTCCCGCGCGTCGAGGGTTATCGCGTCGAGCTGCCGGACGAGCAGCTCACCGCCCGCTTCGACAAGGATTCGGTTCTCGAGCTGACGCCCGCCCTTGTCGGGCCGTCCATCACCAAGAACCAGGGCATCATCGGCGAGGGCGTCGACCTGACGGTCGAGCACCTCAACGATATGCGCCGCTCGACCATCCTGTTCCACCTGGCCAAGCACCTTCTCTATCAGAAGTACCGCGACCCCGGCGAAGCGCCGAAGCTGCATCTGTTCGGGCAGCTCAAGGCGATCGCCCGCCAGTGGCTGGAGGGCGGCTACCTCAAGTGCACCGGCGGCACCTATCCGGCGCAGCTCCTCTATCAGGAGATCGCCGATATGGCCTGCGAGCGCATCAAGGCCGCGATCACCGTGACGCTCGCCGGCGACAATCCCGTCAAGGCGATCCTCGATCCGTACAACCCGACCGGCTCGACGCGCTACGTCAACTTCACGACGTCGAAGGAGACACGCTGGCAGACCGACCCGCGCAAATGCCACGTCAACTGGGTCATCTGCGACAGCGACTGGGAAGCCGAATTCTGCCGCGTCGTGGAATCGCATCCGCGTGTGCGCGCCTATGTGAAGAATCAGAATCTCGGCATCGAAGTGCCGTATCTGATGGGCGCGACGCCACGCCGCTACATCCCCGATTTCATCGTCCGGATCGATGACGGCGAGGAAGAGCCGCTCAATCTGATCGTCGAGGTGAAGGGCTATCGCGGCGAGAACGCCGAGGAGAAGGCGAACACCATGCGCGCCTATTGGGTGCCGGGTGTTAACAATCTCGCGAAGTTCGGCCGGTGGGCGTTCGCGGAGTTCACGGCGGTCTATGAGATGGACGCGCGTTTCAAGGCCTTGGTCGATCAATTCGTGAAGCAGAAGGCGGCGTGAGGGGCTTGAATGAACAGGAGCAGAAACAAGACGATCGAGGTCGAAGCCCTCACGCACAAGGACGCAAAGCGGCGCAACATTCCGACCGCAGAGTTCGAGAGCCTGATGCGGGAGGAGGACAAGTCCCCCGTTCAGCTCGCTTACGAACGCCGCAACCGCGACCTCGATCCGCAGCTCGTCTGGCGCGGCAAGGACGAGCAGGACTGGTCCGATCTGATCGTCCATGCCCCGCCGCTTTACATCCAGGAGAAGGTGCACCCGAAGGTCCTGATCGACGATCTCAAGCGCGAGTCGAAGGCGCGGGCGAAGGAGAAGGCGCCCCCGGCACCGGACCTCTTCGGCGACTTCAACGGCCTGCACGATCTGGAAGCAAAGACCGAATTCTATCAGCACGATCAGAACTGGTCGAACCGGATGATCCTGGGCGATTCCTTGAGCGTCATGGCGAGCCTCGCCGAGCGCGAGGGGCTGCGCGGGCAGGTGCAGTGCATCTATATAGACCCGCCCTATGGGATCAAATTCAACTCGAACTTCCAATGGTCGACGACCAGCCGTGATGTAAGAGATGGCAAGGCAGAGCATGTCACTCGCGAACCCGAGCAGGTGCGCGCTTTCCGCGACACGTGGCGGGACGGGATTCACTCATATCTGACCTATCTGCGCGACAGGCTCACCGTTGCGCGCGACCTTCTACACGAAAGCGGGTCGATCTTCGTGCAGATTGGCTCAGATAATTCCCACCTTTTGAAGTCATTATTGGATGAAGTATTCGGACCAGAGAATTTTATCGCTCAAATCGTTTTTGCAAAAACTGCAGGTGCAACGTCAGCATTCCTTCCTGGTACGTACGATATTATCCTTTTCTATGCGAGAGACAGAGAAAAGCTCAAATACAGACAACCTCTGACCTTGAAGCAGATCGGCGGAGTGGGAGGCAGCGCGTACAAGAAAGTTAGGCTACCTGACCTCACTGAACGGCCGATTACCGATGATGAATTGAAGGGAATGTCTCCCGTCCCCGAGAACGCGAAGGTTTTTCGAATCGATAACCTAACGAGCCAGAGTGTTGGCCGTGACAAAGGAGAGGGCGCTGCCTCTTGGTTTCCGGTCGAGTATCACGGAAACACATATCGTCCTTCCGAAAAGGTTCGTTGGAAGACCAATGAGCTCGGCATGAGCCGTCTTCAAAAGGCGGATCGCTTAAGCTCAACTGGGAAAGGTCTGTATTACGTTCGCTACTTTGACGACTTTCTTGCCTTCTCTGAGGACGACGTGTGGAGCGACACAGGTATCGCCGGTTTCACGTCAGATAAGCGCTACGTCGTCGAAACTTCGCCAAAGGTCGTCGAACGCTGCCTGCTAATGAGCACCGATGCTGGTGATTTGGTCCTCGACCCGACCTGCGGCTCGGGCACGACAGCCTATGTCGCCGAGCAGTGGGGACGGCGCTGGATCACCATCGATACCAGCCGCGTGGCGCTGGCGCTTGCGCGCTCCCGCATCATGGGCGCGCGGTATCCCTATTATCTCTTAGCGGACTCGCCCGAAGGGCAGAGGAAGGAAGCGGAAGTTACCCGCTCTGCCCCGCGCACGACGCCGACACGCGGCAATATCCGGCAGGGTTTCGTCTATGAGCGAGTGCCGCACATCACGCTCAAGTCGATCGCCAACAATGCCGAGATCGACGTGATCTGGGAGAAGTGGCAGACGACGCTGGAGCCGCTGCGCGCCGCGCTCAACAAGGCGCTCTCGAAATCCTGGGAGGAATGGGAAATTCCCCGCGAGGCCGAGGACAAGTGGCCGGCGGCTGCGAAGGACGCGCACGGCAAATGGTGGCAGGCGCGGATCGCCCGGCAGAAGGAAATCGACGCCTCGATCGCCGCCAAGGCGGAGTTCGAGTATCTCTACGACAAGCCTTACACTGACAGTTCGCGCGTGCGCGTGGCCGGACCGTTCACGGTCGAGAGCCTCTCGCCGCATCGTGTCGTCGCGGTCGATGCCGACGATCGGCTGATGGAGGGCGTGGCCGAGCCCGGGCGCCGGTATCGCCACAACGGCGCCGGCACGCCGGAAGACTTCGCCGACATGATCCTCGAGAACCTCAAGGCCGCCGGCGTGCAGCAGGCGCAGAAGGAAGACCGGATAACGTTCACGTCGCTCAACGGCTGGCCCGGCCGGTATATCTGCGCCGAAGGCCGGTTTATGGAAGGTGACAAGGAACGGCGCGCCGGCATCCTGGTCGGCCCCGAGTTCGGCACCGTCTCGCGCCCGGATCTTGTCGCAGCGGCGCGCGAGGCGGGCGATGCGGGATTCGATGTGCTGATCGCCTGCGCCTTCAACTACGACGCCCATTCGGCGGAGTTCGACAAGCTTGGCCGCGTGCCCGTGCTCAAGGCGCGCATGAATCCCGATCTGCATATGGGCGACGATCTGAAGGCGACGGCCTCAGGCAATCTGTTCGTCGTCTTCGGCGAGCCTGACATCGACATCGAGACGCTCAAGGACGGGATGATCCGCGTCAGGATCAACGGCATCGACGTGTTCAAGCCTCAGACCGGGGAGATCGAAAGCGGCGGGCCGGAATCGATCGCGCTCTGGATGATCGACACGGACTACAACGAAGAAAGCTTCTTCGTCCGCCACGCCTATTTCCTCGGAGCGAACGATCCCTACAAGGCGCTCAAGACGACGCTCAAGGCCGAGATCGACGAGGAGGCGTGGGCGAGCCTGAACAGCGACACGTCGCGGCCGTTCCCAAAGCCGGCCTCCGGCCGCATCGCGGTCAAAGTCATCAACCACCTCGGCGACGAGGTGATGAAGGTGTTTTCGGTGGGGTGAACAGATGCCCGATGAGGAAAGCGATTCGAAGTCGAATTTTCGCGACGAATTTTTGAAGGCAAACGCCAATCTTGACTTCATTGGTTCGCAGTTTGCCGACGTTCTACGTGACCTTATGCGAGCCGTGAGTTCCGATGATCCTACCGATGGTGCCTATCGAGCAGCGAAAAAGATGGATTTTGTTGCGGACCTTCTGTCGCGATGCGAAGAGAAGTTCGGTTTCCGCCATCTGTTTCTGAAAGCTCTTGAAGAGTTTCGAGATGATACCGAGTGGGACACTGTGGAGCACGCCACGGTGCATGCCGCACAGCGCGGCATAAAGTACCTGGTTGAACGGTCTTGTTCGGACCACGCTGCTCGCGGACGTGCGTCGAAGCGAGAACATGAGTTTCTTTCGGCGATCAAAGAAATTGAGGAGATGCGAGAATATCGACGCCGCAAGCCACGGATCGAGCTCTAATGGAATTCCGGATCGCCGATACCTTCACGGATTCGCTCTCGCGCCTGACAGCGCAGGAGCAGAAGGCCGTGAAGACGACGGCGTTCGACCTTCAGCTCAATCCGGCGGCGCCGGGCATGAAGTTCCACAAGATCGACCGTGCCAGGGACCCGAATTTCTGGTCGGTGCGCGTCAATGCCGACGTCCGCCTTGTCGTGCACAAGTCGGCAGCCAGCCTTCTGCTTGTTTATGTCGATCATCACGACGACGCCTACAAATGGGCCGAGCGGCGCAAGATCGAGCGCCACCCAACAACGGGGGCGATGCAGCTCGTTGAGATTCGCGAGCGGGTCGAAGAGATTGTAACGCCGCGCCCGCAGGCGGGGGAGCCGGTGGCTGCGCCCGCTCCCGCGCTCGTCAAGCCAAAGCTGTTCGAGAACCTGCGCAAGTTTGAGCTGATGGCCTTCGGTGTGCCGGAGGAATGGGTCGATGACGTGCGGGGAGCCGATGAAGACACGCTGTTTGATGTCATCACCCACCTGCCGCAGGAGGCGCAGGAGGCGATCCTGAGGCTTGCGGTCGGCGAAAGGCCCGAGCCGCTGAAGGTGCTGCCGGTCGAGGCCGATCCTTTCACCCACCCGGATGCCCAGCGGCGCTTCCGCGTGCTCACCAATGTCGAGGAGCTGGAGAGCGCGCTCGAATACCCCTGGGAGAAATGGGCTGTCTTCCTGCACCCGGACCAGCGCGCTTTGGTCGAGCGCGCGTTCGGCGGGCCGACCCGGATTTCAGGATCGGCGGGCACCGGCAAGACCATCGTCGCGCTGCATCGCGCCGTGCACCTTGCACGGCAATCACCGGGCTCGCGCGTGTTGCTGACGACGTTCTCGACGGCGCTTGCCAATGCGTTGCGGGTCAGGCTCAGCCATCTCGCCGGCAATGAGCCATCCGTCGCCGGGCGCATCACCGTGGAAGGAATCTTCGACCTGGCGTGCCGTCTTTACACCGAGCGCTTCGGCTCGCCGTCGATTGCGGCGGAGGACACGATCCGGGCGATGCTGGCTGACGCGGCGCAGAAGGAGCGGGCGGCGCGGTTCGACGCGAATTTTCTGTTCAATGAATGGACGGATGTCGTTGACGCCTGGAACCTGCAAAGCTGGGAAGAATACCGCGATGTCGCGCGCCTCGGGCGCAAGACCAGAATCGGCGGCAAGCAGCGCGAGCAGCTTTGGGCCGTTTTCACCGGACTGCGGACGGCACTCGAAGCGCGTGGGCTGACGACCTGGCCCGGCGTATTTGCGCGCTTGACTGCGGACCTGGCCGATGGTGGCCCGCGGCCATTCGGCTTCGTCGTCGCCGACGAGGCGCAGGACCTTGGCGTCGCGCCGCTGCGCTTTCTTGCGGCGCTTGCGGCAGGGAGGCCGGATGGTCTCTTCCTCGCCGGCGATCTGGGTCAGCGCATCTTCCAGACGCCGTTTTCCTGGAAGGTGCTTGGCGTTGATGTCCGCGGCCGTTCCCACACGCTGCGCATCAACTATCGCACGTCGCACCAGATCAGGGCGCAGGCCGACCGGCTGCTGCCGCAGTCCGTTGCCGATGTTGACGGGCTTGTCGAAAGCCGGAGGGGCACGGTCTCCGTCTTCAACGGCCCGCCGCCCGTGATCAAGGTTGTGTCTAACGCAGAGAAGGAGACGGAAGCGGTTGCCGCCTGGATTGGCGAGCGCCTGCGCGAAGGCTATCAGCCGCACGAAATCGGCGTGTTTGTCAGGGCCGAGCCGCAGATGGAACGCGCCCGGAAGGCGGTGCGCGTTGCCAAGGCCGATTACATCGAGCTGGGCGAAGACGCTGCCTCTGCCGCGGGCAAGGTAGCGATCAGCACCATGCACCTTGCGAAGGGTCTTGAGTTTCGCGGCGTCGCTGTCATGGCGTGCGATGACGGTGTGCTGCCGCTTGAAGAGCGTATCGAGGCCGTCTCCGATGAATCCGACCTCGAAGAGGTCTACAACACGGAGCGCCATCTGCTTTATGTCGCGTGCACCCGCGCCCGCGACTGCCTGCTGATTACCGGCGTTGCCCCGGCATCGGAGTTTCTTGCGGACCTGACCGTCAGCACGGCAGAGCCTGCTGCCGGTCATGAGGCAAGAGGCATGGCCTCGGCGCGAAACGCTGCGGGGCGAGCGCCATGAACGAGGTCGAGCACGTATCAATCTCAATTCAGGACGACTTCCTTGCGCGGCAGACTCGCGCCCAGCCGATTGCCGCACTTGCCGAGCTGATCTGGAACAGCCTCGACGGTGAAGCGTGATGTTAGAGATCGTCAGATATCCGGGTAGCTGAGGCCAAGCACGTGACTGATATCTGGGCAGAGAGGCAGAGTGGATGGACACAGCGCCAGGGAGATGCCCGTGGCCCATTTGAAGTCGATTACGCCCGAATTGTTCACTCGGGCTCGTTTCGCCGGCTTCAAGGCAAGACACAGATTCTGAATCTCGGTGACAGCGACTTTTACCGGACGCGACTGACGCATTCGCTCGAGGTGGCTCAGATTGCGGGAAGCGTAGCGCGTCAGCTGGCCAACAAGTACCGTGAGCACCCAGCCTTCACGTTCCTCCCCGACCTCAGCCTCATCCAAGCAGCAGGATTTAGTCACGATCTAGGTCATCCGCCATTCGGGCATGGCGGCGAGGTAGCCCTGAATTACTGCATGCGCGACAATGGCGGTTTTGAAGGAAACGGTCACACACTGCGAATCTTGTCAAAGCTTGAAAACTTCTCCGAACATCACGGCTCAGACCTTACGAGGCGGGTGTTGCTTGCTGTCCTCAAGTATCCCGTGCCGTACTCGCGTGTGGTCAACCCCGCCGTTACGCCGCGACTTGATGAGTCGCTAACGTCGATCAGAACGCTTGATCTAAGCACGTGCAAGCCCCCGAAATGTTACTTGGATTCGGAGGCTGAGGTGGTCGCATGGGTGCTGCGAGCCTTGAAGGACAAGGACAGTGAAACCTTCCAGGCGGTATCCCCGCAGGAGGGCAAGCACGGAAAACCAGTCCATAAGTCTCTGGATTGCAGCATCATGGACCTATCGGATGACATTGCTTACGGCATTCACGACCTTGAGGACGCGATCGCGCTCGGTCTCGTCAAGGAAGGGGCGTTTCGCCAGCTGGTGCCGGAAGACGACTGCGCTCCATTTCTGGATTACTTGAAGCACACCTACCCACAAGAATGCGGCAACGACGTATACGGGCACCTCATCTCGCATCTGTTTGGAACGGGCAAGCAGCGCAAGCATTTCATCAGCCGCCTCGTGCATCACTTCGTGACAAACATTGAGCTAATCACGGTAGAGGAACTAGAGGAACCGCTCATCCGATTTCGTGCCAGGATCGCACCGGCCCAGCAGAAGTTTCTTGATGCGCTGCAGAATCTCGTTGTCGAGAAGGTGATCCGAACTCCAAATGTTAAGCACCTTGAGTTCAAGGGTCAGAAAATGGTCGTCTCGGTCTTTGAGGCGCTTAGGTCCGATCCGCGAGAGCTTCTGCCGGAAGATGCCTATGATAAGTATCAGCGGGAGGGCCACGATATCCGGGTCGTCTGCGACTATGTCGCGGGGATGACTGACGGCTTCCTGCTGAAAACATACGACCGTTTGTTTAGCCCCCGCATGGGCTCCGTGTTCGACAAGCTATAATGACGACGCCGCTCGCATATCGAAAGGAGTTCGCGTTTAACGCGATCTGTCCGTATTTCACGATGTTCCCGCTGGAATATCCATTAGGGATCATCCGCAAGCACATCAGGGATGCGAAGGTAATCCTCGACCCATTTTGCGGACGAGGGACCACGATCTACGCTGCCCGCAGGCTTCGGATTCCGTCCTATGGGCTCGACTCGTCGCCTATCGCGGCAACAATAGCCCGAGCAAAGCTATCCCGCGCGTCTCTCGAAGAGGTTTTAGCTCTATGTGAGACGCTTCTAGCTAAGAAGCCACGGAAGGTCCCTAGCGCTGCTTTTTTTCGGCGTGCCTACTCGAAACGTACGCTTGTTGAAATCTGTAGCCTGCGCGAGGGGTTGCTTGCTGAGCCTTCGGTATCTGGTGCGGCGGCCATCTTGCGAGCGGCCGCTCTCGGTTGCCTCCATGGTCCCTTGATCAAGGGCGATGGAGTGCCCAGCTACTTCTCAAATCAGATGCCGCGCACCTTCGCGTCAAAGCCGGAGTATTCTCTACGGTTCTGGCGCGAGAAGGACCTGTTCCCACCTGCTGTTTCGGTTGTCGACGTTCTTAGAAAGAAGCTTTCACGTATATCAGACTTGAACAGCGAGCCAGTTGGCGCGGCACGGAATGTGAAGTGCTTGGACGCACGCAAGGCGCGTTCATTTCGGGACATCCCTAACGTGTCACTCACGATCACGTCGCCACCGTACTACGGCATGCGGACATACGTTCAGGACCAATGGTTACGAATGTGGTTCCTCGGCGGGGATGACGAGATTGACTACGAGTGTAAAGATCAGCTTGCGCACACGGGGCATGACATCTTCGTCTCCGAGCTCGCCAGGGTGTGGCGGAACGTGCACGCTCATTCGACGGACGAGGCGCATCTCTATGTGCGGTTTGGGTCCTTGCCCTCGGCCAAGAGCGATGCGAAGAAGCTATTGCGGGACTCGCTTGAGGAAGCAGGAGGATGGCGCCTCAAATCAGTTCGGAGCGCGGCATCGTCGGCTGCCGGGAAGCGACAAGCCAACTATATGGGGGCAGAGTCTGAAGCTGCCGACGAGTTCGATTTTCACGCTGTGGTGGCCTAATGCCACCGAACCTCAGCCTGCCTGGTCAGGCCGCTTAAGCTGAGCGTCACGGCGACGCGGTTGGCGCAGAATTCTTCAAGGTAGGATTTTAGAGCGATCGAGGTCTCAGCCGCCTTTTGATCGGTGGGCAGATGATAGGCGAGAGATTTCGGCATGAGGACAATACACTTCGCTCTGGCGCGAGATACCGCGACGTTGGTCCGCTCTAGCTGAAGAAGAAATTGCTCCTCGCCTTCGATTATTTCCGTATCACCAACACCAAATGAAACGATGACGACATTGCGTTCGCCACCCTGAAATCGCTCTACGGTATCCACGGCGCCGAAGACCGCCTCAGGATCCGCCTTCGGAAATAGCTCGCGCATTCTCCGGAGTACAAGGGCCTTCTGCGCCTTATGAGGCGTAACAATACCGACCCCCTCCTTAAAGAAATCATCGTCCGTGAATGGAGTGAAATCTGCGGGCGCGCCGGTGTCGAGCTCGTTTGCCATTGCATGTCGCAGAACAAAGGCAAGGCCAGTCACCAGCCCGGCTTCCATCTCATTTGCCTGGGATGACACTGGGTCATCGTGGATAAGCGCCACAACGCGCCGTTCGGGCACCAGCAATTCCTCGTATGCTCGGGTCGAGGGTATGGCGACTGGGAGTTTCGCAACAACAGCCTTGACGGGTTGCAGGACGCGCAGGTCCTTCTTCGGTGAATTGGCGGCTAGCTTTGTCGGGTAGTCGAGAGACTTTGCGTAGTCGACGATGTCTTGGTTCGAGCGATAGTTGATGAGCAATGCTTGGCTCGGAACGTTGAAACGCTTGATCAGGTAAGTCTGGATACTGTCTACCAGATGCTCCGCGCTCTTGGGTGGCTCGAGCTGATGTATGGGCGGCATTTGCTTATGATCGCCGGCGACGATTAATTGCGCGTCATCACTCATGGCCGCTAGAGGCCGCAAGGCCAGCGTCACTGGAATTTGAGAGCTTTCATCAAGAACCACAAGCTGAAATACCGGCCCGAGAACTGAGCCTGTCACGTCCCGCGTGACTTGATCGGCGATGTGGGATGTTGTTGCTACAATGGTGATCCGTTTCTTGTCGTCAAGGCTCGCTCGCAGCTCAATGTACTCTGGGCAGTTATCGTCACGGTTTGCTGACTTCAGGTTCAGATGCGCGGCGCAGGTAGGAACGGGTTTCGCTAGGCGGGTTCGTGAGTAGAGCGAGAAGAAATCGCATGCCGCTTTGGCATCCGCATTAAGGTTCTTAGCCAGACGCTCTGACAGCTCTTCGACGGCGCGATAGTTGGGGCCCGCAATCAGGATTTTACGAATCTTGGCTTCGCGCACAATCGCGTGCAAGTAGGCGACAAGCGTCTCCGTCTTTCCGGTACCAGGCGGGCCCCAAACGACCACCAGCTTATGCTTCGCGCATGCTCGCACGGCATCAATTTGGCTCGGATTGAGAGGATGATCGCTGACGGTTGTCGCAAACTTCAAGAGTGCGTCAACAGCAGCGTCGGTACGAACAACAGTCCCGCATAGCTTATCCGCTTGCCAGAGCACTGAGGCGGCTGGCGAAATCGGATCAGTGCCTTTTTTCAGCTTCTTGGCGGCAGAGACGCCTAGGGCGGTCAAGGCTTCCTTCGCTGGAGCCGCAATGGGCGGGTCTCCGATCGCCTTCAATATTTCGGTTACCCCGCCCGAGTCGTCGTACGGCATCCCTTCAAGCAAGTAGAGCTGGCCTTTGCCAATGGGGATCTTTCCAGAGCCCATCACAGCGGCGAATGCGGGCTGTACGGACTTCCGTCTGGCGGAGATGCGCACAGTGATGCGTTTCGTTGCGCGGTTAAACTGCTCAATCAGCACCAAAATGACGCTGTGCATAGGAACGTAGAGGCTATCCTTGTCCACATTCAACCCGAGCGTCGACGCTCGCTGGAGCGGAAAGCCGGGCCAATCCACAATGCCAAGCGTGCAGTAGTCGCCCTCCTCAATCTTCGCTTCGGTCGAGTCGTCGCTAACTTCGAACTCGTACCGGTTGCCGCCAAGGTCCTTGACGAGCTTAGTCAGGATGATCGCCTTGTAAGATGCCTCAAGCCAGTCGGCGCGTGTCAGGAAAGCGTTCATTCCCTCGGTTCGCGCCACAGCCGCCGATACCTTGGCCCACCTATCCCACAGCTTGGAATCGTGCGCGACCCCTAGAAGGCCCGTTGGGATCGAGGTCAATAGCGGTGGCGCGTTGCCCTCAATGTTAGACTTAAGATCATCTCGAAGGCGAGCCGTGATACTCGCAAGCGCCCACGTATGGGCCTTTAGCACCGACCCATATCGGTCGATCGCTTCGGTCACACTCTTGACCTGGCCAAAAATGCGCACCGTTCCAGTAGGAGATTTCCAGATCTCGAATATCCGCTCGCGCGGGATTCCGTTTCCGAGAGGCTCGACATAATAATTGTCGAGCTTACGAGGTGCCATTTTGGGATGCGCGTAATGCTCCGCCGCCCCCAGCAGGGTAACGGCAAAACGCTGCGGCAAACGGATAGACGCCGTGACAATGTCCCGTATGAAGATGATGTTGGGACAGATGGCGTCGGATTTCTCCATGAGCTCGTCAGGAGGGAATATCCAGGCCAGCGCTCGTTGAGCCCGGCTTGGTAAATTGAGGATGTCTAGCAGATGCCTGCCGAAGGCATTGCAGAGTTCCTCGTATTGTCGAAGCTCCCAGAAGCATATCTGTGTTCGCACGCTGCCGAAGCCTTGGGCAGAGAATAGCTTTTCCGCCTGCTCCATCCAGCCGCCGAGGGTCTCTATGAAAGAGGAGAGCGCCGCCCACTCTGCGATAAGCTGGTCCTTGTTGATTACAAACGCCGATTCGCCAAACGACTTGTAAGACAAGGATTGGCCTTTCTCGGCCGGGAAACTCTTACCGAATGGAGCGAACAAGATGCCGCGAACGGCTATGCCAGTAAGGAAGCCCGAGCCAGCATCGAAGTTAACGACGATATCGTATTCCGCGTCGCGGCCTCGGGCCAAACCGGCGACCTTGGAATGCTGATCGACACTGACGGTGTTCTGGGCGATCGACGCGGCGCGCGCGCCGATTTGAGCGCGGTCCTTCTTGAGAAGGGCGTGCCGACGAAGAACTTCCGCATCCGGCTTAATCCCGACCACGGTTGCAACGGTGGGATGGCCGCCACCGTTGAGAACATGGCTTGCGCCCTTGCTGAGCGACGCCATCTTCGAGAGATGGTCAGATGTCTCGGCGTTGTGTGAACAGTAGTGATCGGGATGTGCGTCGAACGCCTTCTTATCCTCAACTGACAGCCAAGCTTTGTTGCCGAGCCAGTCGCATGATGTGCATCGGGGATTCACGTGGTAGTCGACCGCATTCCAACCTTTCTGATCACCAGTGCGAAGAACGCGCGGCAAGTCCTCAACGAAGAACTTACGGACGCTCGGCATGTAAATAAGATACGTGATGAGACCATCTTCGAGGTCTGCGCGGAGTGCGGCCAGCCGTTTCGCGTGGTCCATCCCCTCCTTGGTCGATTTCATTTTCGAGAACTGAGGCATCTCCACGTGTCGCCACAGGTAGACGCGATCAGATACAAAGAAGCGTTTCGTTAAGTCACCACCGAGAGCGTGAAGCCAGTTTGAAAGGAATATGGCGTACAGGCATACCTCGGCAGAGTAGCTTGCGTTCGCTTCCGTCACGTTCTTGAGGTCAATGACGCACAGGGCCGTCCGCTTGTCGTCGTCCGCGAGCCGATGCCGCGAACCATCTGGGAGAATCTCGTACTCATTATCGCGGCGTGTATCCGCGAAGATGATGTCGGGCCTAAGCCCTTTGAACGATGGAATCAATGCGGCATCGGCTGGTGCAACCCCAATGTTCTTGAAGAACGTGTCCCGGAACTGCTCCGGCTCGAAGGCTGGTTGTAGAATTAACGTCGGCTTTGTTGCCGCCTCAAGAGAGGCTTTGAGCAGCACCGGTTTCTTGCCGCTGTCGCTGTGAATGACATTGTTAGGCAGGGCGCTAGCGAGAATGTCGTACTGCTCATTCTCGAAGGCCACTCCAGAGGTCGTGATGAACTGGACGCCTGGTCGTGACTTCAACGGGATTGGAATCCCGGCGGCCGCGAGCGCCTTCGGCGCGTTGGAGAAGAGGGACAAGTACAGCTCACGGTCGCATAGCGTCCGCAGGTACATTGAAAATGCGCTCTTGGAAACCAAGCGCTCGGGAAGGGCCTTAGGCATGCCGTCTCGCTTGGCTGGCCGCCTCGGCGGTCAGCCGATTCTTTGAATGACTATACTATAGGCGGCCGATCAAATGGGTATCGTTTGATAAATCACTGCGTTAGCGCACCAAGAATAAGCCCGCAGCCAAGATCCGACGCATATCCTTCCCGCGCAATCTCCAAAGGAGCTGCACGGCCTTGTTGGCCTAGGTTTGGTCGGGCTGGCCGCCCCTGAC
>Ga0123398_1003468_pt1 | contig 23676 bp, 20 predicted proteins | sample T5LHNO3metaT_FD_89926 | JGI IMG/M metagenome (GOLD analysis project Ga0123398, IMG submission 89926) | Methane-oxidizing artificial microbial communities from Washington, USA to study methane cycling - T5-LHNO3 metaT (Metagenome... | ecosystem: Engineered > Modeled > Simulated communities...
GGGAAAAGCTCGGCTTTCAGGGCGTCATTGTCAGCGATTACACAGCCATTGCGGAGCTTGTCGAGCATGGCGTCGCCGCCGATCCCGTCGAAGCCGCGGCTTTGGCGTTGAAGGCTGGCGTCGACATCGACATGGTGAGCGGCTGCTATCTTCGCCTCGCGGAGGCGATGGCGCGCGGTCTCGTTGACGAGGCGCAGATTAATGACGCCGTCCGGCGCGTGCTCACGCTCAAGCAAAAGCTCGGTCTGCTCGATGATCCCTATATACGCTGCAGGTCGGTCCGACCGCCCGCGCCTTCGCGCGCTTTGGCGGCGGAAGCCGCGCGCCGCTCGACTGTGTTGCTCACAAATAATGGCGTCCTCCCTCTGAAGACCGGCTTGCGACGGATCGCCGTCATCGGGCCGCTCGCGGACGCTCCCGAGCAGATGCAAGGGCCTTGGTCCGCCGTCGGCGTCGCTGAAAATTGCGTATCCTTCCTCGATGCGTTGCGCGTGGCTTTGCCGGAGAGCGAGCTTGTCTGCCATACGGGCGTCGAGATCGACGGCTCCGATGTTTCCGGACTGGAAGCGGCGCGCGCGCTTTGCGCCGGCGCCGACGCCGTCATCCTTTGTCTCGGCGAATCCGCCGGAATGAGCGGCGAAGCGGCAAGCCGGGCCGCCCCGTCATTGCCCGGGCGCCAAAGGCAGCTCGGCGAAGCGGCGCTTGCAACGGCCGTCCCCGTTGTCGTCGTTCTTTGTTCAGGCCGACCGCTGACGATTTCGTGGCTGGCTGAGCGCGCGGCAGCTATCGTCCTCGCCTGGTTTCCGGGCGACATGGGCGGCGCGGCGGTCGCCGACATTCTTGTCGGCCGATTTAACCCCACGGGCCGGCTTGCCGTCACCTGGCCGCGCGACGTTGGCCAGGTCCCGATTTATTTCGGCGCGCGCTCGACGGGCCGTCCGGCGAATTCGACAGACCCTTTCACGAGCAAATATCTCGATCTGCCCGTCGATCCGCTCTTCCATTTCGGCCACGGGCTTTCTTTTGGTGGCGCGTCCCTTTCCACGCTTCAGGTGGATCAGGAGGATTCTCCGGACATTTCCGTCAGGGTTTGCGTCAATCTTCGCAATGATGGATTGATAGCGGTGGAAGAGACCGTCTTTCTCTTTGTTCGGGATCTGGTCGCGCGCGTCGCGCGTCCGATGCTGGAATTGAAACGATGGTCGAAAGTCGCGCTTGCGCCAGGCGAGACGAAAAAGGTGACGTTCGATTTGAACGCAGACGACTTTGTCTATTTGGACGAGCGATTCGACGCTGTGGTCGAAAACGGCGAATTTGATGTCTGCGTCGGTCGCGACGCGAATATTCGAAACTTGCTGACGCGGAGATTTTGGCTGCGATGTCAGGATCCGGTTCGTATTCGTCCAAGGCCTGCGCCGCCGAGTTGAAGCATTCTAGGCCGGGTGGACGAATTTGATCAAGCGCAGTCCTGTCGCAACAACTCTGTTGACCATCGGGCTGACCCTTGCAGGCGCCTTCGCCTGTACGAAATTGCCTGTCGCCACCATGCCGCAGGTCGATCTGCCGACGATCATGGTCACGGCCAGCTTGATCCTCGGGGCGCTTCCGCTCATGTTCGGATTCGGAGAAGGAAGCGAATTGCGTCGACCCTTGGGCGTCGCGATCGTCGGCGGGCTCGTCGTTAGCCAGTTGCTGACCTTGTATACGACGCCTGTCCTGTATCTCGTCTTCAACGATATCAAACGCCACGTCGGCAGGCTTCGTGTTAATCGGCATGGGGTCTTGACGCCAAGCGGCATCGTAAATCGCTGAATTTACATGCTATGGTGAGGGCGCTCCGCCGCGTCGATTCACATTCAATGTTCAGATGGCGCCGCCTCTTTGAACGCGGGCGCTTGCGTTCTCGAACCGACAATCTCGGTTGCAATTGCTTCGAGACTAACACGAAACGTGGCGCCGCCACCCGGCGTCGCATCGACCAAAATCGACCCTCCAATCTTGTGCAGTAATTCGCGTACGATTGAAAGTCCAAGGCCTGTGCCGGGAGTCCGCTCATCCCTGCGCCAGAACGGCTCGAATATCAGTTCCCGCTCGGCCGGCGTGACCCCGGGACCGTGATCGATGACCTCGATCTCCGCGTTGGGCAACACGCGGACAACAACCGTTCCGCCTTCTGGTTCCGCGCGCACGGCGTTTTCAATTAGATTGGTGACGATGCTTTCAATCGCCCAGGGATAGCCACGCGCCATCACCGGACCAGGCGGGGCGTCGAATTCGATATGTCTCCTGTTGTCGATAGCGATCGGCATATAGTCCGCGGCCACGTTGAGAATGATTATGTTGAGGTCCACATGCGGATCGCCGATGTCGCCACGCTCCTTGAGCTGCGCGAGAACGAGCAATTGCTCGACAATGTTCTGGATGCGTCGCACATCGCGACCGATCTCGTGTTTAAGGGGCATTTCCGCCAGTTTGTCGGCGCGAGCGCGGAGAATTGCGATCGGCGTCCGCAGCTCATGCGCGGCGTTCGCGGTGAAACGTCGCTGCCGCGCGACGCCGTCGTCGACTCGGGTCAGAGCGCTGTTGACCGCTTCCACAAAGTGGACGACTTCGGAAGGAAGATCCATGTCCGGAATACGTTGGTTGAGCGTATTCACATCGACACTGGCGACGCGTGCAGCGATTGATCGCAGAGGCGCAAGGCCCCGCTTTATGACGACGCCCGCGATCAGCGACATGGCGCAGGACAGTGGAAGGTAAGCGATAAAGTTATTCAGGGTCAGAAAATTGTAGAGCTGATAAAACACATCGTCCCAATGGAAATTGCTTCCATAGGTCACGACCCTCACCTCTCCGATAGGGGAGTTGATCAGTTTTATATAGCCGCGTGCGCGCATATTTGCGTCGCTGGCGAGATGAAACATCCCTCCAACAAATTCGACGCGGTCCAGGCCAGCGAATTCGGCCGCCAATTCGGCCGACGATCCAGGAAGCAGAACACCTTTCGGCGCGTCATAAACGGCGAATCTAAACTCGGGATTGCGCGCCATATGCGCGCGCAAGGCCTCGGTGAACTCCACATATTTCGCGCCGTCCGGCACTTGACGTAGGGATGCGAGGATGATGTCGCGTGGCCGCTTTGTGGTCCAGCCTTCGAGATTTGTGTAAGCGTAATCACCGACATGCAAGACCGTCAGCGGAAGGAGCACCGTCGCGGGCAGGGTGAAGTAGGCCAAGAGCGATCCGACGATCCAATAAAAGATCAACCGGGCGGAAAGTGATCGAAGGCGAATCACGCTCACGATTCCCTGATGAGGTAACCAATGCCGCGCGCGGAGTGGATTTCGGCGCCGGCCTCTTCTTCCTTGAGACGCTGGCGCAACCGCAACACCAGCATCTTCAATGCGTCGAGCTGAACGGTTTCGTCGAGTCCGTATATCTCCTCTATCAGCATCATATGCGTCGCCGCCCGGCCTGCGCGCCGCATCAGTGCTTCCAGCAGCAAGAGTTCGCGCTTGGGCGGAATGAAAGGGCGGCCGGCAATGAAAGCCTCATTCGAATTGAGCTCGAAGGTGATTGCGCCAACCCTCACAGAGGGACCTCGAATGCTCTCTGAACGACGAAGAACGGCTCGTATACGCGCCATCAACTCTTTGGCGTCGAAAGGCTTTGTGAGATAATCGTCTGCGCCGCCGTCGAGACCGTCGATCTTGTCGTCGATCGAACGCATCGCGGTGACCAGCAGAACACGAATGCCGGGACGCGCACGGCGGGCTTCGGGCAAGATCGATAAGCCGTCGCCATCCGGCAGTCTGCGATCGAGCAGCATGACCGGATAGTCATAAGCTCTCAGCGCTTCCATCGCCTCCGCGAGCGCGCCGACTCGGTCGGCGACGTATCCCGATTGGCTGATACGTTCGGCCATTAGGGAGGCGATGTCGGGTTGATCCTCGACGATAAGAATTCGCATCAAACAATGATCCGCATCACGTTTGGGCGCACATATACAGCTGCGCATGCGGAAGTATCGTTCCAGTGTTGTATATTTGCAACAATCTTTTTCGTTTTTCTTAATGGTGGAATTTCAATTCGAAAGCCAACATTCGTTACTCGCTCGTTACCAACAATTGTTAAACAGGCAATGAACCGCATTTGACCGGGGATCAATTTTGCGCCGCATTGGCTGGCTACTCGCTTTCCTGCTTTTCCTGCAGAGCCTGGCGTTCAGCGCGGCTCCGCAGGCGGGAGCGGCGCATGCAGAGCTGGGCGGCGCCGCATTTTCTCAGAGTGGCAATTGCGCCCCGGAAGACATGGGCGGCGGCAAGGCGCCGACAGGCTATCATCATACACATTGTTGCATTTTGTGTTCCGCTCACGCGGAGTTGCTTGCGCCCCTCATCGCTCTCGTCGTCGTCCATCACCATTTTGCCGCGACAGACGCGGCCATTCTTGTTGTCCGAGAGGAATTGAAAGGGGGGCCGTCTGGTTGGATGAGCTCCTGGTCCTCGCGCGCGCCGCCATCCTTCTCCTGACCGACTGAATGCGGCCCTCTGGGCCGTCATCCTCTCATTGCGGTTTGTGCGCGAAACGCCGCGCCAGGAGAACCTTTATGTCTCGCTCACTCCTTCAGCGCGGCGCTTTCGCCAGCGCGTTCGTCCTCATGCCCTCTGCGGCTTTCGCTCAACAAACGCTTCCAACAATCGATGTCGGCGCGACGCATCGGCGCGCGCCTGTAGTGCGCGGGACCTCTTCCCGCACATCGTCCATGACGCCCGCGCCCGCCGCCACGGCCGCTTCGGCTCCGATGTCAGCTTCGGCTCGCGAAAAATTTGAATCGACCGCCTACACCCGCTCGACAGCGTTCAGCGCGTCGAAGACGAATTTGCCGATCATCGACACGCCAAGGTCAATCGTCGTTATTCCAAAGCAGGTTTTGCAAGATACGGCGGTAATGAACACACAGGAGGCCGTGAGGTTCGCTTCAGGCGTGCAGCCGGGGCTGGGCGTATATTATGATAGCTACCTAATTCGCGGCTTTTCCAGTGGAAATAACACTTATCGAAATGGCCTCAAGCTGTTCGCTAATTCGGGCGCCACGGATCCGGCCTTCCTTGACCGCGTCGAAATCCTGAAGGGGCCGGCCGCGATGCTCTATGGGCGCATTCAGCCCGGCGGCATGGTCAATTTTGTGACGAAAAAACCCCAGGAAGAGGCCGCGTACAGCCTCCAGGAGCAGTTCGGCAGTTGGGGGCTCTCCCGGACCATTCTCGACGCTACCGGCCCCGTGACACAGGACAAGTCGGTGCTCTATCGGGTGATTGGGGTTTACGATCACGCCGACAGCTTCGTCAATTTCAAGCATCAAGACAACGGGTCGGCGTTGGCCGAATTGGCTTGGCGACCGATGACGCAGTTCGAAGCGAATGTGGCGTTCCAGTACGATCACCTGGCGACGACCAACCGCGGATACTACCAACAACAAATACCTGCGCTGGCGCTTTCCTACGCAGTGCCTTGGTGGACCGGGCGTCCTGCTGGGCTCTCTCGTAATTGGACGCAAAACGACCCGGCGATGTACGCCAGCCTTCCTGACGTGATGGAGCGAGAGCTGGTTTCGGCGGACTGGACTTATCATATCAACGACAAATGGAAGGTGACCAATCGCTTTCATTATCAACATTCGGATGAGAACCAGAACTATATCCTCTCCCGGGGATATAATCTGCAGACCGGCCTTCTCAATCGCAAAATCAGCTGGGGACGCTTCTACCGTGACACCTGGTCGCTCAATCTCGACGTGACTGGTGAGGTTTACACCGGTCCGATCAAGCACGACCTTCTATTTGGCTATGATTACTACGACTACTATTCGGTCTCGAAAGGCGATAACCCGCCCGGAACAGTCTCGGCCGGCTTTCCGGTGCAGCCTCAGCCACCATTGAACATCTGGGGACCGATCTACGGAAATATTCCATTCCCGATCATAGAGTCACAAATTTATCAGGCAGCCGGCAACGTCCTGGGCAAAGCCTCTCAAAAGGATTTCGGCTATTACGTTCAGGACGCCGCGTCGTTTAACGACCGCGTATATTTCCTGATCGGCGGCCGGTTCGACATCGCCTCGGATCGCGCCAATGAGGTCTTCGGCGCCACGCAGGACGCGAATGGACGTCAATGCTTTCCATTTTGTGACGGACACTTCAACCCGCCATGGAAGAGTCAGCCGATCGAGCGGCGGATCTCTCCCAATGGGGGTTTGCTGCTGAAGCTCACCGACGAGTTTTCCGTCTATACGAGCTACTCGGAGTCCTTCGCGAATTCGAGCGCTCTATCGCAAAGCGCTTCGGGTCGGCCGTTCCCGCCCCAGACAGGACGTCAATCCGAGATGGGCGCGAAAGTCAGCCTATTCGACGGTAAGCTGAACGGGTCTCTCGCGGTTTTTGATCTTCGATTAGACAACAGGCTCGTGCCGGATCCGGCCTTCCCGAACTCCAATTACTCAATCGCAGCCGGAACGGTTCGAAATCGAGGCGTCGAATTCGATATCAGCGGCCAAGCGACAGACAATATAAGCATCATCGGCAGTTATACTTACAATGATGCGATCATCATCAAGGATACGACTACGGGAACGAGCGCAATTCTCGGGAAGCGCTGGGCCGGCGTGCCGCGCCATGCCGGCAACCTTTGGGCGAAATACGACACCGCGCCCGGCCAGAAGGAAGGCTGGGTTTTCGGCGCTGGCTTCTACGCCAATGGCTGGCGCTACGGCAACAACACCAATTCTTGGCTGCTACCAGGCTACGTCACCTTCGATACAATGCTCGGATATCGGAATGTGATGGCGGGCCTCCCAATCGAAGCACAATTGAATGTGAAGAATATTGGGGACGCCAAATATTTTGAAGGCACAGATGGCGGCCTCAACGCCTGGTATGGCGCGCCGCGCACCTTCGTCGGCTCACTCAAAGTCAAGTATTGATAGTGCGATATCGATTTGCGGGCGCGTATCCTTCCCATGCGCTCGCGGATCGAGGAGCAGGCCTGGCGCGACGGCTAGTTGCAACTCCTGTTGTGACGACCCGTTGCGTCGGGCCGATCCGTAACCCGCCTATGGACGGCGGCAAATAGCGCAACCACAAGGCGTCAACCGATGATCCGACACTGCCTCGTATGGATGCACCGCTGGGTCGGCTTGCTAATGACGGGTTTTCTCGTCGTTGTCGCGCTTACAGGCAGCCTGCTTGCCTTTAACGCCGAACTGGAACGCGTGTTCGCGCCGCAGCTTTTCGCAACGCCAAGGCTTGGCGTCGCGCCGCTCGATCTCGCGACGTTGGCTGAACATGCGCAGGCCTTGGTTCCGGAAGCTCGAGTGGGACATGTGCTCTACGCTGAGCCCGACCAAGTTCTCGTAACCTTTGTTCCACGCGCCGCAAATGGCAGCGGACAGACCTCATATTTCGGGGTCCTGCAACTCTTCCTCAATCCCTGGACAGGCGAAGAACTCGGCCGCCGCCGGCGCGGGGATCTCTCGGAAGGGTGGATCAACTTCATGCCCTTCATTTACAAACTGCATTGGACTCTCACTTTCGATCGCCTCGGCTCAACGATCCTCGGAATCGTCGCTGTCGCCTGGAGCATCGACTGCTTTGTGGGATTCTATCTTACCTTGCCGATCTCTCTTCGGGGCTTTCTGCGTCGCTGGAAATCCGCATGGATTATCAAGCGGCACGCCGGACTCTACCGTTTGAACTTCGATCTGCATCGCGCCAGCGGCTTGTGGCTCTGGCCCTTGCTGTTCATTTTCGCGTGGTCAAGCGTGATGTTCAATATTCGTCCGGTCTATGAATGGGTGACAAAGGCTGTGTTCGATTATCAGTCGCCGCGAGAAATGTTTGCGTCTATGTCAATGCGCGCGAATGAAACGCCGCGCCTTGATTGGCGCGCTGGACTAGCGACCGGGGAGCGCTTGGCGACAGAATTGGCGGCTCAAAGTGGATTTGTGGTCAAGGCGCCGCTAGGGCTTGGGTACAATCCAACGATTGGCGCTTATGTCTATGAAGTTCGTTCCAGCCGCGACGTGTTCGAGCGATCGCCCAAGGGCGGCAGCGCCCAGATCATTTTTGACGGCGATGCCGGAGCGTTGGTGCGGCTGCATCTGCCTACCGGCCAGCATGCCGGCAACACCGTTGAAAGCTGGCTGTATGCCCTGCATATGGCGCGGGTTTTCGGGATGCCTTTCCGCCTGCTCGTTTGCGGACTAGGTTTTATGATCACGATGTTATCGGTGACTGGCGTCTATATCTGGTGGAAGAAGCGCCGAGCGCGAAGGCGCTCTATGGCGCGCGCGCAGGAGGCCTCACATATGAACGACGCTAGTGATATTTTCGACGCCGACGCCGTTTCGAAAGCAAGTCCGACGGGAGAAAGCCCTGCATGACAGAAGCGGCGATCACGCAGGCTCCCGGCATACCGGAGCGCACAGCAGGCCGCTGGCCGCAAAAATGCGCCGGGTTTTCCTGGATTAAATTTGACCAGTGGCTCTAGGCCCCGATTCATCGCTGGATAGGCGCGGTGGACGTCTACCTTGTCATTGCCGACCTCACCGGCAGCGTTCTCGCCTTCTGGCAAGACATCGACGAATGGTTGAATGCAAGCATCACGACGGTCGTCCCGCCGCTACGCGATGCTCCCTATCATTCGCCGACGAGATTGTGGACGCGACGACGGCCATCATGCCTGCGGAAGCGCTCAAGCCCGATGTTCTGATTGCAGTGAAATAGCTCTCCCATCGCGCCGGTACCGTGGTGATAGACCACATTCCGGGCGTCACGGACAAGAAAACCCGTGAGGAGATCAAGCGCACGATGGACATCTCCAAAATCGAGGGGACAGCGACATTTACCGATCCTTTTGACGCCGATCGGCTGCGTGAAGGCGCAAAGGTGAAGGCGAGGGGCAATGATTCTGTCGATGGCCGCCATCCTCCCGTCCGGGGCAATTGGCTTTTTCTTTCTTCCCGTTTCGGCGCTCCCAGCTGTCGATTACCCGACGGTCGAGATCAAAACCTTTTATCCCGGCGCCAGTCTTGAAGTCATGGCGAGCGGAGTGACTGCTCTCTTCGAGCGCCAACTCGGGCAGATGCCGGGCCTCGATCAGATGAGCTCGGCAAGCTCCGCCGGAGCGTCGGTCATCGCCTTGCAATTTTCACTCGATTTTTCTCTCGATGTCGCCGAGCAGCAAGTGCGAGCGGCGATCAATGCCGCACAAAGTCTCTTACCCAACGACCTTCCAGCGCCGCCAGTATACGCTAAGATCAACCCCGCCGACGCCGACGTTAAGAAAGCCCGGCGATTGCGTTAGCCATGAGATGTGGACCATCGGAAAAAGCGCTGCTGCTGGACGAACGCACCGACATCGCCGACGCCCTGGCGTTCCGGATGCAGGTGGAAGACGCCCTCGCGCCCGATCTCTTCTGGCGCGAGGCGGGCAGTCTGCTCATCACGGCGCTGCGGCGCGGCCGGATCACCGAGGCGGGGATCTATATTTCACTCCACCGCCTCGCGACAATTCCGCTGCGCAACGCCGGTGCGAGTGACGCGGTGACCGTGACGCGCCTCGCGATCAGGCACGGTCTTTCCGTCTACGACGCCGCCTATCTCGACTTGGCCCTGCGCGAGCATCTGCCGCTCGCCACGCTCGGCGCGGCCGCCCAGATGGAAAATGTCCCGGTAATCGGCCTCTGGGGGTCTCATGAAACAGAGTGACAATTTTGCGATCGACGCCCTCGCCGGGTTGCTACCGATACCGCCGCGCGGCAGCGGCGGATTCCCGTTTCGACGTTTTTTCACAGCGATGGGCGCTGACGCCGGGCGCCACAGGGCCGCGCGACAGCTATTCAAGCATTTCATCGCCTAAATGTGGTCGATTGCTGTCGTTAGCGTAATTTTTCCCCGGCTATTCTCGCCTTAACGCATCAATCGGTGTCATCGCCGCCGCCCGCTGGGCGGGAAGGTAGCCAAACAGCACGCCGACGCCGACCGAAACGAGAAACGCCACAGCAACGCTCGACGGCCGAATGATCAAAGGCCATTCGGAAGCATGCGCGACGACCGCGCTTCCCGCAACGCCGAGGACAAGACCGAGAACACCCGCAAGGACGCAGAGCGTGACGGATTCGGCGAGGAACTGCATCAGTATATCGCGCTTGCGTGCGCCGATGGCGATACGAAGCCCGATTTCCTGCGTTCGTTCCGTGACCGACACCAGCATGATGTTCATGATGCCGACGCCCCCGACGAGAAGGGAAATGGCTGCGGTCGCCGAGAGAAGCCATGTGAGTGTCGATTGCGTCGCGTTCATCATTTGGATGAATTGCGTAAGATCGCTCACATCCAATTTGTCCTCCTGCGAGCCCTGAAGATGTTTGCGTTCCCGCAGCAGCGCGAGCAGATCGCGCTTGACTTTGTCACGATCAGCTCCGGGTAGGACTTTCGCATCAATTAGACTGAGCTGGCGTGGATTCGACATTTCCGAGTTTGGCAGGTGAGCGCGCGCTGTAGTGATCGGAAGAATAATGAAATTATCCTGATCTTCGCCGCCGATCGATCCGCGCTTGGCCCGCACGCCGATAACGCGCACAGGAACGCCTCCTATGCGTATCGTCTGATCCAGCGGAGACAGGGCGCCAAACAATTTTCTCGTAACGGTTGCGCCCAGAACGACGACCTTGGCGTTGGAACGAACTTCCGCGTCGTCGAAGAAGCGCCCCTCGGAGAGCTTGACGTTGAAGACGTCCGCATAGGAAGCGTCGACGCCCCAATATTGGGTGATCCAACTCGTGTTCCCTACAACGACGGTTACGTTGCTGAAGATCTCTCTCGCCAGGAATTGAATGTTTGGCAGGAGTTCGCGGATCGCATTCGTATCCTGATCGGTCAGCATAACCGCCGCGCCGCGCCGTAGTGCGTTTTCCACCTTGACGGCGCGGGCGATGAGCACGTCCGTGCCGAGATCGGCGATCTGTCGTTCGATCAGCTTGTTGGCGCCGGCGGTCGCCGAGCCCATGACGACGAGACCGCTGACGCCAATAATGACGCCGATCGCCGTCAACGCGCTTCTGAGGAGATTTAATCGAAGCGCCGTGATCGCCTCCCGAAAGAGCGCCTGAAAGGTCACGTCGTCCGCTCCTTTGCGCTCGCCCTCATGCGGCGCTGCCGGATGTCTTCGACAATCTGACCGTCACGAAATCGCAGAAGGCGGTCGGCATAGGCGGCGATGTCCGGCTCATGGGTGATGACGATAAGGGTCAGCCCTTTCTCGTTGAGATTCGAGAGAAGGGACATGATTTCGTGTGAATTGTTCGTGTCCAGAGCGCCTGTCGGCTCGTCAGCGATAACAATTTTCGGATCGTTCACGAGTGCGCGCGCGATGGCGACGCGCTGCTGTTGGCCGCCCGACATTTGGTTCGGCCGATAGTTGAGCCTTTGGCCGAGTCCGACTTGGTCCAGACGCATGCGCGCGAGCGCCTCCGCATCAATGTTCGAATTCGACGAATAAACGAGCGGCAACATGACGTTCTCCATAGCCGTCATCCTCGCCATCAGGTTGAATTGCTGAAAAACAAATCCAATGCACTGATTTCGCAAACGCGCCAGTTCGTCGCACGACATTGATGAGACCGGTTTGTCGTCGATCCTCAATTCACCGGAGGTCGGCGTATCAAGCGCGCCAATCAGATTGGCCAACGTCGATTTGCCCGATCCGGATGCGCCCATGATTGCGACGAACTCTCCGCTTGCGATCGAAAAACTCACGCCGCGTAAAGCGAATACCTTTTCATTCCCACGACCATAGGTCTTGGCCAGTTCGACGCATTCAATGGCGGGAAGTTCCGCTACGCGGTGTGAACCAGACATTCATTTGCTCCCCGGCGTCACCTGGTCTCCGGCGCGCAAGATCACCGCATCGCCGGGCTGGAGTTCTCCGTCGAGGATTTCCGTCGTCATATCTCCCTTAACGCCCAAGCGCACTAATCGCGGCTGAATCCAATTGTGCGCATCGAGAACCCAAAGTTGAATTTGTCCGCCACTTGGCTTGGTCTTTTGGGTGACGGCTGTCGCGGGACGGAATCGAATCGCTTCATTCGGCACATTGAGCGCGTCTTCACGGCAGGCAGTGACGATCCGAACTGTCGCGGTCATATCCGGAAAGAGCCGCATGTTGGGGTTCTGTGCACGAACAACCACAGTGTAAGTGACGACGCCGCTCGTCTTGATGGCGGCGAGCCGAATTTGATCTACTACGCCCGAAAAGCCTTCCTCAGGGAAAGCCTCGACGGAAAACGTCACTTTGTCGCCTGTATGGATAGCGCCAACGTCCGCCTCGTCGACTTGTGTCAGGATTAAAATTTGAGAGAGATCTTGGGCGATTTGAAACAATACTGGAGTCTGGTACTCGGCCGTTACCGTCTGCCCCCGTTGCATGCGGCGGTCGATCACAACCCCGTCAATGGGAGAGCGGATAATCGTCCGATTTAAATTGATCTCGGCTTGAGTCAGATCGGCCTGCCGCAGAACGACGGTCGCTTTCGCCGACTCGAGATCGGCTTGTGCTGCGCCAAGGTCGTGCCGGGTCGCTCCACTCTGCGTTTCTGCCTGATCGAGTTGCTGACGCGATATCCCAGCGGAGGACGCCAACGCACGATAACGTCCAACATCGCGGTCAAGTAGCCCAAGTTGCTTTTGTACCTTCGCCGCCGCCGCTTCGCGTCGAGCGACCTCTGCCTTGGCGATCGCCAGATTTGCCGTCGCAGCAATAACTCTGGCCTCGAATGGCGCTCGATCAATCACCGCGAGGAGATCGCCTTGCTTCACCTTGCTGTTGAAATCGGCTTTCATCTCTGTGATCGGCCCGGAGACTTGCGATCCGACGTCGACCGTTGTCAATGCCTTGACGGCGCCGGAGGCTACAACGCTGCGTTCGACGACGCCGCGGCTGAGGAGATGAGTTTGGTACAGTCCGCCTGCAGCGAGGTCCGAATCACGCCAATAGCGCCAACCGGCGGTTGCCGTTGTGAACGCGAAGAGCGCGATCGCCGCTCTCTTCGCAAAACTGAGATTGACGTCAGCTATTCTCACAGGTCTTCAATCCGATGAGCTTGTATGAGCTTCGCCTCGTTTTTTTCGAGTCTCTCCTGAGACGCCTGCATTCGCTTTATTTCATGCGTTCTGGCCCGGATTGCCGAGAGCGCCGCTTGTGATTACGCCCCGAACGCTGCTTTGGCCCGAGTGATAATTGAATTAGCGGCGCGAAGAACGAACGCATGTGGCGGTCGCCCTCCACCATGAAATGACAGATAGCCTCCCGACCAGGCCCGCGAGAAATAATGTCTTTAAGTATAAGTCGCGGTGACGTGGGTATCGCGCCAACGCGTTCACGAAGGAATTCGATCAGCGGCGGACGCGCATATGCAACGACCCGCTTTGTGCGCAGAACGCGGAGGCGGAGAAAGTCTACATCAGCTTCCCGGCTAGGCATCTGATTATCCCTCAAGAAATTGGCTTGTGAAATTAGCAATTTTCGCGATCAATGGCTCCCGCGGCTCCGAGTGACGTCCATGGAGGATACGCGCACGGCGCTTCTTCCACCATATATAGACTCCGGTCGCCGACAGCATGACGATAATTAGTCCAAGAAGGCAGATAAAAATGCGGTAAGGCAGGCCGAAAACATCTGCAGTGTGAAGCGCAACAAGCCAGCTTGTGATCGTATTGCCTGTCTGCTCGCCGGAGGGCGATTTGAACGCGCGAAGTTCACCGGAACGAGCGTCGAACAAAACCGTAGTTGCGCCGCTACGAACTCCGATGTCCCGGGAGGAGTGCGCTCGGTATTCGTAAACTCCGCTTTCAGCGAGATAGTCGAGAGCGATGGGACGATCGACGATAATTGATCTTTCTTGAGCCTTAGCCGACATAAGGCGCTCGCCCGTCGCCAGCGCCGCTTCCCAGCTCATGGGCGCCACGTCATTTGCGGATGGCGTAACCGGAGTTGGGTTCGTGTCGACATAACCGAACAGACAGTTGGTCACGCCCGTGTAAACTGTCGGCATCGTAAAATACACGCTAGACCAAGCGAAAATGAGGAGGAAAGTCCACAACCAGAGTCCGCCGGCGCGATGCAAGTCGAAATTCAAGCGATAGAATGAACTCTTTAGCTTCACCATCCAGGAAGGCTTCCACCGCGCCAGGAAGCTCTTGCGGGTTCGATCTCCGCCCGCCGGCAAGGTCAGATAGAAGGCTATGAAGCAGTCTACGGTCCACAGCAACGCCACGACGCCGAGGATCCAGTCGCCGACGCCGGGCGCCGCGAGATACATGTGAACGCCATAGATGAAGGGCATGATATCGCTTTGCCGGCGAGGAAGATAATGCCATGTCACGCGCCCGCGCTCGTGGCCGTCGATGGGATCGAGATGTAGAAACTCGAAATCAAGTTGAGCGGCGCCTTCGCGTGGTCGCATTAAGACCGCGGCGGAGCCTGGATAGGTGAGAGTGACTGACACCGCGCGCGCTTGGGGCACGATTGATTCCGCGCGGCGCGCCAGGGCGGCGATGTCCATCCGGGCCCCCTGTTGGGGACCCGGATAGAGGTCCGGGGTGAGCCAATGATTTATTTCTTCCCAAAACGGAAGAACGCTGCCGGTCAGACCGATAATGACGAGAAATCCCGCCACCGAAAGCCCTATCCAGCGATGCAGCCAGACAAATACCTTTCGCGTCATGGCCCACCTCCTTTGGATCGCGACAACAGACAAAATGTCGCCGCGACTCTTTCCTGGACCGTCACATCAAAATTCTGCGCGCATCGAGAACACGAAGTTGCGCGGCGCACCCGGCGCTATACTATAACGGTCGAAGGAATTCAGGTAAATCGTTGTGTTCAGAAGATTTTTTACGTTGAATTGCAAAGTGACGAGCTTCGCCCATGGCGTCAGATATTGCGGCAGCTGATAAGTTATCATTGTGTCAACGCGGCTGTAGGCCGGAAGAATGAAGGAATTATCATTGTCGCCATACCGCTGCCCCACCGCCGTTATGCCGCCACCGATGCCGAGCCCTTTGAAATCGCCGAGGGCGTCATATTTGACCCACAAAGCTCCCGAGTGGGGCGGAGCGTTTTGCAGCCGATTGCCGAGCTGGCCGCCAGCATTGAAATATCCGACGCCGTCATAGTTCGGCTGGGGCGGCCCATTGGCGTCGCTCACGATGCGCGCGTCGTTATAGGCGTAATTCGCGATCACGCTCCAATTGTCGTCGACACGCCCGGTTACGTCGAACTCGACGCCGCTGCTGCGCACGAGGCCGACCGGCCGCGAAAATTGCGTGCCCAGGATCGATTGAACGATGCCAGATTTGTATATGTCATAATAGGCAAATGTCGCGATCAGACGCTTATCGAGTAATTCGGCCTTGACGCCACCTTCCCATTGCAATCCGCGTTCAGGTGGCAGCGGCGGATTTCCCGGGCTCGGGAAACCGTTGGACGCACCAAACGAGCGAACGTAATTTGCGTAGAATGATAGCCAGGGTTGGGGCTGAAGCACGACGCCCAACCTCGGAGACCATGCGTCGTCGACGGCGTTCTGAAAGCCTGTGCCTGCATCGGAGTTATAAAAGCCGTACGCCTCTCCGAAGCCATTGGAACTGTATCCGAAACCGTAATTCGCCCAGTCGTGGCGACCGCCGAGCAAAAGATGCACGCGATCATCGAGAAAGGAAATCATGTCTTGCCCGTAAATTCCTTTCCATGTCTGCTTGAAGGGGAAGTAGAAATTATTGGGATCCTTAACGTAGCCGGAAAATAAGTATGTCGGAGAATAGATGTTTATCGGCGTGTTTGGTCCCCCGGAAACGCCAAAATCACGTTGCTCCTGGTTGAAGTAATCAGAACCCAGCAGCACTGCGTGCTTGAAGGGGCCGGTTTCAAATTTTCCTTTCAAATCGAGATTGGTTGCAAGCTGAAAGCGGTGTGCGTTGACGTCCCAAACTACGCGACTAATGTCGCCGGTCGCTTCGTTGAAGCCACCATAGTAGTTTGTGATCCGCTGCGCCCATTGTATGTCTGTGTAGGCAAATCGGTTGACGAGGCCCCAATTCTCATTGAAGTCGAAAGTCCAATCGTAGCCGATCATCCCCCTTTCCATACGGCTGGGATTGGCGCGGGTGACAGCGGGATTTTGCAGATAGCGGTTGATCGGGATCGACGCTGGTCGGGTTCCGACCGCAGGAATGGCGTTGTCCGCGTCTGCGACGAAAATCGTATTCTGATACTCCGAATCGAAATTAAAGCGGAAGCGATCGTTCGGCCGCCACGAAATCATCGGGGCAATGAAAGCGTCCTGGTTGAAAACGAAATTTCGAAACGAATCACTGCGGTTGAAGGAGGCGTTGACACGATAAAGCCAAGTCTTGTCCTCGGTCAGCGGACCTGTCGCGTCCACCGTGGTTCGTGTGAGGCTCCACGAGCCCGTCTGTTGCTGGACCGAATAATATGGCGTGTCGAGCGGACGCTTGATGACGAGATTGACTACGCCACCCGGCTCGAGCCGGCCGAACAACATCGCGGCTGGACCCTTTAACACTTCTATGGATTGGAGATTTGCGGTCTGAAGATGCGTGATGCTCGGCGTTTGCAAGTTGTTTCTGAAAATGCTCGAATTGTTAAAGCCCCGTATCGTGAATCCGTCGTAGAATGCGTCTCCTGACGGCTGTACGTTGCTGACGCCCCCGACAAGCGCGTCTTGCACCGAAATCGCCTGCTTGTCGTCGAGTGTTTGCCGCGTCACGACCTGAATCGAAGTCGGGTTCCTAATGAGAGGAATATTGTCTTTTGCGGAGACCGCGGGAGACTCCATATTCACGGCGTAACCCGTGAATCGGCCGCCAAGCCCGGCGCCTTCCTGGCTAGATCCGTTCCCGCCTCGCGCGGCTGGCGCGCTCACGCCAATGACGGGGACGGCGACGCCGCTACGCGCAGACGGATTCGACGGCCGTGGCCGGCCTTCCGTCGAGCGTCGCGGTGCGCCAATATCGATTGTCGGCAATGCCTGTTGCGCAATTGCTGCCGAAGTGAACATAAGGGTAAGTGCGCCGACGGAAACGTCGCGCAGCGAAGTCGAACGGATCATGGGGCGAAGTCCTCCTGATTCGGCCTTTTTTGGCCGACTGGACCGGAGTTGAAGAAATGCGGCTATCTCACCGCGTTCGGTCGGTTCAGGAGAAAGGAGGCGGCGCGCGGGAGGACCAGGCGCTAATCCGGCTAAGAGCAATTATGGTAGAAGAAACAGCAGTGGATTGCGCGAAGCACGTAGCGCTACGAGGCGGTACGCTATTCTCGAAATTTTTGGGAACGATAAACAGTTTCGCACGAACAAAATCGCGCGAGGCGCAAAGGATGCAACATTTTGCGTCGCAGTGTTCGGACTTGGGCGAATGATCGTGATTTTCTTGCCCGATGCACGTTGGGGACACGACGGACGCGAAGGCGCCGAGATTTTTGACGTCGGCCCACGCCTCCGCCGCAGTGGCGGCAAAAGAGGCGAAGCCGTGCAAAATTATCAAGAATGCCACGAGAACGACGTGTCGGCGCCGGCAAACCGCGTCCTTCTGCTTCATGACATTCGAGGAAGTCATTCTCGCCGGCGTCATTCGCTCTGGCGGTGACGGCAGATATCACCTCCCGGTTCGTCTGGCCCATGTGAGCCAGTCTGCGACCGAAATATTAGGGCGCAAACGTCTTGTGAACGTGACGCAATTTCTGAGGTGACTGAAGGTCGGTTCATGTTGCAAAGAGGTCACAATCCTTTTACAGCACGCCTGTGCGCCCGCTTGAAAGCGATGCTGGCGGGTGAGTGCAGACCGGCAGGGAGCGGCGCCCATGCGAATTCTGCTCGTGGAAGATCATGCTGAATTGGCGGAACGAGTTGCTAGGCGTATCCGGCGCGCCGGCTACACAGTCGATCACTTCGTTTCAATTCGGGAAGCCGATCTAGCAATCGAGGCGCAAGCCTATGCGGTAGTCCTGCTCGACCGGCGATTGCCGGATGGCGACGGTCTTACCTTGATCTCCCCCATTCGACGTAAACAGCCTGGTAGCCGCATTTTGATGCTCACAGCGCTAGACGCTCTCGACAATCGCATTGAGGGCCTGGATGCTGGAGCGGATGACTATCTGGTGAAACCCTTCGAGCTCGATGAAATGATGGCGCGTATTCGCGCCAGCCTTAGGAGGCCGGGGGGAGAGCCTGCTCCGCCAATTGAAGTTGGAAATTTATCGTATGACATAGACATTCGCTCTGTATCGGTGGAAGGGAGGCCCATAGTGCTGCTGCGGCGTGAACTGGCGTTACTCGACTTGCTCGTCAGACGGGTAGACTGTGTGGTTACAAGGGAAGCTCTGATTTCGAAGATCTATGGATTTGACGAAGATATTGATGAACATGCATTGACCAAACTTGTCTCTCGCCTGCGTGCCCGTTTGGCGGAACTGAACGCCGGAGTATACATTCATACGGCTCGGGGTCTCGGATATATGATTATGAAGGCAAAGAAATGAAGTTTTGCGGATCGCTCGCTTGGCGGGTCGTCGCTTATCTCATTTTCGGGCAATTCGTTGCTTTTGTCATCGCCGTGACGGTCACAGACGGCCTTGGACTTGCCCACGTATGGGCCTATGAAATGGCGCTTGATTCACTCGCGACCGTTCGCTCCAGCGATCTTGTAATCGCGTCGCTGATCCGGGACGAATCTGGTCGAGTCCGCATCGAACCGTCGCAACAATTGCACGCGGAACTTATACGCTCCCCTAGGCTGAAATACGCGGCGTTTGACTCTCGGTTCGAGCCGCTTCCGGGTTCCTCTCAGGAATTGGCGACCTTGTTGGCGAGCGCAATTAAGATCAACTCTACGCACACTCACTTCGTCTTGCCGGGAGATCCGCCCTCGACGCCGAGAGGCTATGCTGAACCCCGTCAAACGGCTTTTGGGACGCTCCAAATCGCGGTTTACGGGCAAAAATTCCGATGGGACGACATTTTTTACTCTATTGCGGATGAGTTTCGATGGTCTGCGATCCACATTTTCTTCGCGATCGTCGTCTCTGTTGCAGTCGCTTGGTTTGCAGTACGTCAAGGACTGGCGCCCCTACGCTCGGTTTCGCTTGAGGCGGCGCACATCGATTTGGACTCGCTAGATCAGCAGCTAACGAGTGACCGTCTCCCGACAGAAGTGACGCCGCTCGTCGCGGCGATGAATAAAGCTTTATTGCGGCTCGACGCAAGCGCGAGACGCTTGCGTCGCTATACGGCGAACGCAGCACATGAATTGCGCACGCCGTTAGCGCTCATGCGTGCGCGCCTCGAAGACGCAGAAGAACCGACATTCAGAGCTGACCTGCTCCGTGACACTAGCCATTTACAGGCCGTCGTCGAGCAAATGCTGATAGCGGCCCGACTTACGGAAAAGCAGGTGTCGCTAGATCAGGACGTCGAACTCGTGACGACGATCCGCCTAGTCATTTCTCGATATCTCCCGTTTGCTCTGAAGTGCGATCGCGACCTCGAATTCGAGGCTGGGATGAGTCCGGTCGTCGTGCGAGGCAATCAACGCGCAATAGAATGCGTCATCGCAAACCTCGTTGACAACGCTTTACGCGCGGAACCGAGGAATGGAACGGTGCTGGTGCGCATCACCGATAACGCGGTCGTTGAGGTAATTGATCACGGCCCAGGCGTCGACCCGCGCGACTGCGAGATAATATTCGAGCCGTTTTGGAGAAAAGACGACGCTTCTCCTGGCGCGGGGCTCGGGCTCGCTATCGCCAAAGAGTTAATAGATTGCCACAAGGGTCGGATCTGGATCGAAGAAACCCCGGGTGGCGGTGCGACATTTAAGGTGTCTTTACCTCATGCATCAGAACCAAGATGATTTTCAAGCCATTCTGGCGAAGAGAGGTAACGGCAGGAACGAGCCTGGGTCTCGCGGTCGCAAGGGAAACGGATGGACAATCTCGGTGGGCGCACCTAGATCGAGGAAAGATCAGGAGGAAGAAGAACTTTCAAAATGACGTGTCCTGATAAACGCAAAATATCGCCGTGTCATTATGTTGCGCTTGAACAAGCTTGACGATTCGCGCTTGAAGCGGCCCGAGCCAGCGAAAACAAAAAAGCCATCGAATTTGGTCGGGAGGATTGGCGGTAACGGGCCTCCGCCACCAGTTCAGAAAATTACTAATTAATTCGATTAGACAACAATGTTCGCCTTCGTCGATACCGCTGCTGAGCCGCTGCCACTTTTCTCATTGTAGCGTAGATGCGAGTGCAGTAGCGGGACGCGCTCCGAGCCGATCGCCTCTGCGTCGAGCCTACAATGTCTTTCGCGCCGCTAGAATCGGCTCGTTGCGTCCGATCATTGTTAGGATTCGCCTCGTCGAGGCCAATAGCGGCGCGACCTCGTCCGCGGTCGCGGCGCCCGACGCCGAACGCATTGTTTCATGCAGGGCGAGAGCATTCGCAGGGAGCGCCCCGCACTCGACGAGGCGATGGATATCGGCGTCGATGTCGTTCTCGGCGCCGGCAGGCGCTTCACCGCGCGCCGCGATTAGCGCCGTCGTCATCGCGCGTAGCGACTTGGCGAGCAGGGCCGGCGCCTCCTCGGGGAAGCCGCCGTCCGCGAGCGTCTTCGCCATGCGCAATGCGCGATCCGCATCGTGGATGGCTTGCGCGCCACGCGCTTCGTCGGGCTCGCGCGCCCTGGGCTCCAGGGGCAAGGCGGGCGACCGATAAAGTTCTTGCGACCCTCGCGTAAAATGCAACATTCCCGCGGCGGCGAGGCGGCCCATCGCGCGCCACGCAGGCAGGTCGACGAACTCGACTGCGAGCGCGCCTCCGGCGGTGCGCGCCGTTTCGGCCGCCAACGTCGCCTCGTCCGCGTCGAGAACCGTGAAGAGGCGTAAGTTTCCTTCATCGCCGCGTCGCGCCTCGACGAGCAGAACCTTATCGCCATGGCGCTCGCAAAGATCGGCGACGAACTCCTCTTCGGCCGATACGATGCGCGGCGCCCGCGCGGGCGCGTTCATCATCGCCGCCATGCGCTCGATCAGCGCGGCGCGCCCCGACGGCATCTTCAGCGCCGAAAGGTCGCCTTGCCCGTCAATCAAGCCGTCAGCGAGGGCCTGCTTCTGCCCGAGCAAATGCAGTATGCTGTGCTCGATCGAGTCCTCGGCGACGAGATTGACGACGCTGACCGAGCGGATCTGGTTCTTGCGCCAGGCTCTTGCGATGCGCTGTTCGAGCTTGGCGGGATTCCAGGGCAGATCGAGGTTGACGACGGCGCTGGCGACTTGCAGATTGAGGCCGACGCTGCCGCTGTCGGTCGAAAGAAACAATCGGCAGGCGGGATCGCGCTTGAAGCGGTTAATTTCGGCGCGACGGCGTTCCTGCGACAGCGCGCCCGTGTGCCAGGCCGCCTCCACGCCCATCTCGCCCGCAAGTTCGCGCGCCATCGTCAGCATCCGTTCCCACTCCGAAAACACGATGATCTTGCGATCCGGCTCCTCCAGCAGATCGACGAGGATTTTTTCCAATTCCTCGAGCTTGGGACTGATGCGACAGGCGGGATCGAGGATCGCCGGCGTGTCGCAGACCATGCGCATGCAGGCGAGCAGCATCTGGAGGCGGTCGAACTCTTCCTTGCGCAGCGGGCGTTTTTGTGCAATCGCGATCAATCGCGCGGCGGGAAGGCGGTAATCCTCATAGCGCGCCCTTTGCTCGTCGGCCATCGCGACGAAATAGGTCTTGACCGTGCGTCCGGGCAGCTCCTTTTCGACATCCGACTTTCGACGGCGCAACATGACCGACGCCGTGCGCTCGCGCAGCATGGCGAGGTTCTTGTAATCGATCGGCCGTCCGCGTTCGTCGAGTTCGTAAAAATCGCGATTGAAACGGAACAGTGGTCCGAAGATTTCGGGATCGAGAAATTGGACGATTGAATAGAGTTCGTCGATACGGTTCTCCACCGGCGTTCCGGTGAGCACGAAAGCGCGCCGAGAGCGCAGCGATTTCACCTCTCGCGCCGTCTTCGTCTGCCAATTCTTGATGCGCTGCGCCTCGTCCAGCACGACGACGTCCGGCTGCAACAAGGCATTTATGTCGTCGGCGTCGCCGAGCACCTGTTCGTAATTGACGATCGTGAAGAACGCCGGTTCGCGATAGGCGGCGAGGCGCTGGGCGCGCGGTCCGAACGCCAGAGGGACAGGGCGCGCGCAAAATCGGGCGATCTGTTCTTCCCACTCGGCTTTCAGCGAGGCCGGGCAGACGACGAGGACGCGTTCGATCTGTTCCCGATGCGCCAACAGCTCGCACGCGGCGATGGCCTGGATGGTTTTGCCGAGGCCCATGTCGTCGGCCAGCAACGCGCGCTCGCCGAAAGCGAGATGCATAGCGCCGGCGCGCTGATAGGGCAGCAGCGGATAAGCCAGCACATCGAGCGTCGCGCGGCCCGCCGCGATATCCGCCCAAAAAGCGGCGGCCGCCTCGCTCCGCTGGCGTTCGCGCCGGGCTCGCTCCAGCCAGGGGCTGAAATGGCGGGAAATCCGCGCCGTCGCGCGTATATTTGGCGGCGCTTCCGGCCAGGCCGCGAGCAATTTCTCTATTTCCTCCGGCGCCGTGGTCAATGCGCCCTCGGCGTCGAGCCAGGGACGCAGCCAGGCGCGGGCCTCGGACAGCGACGCCACGCCAGCCTCCGCGGGCCAAGCGAGGGTCGGCTTCGCCTCACCCCGGCGATCGAGGAATATTTCGAGTCTCGGACTGCCGACCGCCGCCGCGGCGCGAAACGCCCGCGCCTTGCCCCTTTTCAGCGCCGCCAGCGTTCCTTCGATATGCTTGCAGGTTCCGAGCGCGTTCACGCGGTGGTCGACGCAGCCGCAGGAATTCGTGAGCCCATCGAGGCTTCTGATTTCCACTTCATAGCCGCCGCCGCTCGTCGAGCGGACCCGAAAATCGCCGAAGAAACCTTGGTCCGCTTCGAGCGCAACGACCTCGTGAATCTCTGTGCTTCCCCGCCAGCGCCGCAGGCCGATTTCGTCCTCGTCGCTGGTCGCCCAGCCCGAAACAGGCTTACGTTCGAGCACGGCGGCGGCCTTGCCCGTACGGAGTCGACGGTTCGCCTTGTTGCCGGAAGATTTGCTCGCGGCGCTCGCGTTTTTTGGCATTTCTCGTTCGACGCTTCTTGATGGAGCGACTGCGCCGGGCCGACGTGCGCGAAGCATGTCGCTTCGAATCGGCGTCTTCCCGGCGCCCCTATCTATCGCCCCGATCGGATTTCGTCTGCAACGCGTCTCGTTCTCGGATGCACAGATTTCATCGCGCGCACTCACGCGCCAGAGAGGCGCGACCCCATTGACGCCGTCGATCGACAGGCCGCGAAGATGGTTTCGATCCACGCGCCTGTGAAGGGCGCGACTCACGGATGGCAGTCCGTGGCGCTGGCAGGCGCAAGTTTCGATCCACGCGCCCGTGAAAGGCGCGACATTCAGAGGGATCAACCGCCATGAACCGCCCCGAGTGTTTCGATCCACGCGCCCGTGAAAGGCGCGACTTTATGATCTTCAGGCCGACAA